>Ga0307378_10000858_pt1 | contig 50816 bp, 38 predicted proteins | sample UN1MG_FD_202238 | JGI IMG/M metagenome (GOLD analysis project Ga0307378, IMG submission 202238) | Soil microbial communities from Risofladan, Vaasa, Finland - UN-1 | ecosystem: Environmental > Terrestrial > Soil > Coastal area > Acid sulfate soil | place: Finland: Risofladan, Vaasa | collected... | reverse complement strand
TATAGGTGGAAGAATCATGGCCTCTAGACTGCGCCGAATTGAAATCGATATCGCCCAAACTCATTTGTAAGACCTTGTTAAAATATGCTTTACAGCAACAACAGCAGTTTTTAACGGGACAGTACTGGTTCCTAATAGTCAAAATCGTGGAAATTCTTTCGTAAATCTTATGCAGCAACCCGGTGGGGTCGAGCTCCCGCTCGACCGCAGCCTCCAGCAACAAAACCCAAAGCATATCCGCGCCTCGACCTCCGCCGCCGCCCGGTCGCGCGGGAGCGCGACCCCACCGCGTTGAATCCAAAGGCGCGTGCAACTGGTTTGGTTGCGGCTATGCCGCGATGCGCTGACATTTGTGTAATCCCTACGGGATAGAATCTGGCGGCGCGGGCGAGGACGACGCGGTTAACACCGGCACCTACTTCTGCGCCACGTAATGAAACCACTCGCCCCACGTCATGACGATCAAGGGGTAGGTCGACTCACGCAACTGGCGGTTCGTCAGGTTCAGAAACTCTTCATCGCCCCAGTAGGGGACACGGTCGTCGATGGGGTGGCCAAGCTCGTTTTCGTGGCCGGGTAGGACGAGTTTCGGATCGATGCCCTGGACGATCCGGTAGAGCTCGTTGGTCCAGCAGTTGGGCATGAAGACGTCGACGCGGTGATGCTTGGCGGCCTCGTCAATCCAGGCGTAGTCTTCCATGAAGTCACCCTCGTTGATCTGGTCGCCGAGATGGCAGAACGATAGGCCTTCCGGGGTGAAGACGAGCGTGACGTTGTTCTCGGTATCGCGCATCTGGTGACCGGGATAGACGACGACCTTGAGTTCGGCTTTGCCAGCCTTGATGGGCAGGGACTGCAGCGTATGCGACTCGCGCTTGAGGCGCGTGATAGCCTGGCCGATCGGCTCGTCGGCCCACACCTGTGGCGGTGCAACAACCGGCTTGCCTGCATCGATGAACATTTGCGCGACGACTTTGTCGGTATGATCGCCGTGGCGGTGGCTGATGAACAGCGCGTCGCACTGGTCTACGAGCTTCTTCATGAGATCTTCGGGCAGGGTGAACCCGGGGGCTTTTGCGGAACCGCCGCGGGTCAGGTCAAACGCGAGAGTGGCGGTGGGCGTTCTGACGATAAAGGCCATATTGTAGAGCTTGTAGATCATCGCGCCGTCGGTTACGGGCGTATCAGTCATATTGCCGATCGCCGCTTGAATGCCGGAACGGAAGAACTCCTGGACCGGCTTGCGGTATGCCGCGTATTTGTCATGAAACACGCCGTCCAGAACCAGGAGGGCGAGCCGGCGCTGTTCCGGCTCGGGATATTGCGGCGGGTGCGCACTGAGCGCGCGGCGGGCAGAGTCGAGCAGGGCGGCCGCCTGCCGCGTCATGTAGGCGTCTTCTTTTTGGTTGAGGTTGGGATCGATGGTGGCGGTGTTCTGCGCAGCCGCAATGCCGGCTACAAGTAACAGCGCCAGAAAACCAATACTTTTAGACGCCATCAGATAGTTCCTTATAAAGATAAACCTGGCCCTTGTCTTTCAATCCCTCTTGCCGCGTTTATGCGTCGACAGACGTAATCTATCAAGCCGCAATCGACGGAACAAGAGAGGCCGGTTGGCAGCGTGCCCTGGCGCCGTCATAGTTCGAGATTGGCTTGTCCGAGCATGGCGGTTTGGTAACGGACGGGGCGGGAGAATTTCTTGACTTTTCCCTCGGCGACGGCACGCTTGAGCCATTCATTCAACTGTTTTTTGGTGAGGCCAAGCCGCTGTTGGAGCACGGCGGGCGTTTCAGGCCCGAGGCGTGTTTCGCGTCCCAGCACGATCAGGAACGATTCGTACGGGTCGGGAGTCTGGTGAGGCGCGATTTCTTTTACCGGCTGGTGCGGAGCCGGCTGTACGGCCATGGATTCCGAGGGGGCGGGGACATCGAACAACCCCGGCTGAGTCAGTCCCGTTTTGGTTGGCGCGGCGGCCACAATAAGTTCGCCCACTTCGAGCCCCTCCTCAGGCAGCCACCGGCCACCTTTCTTAACCAAACCGGAATTGCCCGAGGCGGCGTCGGGGTTGTGTTTCACCCAAAGGGGCACCCAACCTTGCTTGAGATTCTCGACTGCGCCGTTCCAAGTGCCGCCTTTTTCGCGGCTAGCAGAAATGACAACAGCGGCGTCGGCCAGGCAGTAGATGTACTTGTTACGGGCCATGGCGTTGCCAACGTCGAACCCGGCCTCAGGATTGCAGGCGGAAACCAGCACAAGGTCGTTGATCATCAGCCCGTGCCGGTATTTGGCGGACGTGGCGGTGCGCAGCAGGCTGTCGGCCACCACGCCGACGACGGTACCGCCTTGTTCGAGAGCGCCGCGCATGGCCGTCTCGTCGACGCCCCGCGCCCCGCCGGATATGACGGAGTAGCCTTGGTTGGCGATGTCGCTGCCCAACTTGAAGGTGAATTCGAGATCATCGGCACTTGCATCTCGGGATCCAACCACGGCGATACCCCGGCCATCGAGCAGTCGCCGGTTGCCGCACCCAAACAGCACCGGAGGCGCGCCGGCACCGAGCCGCCGAATGAGGCGCGCGGGATAAGTGTCGTCGAACCGGGTGATCACCCACAAGCCGGCCCGCTGCCACTTCTCGAGGGCCAGACCCAACGCCGCTGAACGTCCCAAAAGTTGGAGGACACGCTCCGCCGTGATCGTGGCATCCGATAAGCCCTTCAACAAACCGTCCGGATTGCCGCTGGTAACGAGGGCATCCGGCGGGATCTCGCATTGCTCGAGCCATTGCGCCAACCGGCCGTATTCCGTGGGAGTGAGGGGCGTCGGCTCGCCGAACCCCGGCTTTTTCAGCCAGACGGTCAGCAGCAATAAGGCTTGTGTTCGCGGCTCGATGATCATTTCAATCTCCGGCGCTTGTACTGGCCAGCGCCACCGGCCAAACCGGCCCGCTTCCAGCCTGAAGCAGCAACGCGGCCACAACAGTCATGGTCCAGGCCGAGTCAACCATATCGTCCAAAAGCAGAACCGGCCCGTCTGGAACGCCCTCTTCAACAGCAAACGCCCCGTCCAGGTTGCGGCATTGATGGAATCGGTTTTGCTGAATTTTCTGCGGGTGATTGTCGCGCACCTTGGTGACAAGAGGCAAGAAAGGCCGGCCGAGACGCTCGGCGAGCCGCCTACAAAAATCCGGCACCAGATCCGGATGCCTCAGCGACGGGACGCAGGCCAGCCATTCCGGCGGGGGATCGGGCTTCCATCGTTCCTGCACCATCTCGGCGACAGCCAGCACGAGATCGTCTCCATAGTGCCCGCTGTGCTTCCCGGCGGCCACAACGCCTCCCCACCCCGCATCGCCCCACCGCGACAAGATGCGGCCGGTTTCAGCGCGCAGACCCTGCGGCAGATTTCCCTTAAAACCGTACTGCGGAAATGCGTCGTTGGCCACCTGCTTTTTGCATTCCAGCGGAAGTTCGGAACGTTTCAGAAATCGTGCCGCGTCCGCCGCGGTTTTGTGGCTGAACGATTCGGCAATGGCAGGCGCGCCCAAACAGCGCGAACATTTCCCGCACGGCCCCGCATGCTCGTCGTCGAGCGAGCGCGCCAAAAACGCCATCAGACAATCCCGCGTATCAACGTACCGTTGGACCTCCCGCCACTCCATGATTCGTTGCTGAGTCAGCCGTTGGATTCGTGCGTGGTCCAAGTGGTAATCGACGGGTGTCCTGACCCATTTCGAGCCGTCCCTGAGTACGGGGGCGGGGTTGTCCACCGACAGAAATTTGAGGACTTGGTCGATCTGGCCTTTGCGGAGGTTGACGGTTTGCTCGAGCTGGCGTTCAGTCATCCCGTCGCTGTCGGCCAAGGCATCGAGGATGGCATTGACGTGAATCTCCTCCGGGAAGGCCCTTGTGCGGAAATACTCGTGGATATCTTCATCTTCGCGGCCGGCCATCAGAATGCCCGTGGCGTAATCGATGGCGCGTCCGGCACGCCCCACCTGCTGATAATAGGCTACGATAGAGCCTGGCGCCTGATAATGAACGACGTAGCCGAGGTCGGGTTTGTCGTAGCCCATGCCGAGCGCGGTCGTGGCAACAAGCGCTTTGATCTTGTTACCGAGCAGCAACCGTTCCAGGTGCCGGCGGTACTCGTCGCATGTTTCGAACCCCTGCGGCGGCTGAACATCGCTGTAATATGCGCGCGCCTCGATACCGTTTCGATTGAGCCATCCCGCCACCTGGTCCGCGTCGTGCCGGGTTAACGTGTAGATAATGCCGGTCCCAGGCAATTCGGGCAGATGCTCGGCCAGCCACGCCAGCCGCGCCGACTGATCCCCCAGCCGGATCGTTTGCAGGGCCAGCGTGTCGCGCATCAGCGGGCCACGTTGGACCTGCATGTCTCCCAGTTGCGACGTGACGTCGTCGAGAACGCGGTTGTTGGCCGTGGCGGTTACACCGAGCACCGGCATATTCGCGGGCATTCGCTGGAGCACGTTGACCAGCCGGCGGTAGTCCGGCCGGAAGTCGTGGCCCCAATCCGAGATGCAATGGGCCTCATCCACCACCAGCAATCCGATGCGACCGGCGACCGGCAACAAGACGTTGTTGACAAACCCGTCATTGGCCAGGCGTTCCGGCGAGATCAGGATGGCGTCCGGCTCATCATCGTGGATCGACTGGATCAACGCCGGCCACTCCGCCTGATTGGTCGAGTTGATGGTGAGCGCGCGGATCGAAAGGCCGCGGGCCGCGTCGATCTGATTGCGCATCAGCGCCAGCAACGGCGAGACGATTAACGTCGGCCCTTTGCCCCGATCGCGCAGGATCCGCGTCGCGATAAAATAGACTGAACTCTTCCCCCAACCCGTGCGTTGAACCACCAGCAGCTTCCGGCCTTGATTGACCAGGCAGTCGATCGCTTCCCACTGGCCGTCGCGAAACTCGGCGGCAGGATCGTCGAGAGATCGGCGAAGCAGCAACAAGGCGTGCAGTTGATCCGTCACGACCAAGCTCCGATGGCTTTTCCACCCCGTAATACCTCGCCACGCATGATAAGGGATCACCCGCCCACAATCCAACGCAACACAACCGCCACAGGACCTGGCCGATCCGGCGCACATCAAGACAAGGCCCTCAGATCATCCTCAACAGAGCGAACGGCGCCTGACTGCTTAAACTTTCGGCCAGCCGTCTATTTGCTTGCCCACAACATGCCGCGCCGCATGATTTCCCGGCACTCCGGCACGTCAAAATCGCGCGCCACGTGGCCCAGCGACGAATAAAACACCCGGCCCTGGCCCCACGCCCGTTTCCAAACCGCCGGCATCACGCAGCCCGCGATCCAGGGAGCCGACGTCCCGTCGAACGTGGTTGTCGCCAGCACCTCGTTGGACGGGTCAACGTGCAGATAGTACTGCTCCGACGTCATCTGGAAGTCTGAAAGTCCCGCGACAATCGGATCGTCCCGTTTGACGATGTTGACCGTGTATGTTCGGATATCTCCGGGGTGGGCCACCCACTGGCCGCCCGTCATCCACTGGTAATTGGTGTTTGATCGGAATGTGTCGCACATCCCGCCGTGCCAGCCGGCGATGCCCGTACCCCCCGCGACGGCGCCCAACAGGCCGTTTTCCTGTTCGGGCGTGATGCTCCCCATGGTCCAGCACGGCACCACCAGATCGAGCGAGTTCATTTTCGCCTCGTCTGCAAACGGTTCGAGCGTGTCAAATACCTCGACGCGGTAACCGTCCGATTCCAGAATCGGCACGAACACTTCCACCGACTGCCGCGGCTCATGCCCTTCCCAACCGCCCCATACAAACAACGCCGTCTTCATAAGTTCAGTCCCTCCGTGGGTCGTGATGCAACTCCCGTCAGAATAACAGCGCTGGAAGGATTTGAGCAATCCTCTTCCGAGGACTGGCTGCGCGAGAGTTTCGAACCTGAACGCAAAACGCCTGTCAATCCAATGCGGCAAGCGCTCGCCATGAGCCCACTCCCAGCAGGCCGGAGATGAGCTCCAAGGCAGATATTGCCAGACGTCTCGGCATTTCTCGGGCTTGGGTAAGCCAAACACTGAACCTGCTTAAGCTCGCGCCCGAAATCCGGAAACACATTCTTGCGCTTCCCGACGAGGAAGCCGCCTTCTTCACTGAACGCCGCCGCCATTCGCTGGCACGGGTTGCTTCGCGAGAAGCACAACTCACCCACATTCCAAATCTGTGGGCTGCCCAACAAGCAGTTTTCGTGATAGCTGCTACCGCACAGGATCTTGATGCCACGCGCGGCGCATCATTCACGAGAAAGATAGAATTGGAGCAATTCCTGCATTTCTCTGACGATACTGTTATGCGGCGGATCTTGGGCGAGGTTGTTCATTTCCTTCGGGTCACCGTCGTGATCGTAGAGTTCAGAGCCGGCGCGCCCCTCATCCCATTCGGTGTAGCGCCACCGCTCGGTACGCACGCTGCGGCCCATAATTTGCCCCGGCCCTCCTCGTTTGTTTGCGCCTGGTGCGGCCGCTTTGGCGCGCCGCGACACTTGCGAATACGCCGCGTGTTTCCATTTTGCTTTTGGGTCTTCCACGAGCGGACGCAGGCTGTAACCATCGGTTTTTGAAGCAGGAACGAAGCCACAGAGGTCCGTCAAGGTCTTGTGCAGCGAAACGAGTTCGACCGGCCGCCGACAGGTTTGACCGTTGGCCGGGTTGCCCGGCACCGCGATGATAAACGGCACGCGGGCAGACTCCTCAAAGATGCTCTTCTTCTGCCAGAGGTTTTTCTCACCGAGGTGATAACCGTGGTCGCTGTGAAAGACCACGATGGTCTTGTCGGCGAGATTCAGTCGGTCGAGGGCGTTGAGCAGATGCTCCACCTGGGCATCCATAAACGATGTAGACGCGTAATAGGCCTGAATAGCCTGTCTGCGCAGGTCGTCGCCCATAGCAAGTTCCGCCGGCTTCTGGTGAGAAAGTGCCGGTTCGGGAAAGAGTTCTTTCAAGTTGGGCGGGATCAAGGGCAATGCGATTTCGTCGCGCGGATACAGACCAAAATAGGGTTTGGGTGCGATAAACGGTGTGTGCGGCCGGTAAAAACCGACGGCAAGATAGAACGGATTGGGATCCGTTGCGTACTCCTCGAGCAACTCGACCGCCGCGGCGGCGCCTCTACCGTCGGTCTGCTCGTCATCGCCGCCCTCGGCGGCAAGCCAGCTTAACGTCCCGCCAGTGCCTCTGAGTCCCTTCCCGGTTACGGTCATGGCCTTCCCGTCGGGGCCCAGTTGAAGCACCTCGACCATCCCGATGTCGTCTACGTCGCGGCCCTTGGGATTCACTACTTTTTCCCATGACGCCGGGTCGTCAAGCCCGTTGGTGCCGATCTGTGAAGGTACGCCGTAGTGGTAAATCTTGCCGACGCGCGCGACCCGGTATCCTGCTTTCTGAAAGCTCTGAGGGATGGTCGACGCATCGGGCACGTTCTCGCGGAACTGTGTACGGTTCTCATAGACCCTTGTTGTGTCCGGCCGCAATCCGGTCATGAAGGAGGCACGGCTCGGGTTGCACAACGGAAACTGACAGTACGCCAGTTCAAATCGTACGCCCTGTTCCGCAAGACGGTCGATGTTGGGCGACTTCACGGGAAAGCCGTAGCAGCCCAACCGGGCGCAGAGGTCGTCGGCTATGATGTGCAGGACATTGAACCGTTTGGGCGGCGCGCCGGGTGCGGGTTGTTTCGTTTCCGCGCGGGCGATCCCGATCTGGCCAGGCAAGCCGATCCCCGCGTTCAGTAAGACTCCGGCCGTTGCCATACCCATAAACTCGCGGCGGTTGAGTGATCTCATGGCTTCTCCTTCTTCGTTTCAGATCAGGCCATTTTGGCTCATAATAGCAGAGTGCCGCAAACGGAGTGCACGGCAGGCCAAGAACGGCTCGAATACGGCCACGAAAGACGCACACTCAATCCGGCTCCTCGGAACGACTGCGGCCTTGCTTTTAAGGGTGGAGTATCTCGGCGTCCACAGAGCGGAGATACGCCATGAGTTCCAAGTGCAGTTCCCGCGTTTTGTCCGGCATGGCGGCGGCTAGATCGCGCATTTCACCGATATCGTCCTTGAGGTTAAACAAGAGCAGTTTTTCCGGCTTCCAGAACTTGACCAGCTTGTAGTCTCCCCTGCGAATAGCCGAGTGGGGATAGGTGTCGGCGTAGCGGTGAAACACCAGGCTGTCAACGGGCCGCTTGACGGGACCTTCGCCGCCGTTTTCGAGCAACGGGCGGAGGCTGCCGCCGTCGACGTCTTGCGGGAGGCTTTCCTTGTAGCCGGCGAGGTCGGCGAGGGTGGGCAGGAGGTCCCAACCCACGATCGGCGTGCTGCAAAACGAATCTGGCTCCACGCCCGGCCCCCTGATGATGAACGGAACGCGGATCCCGCCCTCGAAGAGGGTCCACTTTCCACTGCGCAGCGGGTAGTTGCGGCTGACGTCATCCAGGGTCGTTGGATCGGCCAAATGCTTTTTTTGATCCGGCGGTATCCAGGGAACGGCGCCATTGTCCGCCATGTAGATCACGTAGGTCGAATCGGCGATACCGAGTTCGTCGAGTTTATCCAGCAGCTTGCCCACCCCTGAATCGAGGTCTTCGGTCATACCCGCGAATGCCGGGGTTCGATGGATCTTGCCCTTGGGCCTCTCGTCAGACTTCTTGAGCGTTTCTGCACGTGTTTGCATGTCGACGTGGACCGCGTAATGGGAGACTTGCAGATAAAAGGGCCGGCCATCGCGCACCTGGCGCTCGATGAACGCATTGGCCCGGTCGGTGACGCTGAATATGCGCTTGGGGTCGTCCAATTCCTTGTAGCGGGTCCATTTTTCTTTCTTGTCGAAATTCGATCCCTCATTTCCGTTGCGGTTTCCGGTATTGCCGTCGCTTTCGTCGTAACCGAGATGCTCGGGGAGCAGGTCGCAACGCAGGTCCCATTTGCCGAAATGGGCGGCGGCATATTTTGGATTGACGGTTTTGAGCATGCGCGGTATCGTGAGCCTCCGCGTGTCCGGCGCGTAATTGGCTACAAAACGTTCGTTGCCCTGGCGCGCCGGCGTCTGCCCGAATTGGAGGCTGCGGCGCGTGGGACAGCAGAGGGCGGCAGGCGCGTACCCTTGGGTGAACCGCACACCTTGCCCGGCGAGCCGCTCGAGATTCGGCGTGAGGAAGTAGTCGCTCTTTGCGTCGTTGCGGGCGTTGTCCATCGAGACCGAGCTGCCGGTCCACCCCTGGTCGTCGCTGAGAATGAACACGAAGTTGGGCGCGGTCTCCCCGGCATAGCTACGGGCCGCATACAGAAGCGGGAAGACGCCGGTGAAGGCTAATGCCTGTTCCAGAAATTCGCGGCGGCCGGTTTCGTTTGAAGCCACGTATGTTCCTCCTGCAGTGCTTCGTTAATGAGGATCCGAATCAGGAACCTTCCTTTGGGCCGGTTTTCAGCAGCCGCACAATAAACAACTGCCGCGTACGTTCGGCGTCATCCGCAATGCCCGGGACCAGAATGGCGGTCCCGCTGCGATTCCAGAGGGGCGCGGGGTCCAGCCGGAGGTCGCCGGAAGTCCAATGGTCAACATCGAACCCCGGTGTCCGCACATAGGCTCCGTCCGAGTGCCGGTAGAACACATAGAAGTTCTGCTGGCCAATCCGGTAACCGTTAACCAGCCAGGCGGCATCAGGGGATAGGGCGACGTCGCCATCCGGCTTTGGAAATATGTCCGGACTGCCCAGCACGTTGGCAATTGCCTGCTTTGAGGTGTGGTAGATGATCTGCTTGCCGTCCTGGCCGCCAAAAATGCCGTACCCGGTATCCCATTCCGGATGCCCGCCCACGTGCGCATGCCTGGTCAGTTCCGAGCCGTCCGGATTGACCGTAAACGGCACGTCGACGCGCCCGGCGCCGCCGCCGCGGCTCCGGGCGAAAAAGTAAATTCGGTCGTCTTTCCGGTTCCAGAGCGTATGGTTGATGAACAGCGCTTTCCGGTCGATATCGGGGTACAGGCCGCGGAGTGCGTCCGCCAATTGCTTGTACGAGACGATCAACTTCTTTTCCTTTGTGGCGACGTTGATGCGGAAAATACCGTCGTCTTCGGGAGCGTTGACGTCTTTGGTCCAGTCATCGGCCTCGGGATAGCCGGTGACCGGCCGCAGCCGCGCCAACCGGCCGTAGTTGAGCCCGAGAAAGAGCCCGCCGTTTTCTGCGACGCCGCTGTTTCCCACCGGCGTATCGGCGAAACGATATTCCTTTACGCGCTCGCCCTTCGAGATGTCGAACAGGACACAAAACACGCGGTTGGTTTCCGGGTCGCGGTCGTTGAAGAAGAATTGTGTCTCCGGCGACTCTGGATTCCAGTACAGCATGGTTCCCTGTTGCGGATTCCACGCGCGTGTCTTGTCCACGACGGTGATGGCGTAGTCTCTCTGCGTGTCGATGAGTATGATGTCCGCCGCTTCACCGGCGGCGGGCATATGGTCCTGAAACCCGGTTTGCATCGCAACGATATATCGCTCACTCTGATTCCACGGGACGGTGCGCGCATGCCCGATGTAGCCGAAGAAATGGGTCTGGGGACCGAACGTAATCTGTTTTATGTCCACCGCGAGGCCGGCGTCTTCCGCAAGTAATCCGCCCGCCATGCCGACGGCCATCAGCGCCACAACGCATGGCATAATCCGCTTCATCATGCCCGGCCGGTTTGCGTTCCTCTTGGGCTTCGAGTCATCCGTCATACCGGCGCAATCCGCGGGAAATTGTCTTTCGTTTCAGCGGCCCAGTCCTGCAGCATCCGCCGGTGGGCGTTCAGCGCGCCGCTATGTTCGGGAGAGACGGCGAGGTTTACCATTTCTCCCGGGTCATTTCCCATATCGAACAGTTGTTCCCGGAGGTTGCCCTCGGAATAGACGATATACTTGTGTTTGGCGGTCCGGACCATGCGCCCCATGGGGCCGGTATGCTCGAACGGCGGCGTGTTGGTGAATTCGCCGAACTCTGTTTCCGTGACGACGTAGGGGCGCAAGGGTTTCCCTTCGCCAGTCTCGACTATACCGCGCAGGCTATGCCCCCGGAGTCCGGGGGGGCCGGGAACGCCCGCATAGTCACACACCGTGGGGAAGATGTCCAGGCCCGTGGAGACGAGTTGGGTCTGATCGATGATGCCCGGGCGAGTTCGCCCTTTTTGTGCGATGATAAACGGGACGCGCGTGGTCTCTTCGTAGAGGACTTGTTTCTGGTTCCAGTGATGGGCGGCGGAGCCGTCGCCGTGGTCGCTGACAAATACAACCACGGTGTTTTCTTCCTGCCCGGTGCTTCTGAGTGCCTCGAGCACTTCGCCTATGCGGCGGTCCACCAACTCGATCATCCGATAATAGGCCCACCGGTACTGGCGCCACTTGCCGGGCGTCCAGTCCGCGGTAGGATGAATGCGTTCGCGATATTTTTCTTGCACCTTCCGAATCACGTCGGGCTCGTTGGCGCCAATTGCGTGGTTTGGAGGCAACTCGGGACATTGCTCGGGCGGGGGCGCATCTCCGATGGGCCCATTCTTGAAACTTTCTCCGCGCGCCCATTGGCAGATGTCATGCGGGTCGATGAATGAAGCCACCAGAAAGAACGGTTTATCGCGTTTCTGTTTGATGAACGCCGAGCAGTCCTCCGGGGTTTCCGGGTCCTTGTGGATGGACATGTAGTCGAAACCATGAATGTCTTTTTCCTTTTCGGGAGCCAGCAGGTGCCATTTCCCAACGCAGCCCGTGTCGTACCCCGCATCCCGCAGCGCGCGGCCGAGCATCGGGAAATTCCGAATTGCCGCGTGCGGGCGGATGTTCTTGTACACACCCATTTCGTGCGGCATCCGGCCGTTGAACATGCTCACCCGAGACGGAACACATACGGGGTTGGCGCAATATGCGTTCCTGAACAGCGTGCCGTTGGCCGCCAGACTGTCCATGGCCGGCGTGCGCACATCCCGGTTGTCGGCGCAACTCATAGCGCCGGCAAACTGCTGGTCGGTCATGATCAACAAGATGTTCGGGCGGGCCGGTGATTCGGCGGCGTCTGCGTGGCGGATTCCCGCGGCGCTGCTCAGAATGGCCGCGGCCGAAGTCTTGATAAACGCGCGGCGTGTGAACCGCATATGTCCTTCTGCTCCTCTCCGTCTACGGGTTCTTTTCCTTGAAGTGAACGTCTATGAATTCCAGGATGCGGGCCCAATCGTAGCGTTCTACGGAGTGGCCACCCTCGCGAATGTGATAGCCCACATCGCTCTCGATGACGGCTTCACCCACGGGCGGCGACGCTTCCGAAGTCAGGCCGGTCTTACCAAGCAAACCGTAGACTTCACTCGCGTAGAAGGCGCTGAGGTACTCGCCACGCGGGTCGGCCCATGTGTCTTCCACGCCGCTGTAGACGTATACGGGCCGCGGCGCGATCAATGCCAGCAGCATGTGCTGATCCACCGGCAAGTCGCCTTCCTGGCCTGTGAATTTCCATGCGTTCCGGCAAAGCCAGTAGGGAAAGCGTGTGACCATCTTTTCGAGGGTTTCACCCGATCGCCTGCGCCAGAGGGCCGCACCGGCGCAACCGGACTGGGCCGAGATGGCCAGGGCAAAACGCTCGTCCTGCGCGGCCGTCCAGAGCGTGGCCTTGCCCATTTTCGAGTGTCCCATGAGCGCCACGCGCACAGGGTCGATGTCGCTGCCGGTCTCCAGGTAATCCATGGCACGCATGGCGCCCCAGGCGACTGCGGAAAGTACCCCCCACTCGTTCGCCTTGGGAAAACTCTGCCCTGCTCTGTAGAACAGCGGATGGATCCCCTTCTGGAACTCGACTTCGTTGTGGCCCACCAAATCCTGCTGATACACCGCGACGAAGCCATAGCCCCGGTCGAAAAAGTCGCCGAGCGGCCAGCCATTTCTCAATTGGTCTGGTTTGTCGGGATGTTCCCGGAATCCCGGGGAACGCGTATTATCGAAACTGTGCATCATCAACGCCGGCACGGGCTTGCTCGCCTTGTTGGGCACGAAAACGAGGATGAGCATTTCCGCCTGGCCCTTGTCGTTTTGGAAGTGAATCCGTACGTCCTTCCGCGTCGCTTTGCCCTTCATGAATTTCGGGTCTGTTTTCACAACCTCGAACTCCGTCTTGATTGGGCTCTCCGGTTCAGGAACGCCGCCATAAACGAGATTGCTGAACAGCGCGAGAATCTGCGGGCGGCGGATCGTGCGCCATTCCTCGGGCGTTGAGATGCGATTGCCCTCGGCCGTCACCAGAAGCGGAGGCAGATCGTATCGGGGCACTTTGCCTTCGTCGTAATTTACGTCGCTATCGAGTTCCTTCGATTGCCCGGCGCCGGCCATTGATGCCAAGCCGCACAAAATCAAGACCGTGAACGGGATGGTTACCTTTTGCATGCTCTTGACCTTTCTCATACAGAGTCCAATATCTTCTTGAACCGCTTCATCAAGGACGAAGACACTCCGGCCACCTTAAGATGATGTGCTCAATGTACCGACAAGGGTTACCGCCGACCGTCCCGGCACGACATAGGCGGCGCCTCCGTCCACGGCTGGATACGCCCTCAGGTCATCGTTCTCGGACGTCACATGGGGCGTAAAGGACTTCACAACCGTGCCTGCGGGAAGGCCCTCCAGCTTCAGTGAGACCGTTGCCTTCGTTTCAGCCATGTTGATGAAGACAATTGCAATGTCATCACCCGCCGCGCTCTTGTACGCCGACCCGAGGAGCCCGTAGAGGTCGTCCGCGCCTTGGAGTTCAACGCGTTTCGCACCGGGCCGGATGAAGCGGGCGTAGTTGCCGAACACCCACAGCAGTTTCGCCGGGTAGATGGTCTCCGGATCGCCCTCCTTCCCGTAATCCGTGTAGATGAGGCCGTCCTTGTAGTCGGCGGTTGAAAGGGCTGTCCACCATTGCCAGGCCGACACGTTGGTGAGAACCAGATCATGGTGGATCACGCGGGCAACGTCCAGGGCCGTCTTCATACCCAAGTCCCGGCCTCCTCCTCCTGCGCCTTCGGGGCCTTGCATCACACAATACTCGGTCTGCCAGAAGCGCCAGCCCGGGTACTCTTGCAGTTTTTCGCCCAGTTTCCTGCGTTGCCATAGAAACAATCTCGGCAACAGATCGCACTGGTACGAATGCCAGCCAATCACGTTGCCAAGGTACTTGTTGACCTCAGGGTTGCCGCAGAACTCGTCGAGGTAGTCTCCGTATTTCTCCCTGTATTGTAACGTTGTGAAAGCGGCCTGCGCGCGCATGTCGGCCATATGCCCGCTCTCGACTCCCAGGATTTTCGTATCGAGACCCTGCTGTTCCAGTTCGGTTCCAAGCGCCAGGATGATCGTTTTGATGTCCGCATTGCTTGCCCGGTTTCCTTCCTGACTCTGCCCGTTCCAGTCCCACTGCGGCTCGTTGACAGGACTGACCCAGTCGAAGTCGATTCGGCGCGATGCGTCGGGATGGTCGCGGAAATGCTTCAGAATATCGGCGAGATAGCGTGCGAATTGTCCTTCGTAACCTTCTTTGAGGTTCGTCGTGCCGAGGTCAGGGGAACAGTGCGACAGCCCGTTGCGCGTCATCCGTGTGGGCGGGCTGTTCACAAACGCCACGAACTGGTCGACACCCCGGGCCTTGGCCGCTCCCAGAAACCATTGTTCGCTTGCCTGCCGGGACCAGTCGTACTCGCCTTCGGCCACCTCGAAGGTCTCGGCGGTTCGCGATACATTCCCGATCTTGCCGGGGTCTTTTCCGGCGCCCAGGTTGAATCGCCAACAGGACAGCCCGATACCTTCCGTGGTCGAGAACAGGAGATCGGCGAGTCGGTTCCGGTTCTCGAGCGACCACGCGCCGATCATCTGAAAGCGCCAGCAGTCCGACGCACCGAAGTTGTCGATAACTTGGTGTTCAACGCTCCAATCCACCGCGACCTTGTGCACGCCGTCGGCGGATTCAGACACAGCCGGCGCGCGGGAAACGGCGTCGAACGTCGCACAGCCGGCCGCCAAGACTGCGGCGAAAGTTAGCAGGAACAGTGTTCCGTTCCAAACATCCTTGGTTCGCATTATCGTAGCTTCCTTCGGTGCCAATAGCCATTCGACATACTTTCGACACATGACCAGAGTACACAGTCAGCCCTTACCCCGGTCTTTCTGAAGACAATGGGGACCGGTCCTAACAAGTCAGCCCAGCAGCGTCACCGCGCTGGGCTGACGGGCTTCAACGTTTTTCGGATCGGGTCGCCGGTCGCAACCGGGGACTTATTTCGAGCCGGCGAGTTCGAAGAACGTGACCCACGTCTTGCACACCGGAAATTCGCTGGGATACTTGAGGAACTCAACGTGTCCGTCCATGAACAAGACGTTTGCGCCGCCGGGAATGTGGTTGTAGTTTGCCACGTCGCTGCCGGCCTGGTCGTACATGGCGGTGATGTCTGACTGCGCTTCTGCGCTCGCGGCCGGGTTGTTGATGTCCGTGATGAAGAACCGCTCGATGCCTTCCCGCAACCGGTAGATGGTTTTTCCACTGGTGAGTGGCACATCCTGGTCGTATCCGGCCGGACTCCAAGAGGTGCCAAAAACGGCCATTACGTCTGCGAGGAAATTCGGATCGAGAGCATCTATGCCGTCGTTGGAATTCACGTCCGTGACGCCGGGTTTAAGATAATGGATGGGCATAAGCGCCCAGCCAAAATAGGTGTACGACGCGTAGTCAATCTTGCAGGGGTTGATCCCGGCGCTGGGATCGTGTCCTATATTCCACCGGCCCTCCATGACGTCCGTATAATTCCCGTCCGAAGGACAGGCAAGAATGTTAACGTCGCTCAGGTACTCGGGGTAGACCGCCGGTCCGTCGAACACAAAGTGCAGCCACGAGTTGGGGCCGGCGGGAGGGAGAGCGTTTGGTTTGAGGCACATGCCCAGCGAGTCGTCGTCTCCCATGTCGTCCTTGTACTTCTTCAGGGACGGCCATGCCCCCCCTTTTGCCTCATTGGCATACATCTTGAACACGATCCCCATCTGTTTGAGGTTGTTCGCGCAACTGGCGCGCCGGGCCGCCTCACGTGCGCGCGCAAGCGCGGGCAGCAGTATCGCGGCCAGTATGCCTATGATTGCAATGACAACCAACAACTCGATTAGCGTAAAGCCTTTTCTTCCCATGACAATGTCCCTCCTTTGAATTATGGGGCCTGCGTGGCCTCAACCGTTTATGCTGGACCAGTCCACCAAACCTGCCTCCGGCACCTTTGAGTAAATATTAATCCCTTTCCCCAAGAAAGCAAACAACTATTTCAGGCAAATCACCGCACCCATTTCATGCTCCTCTTCGCCCATTGGCTACCAAACCTCGTGTCTTTACGATGAAATCATGGCAATTATCGCCTTAATCTACCGGCATCATACGCAGCTTTTTCCGATCTCATCACGGGGTCTTATCCCTTTTCTCTCTGGTCGCCCGGGCCCTCTTCGGGGACCATGGTACGGCTGGCGGCGCCGGGGCGTTGTTTGATCGATTCTCGATTCCGTCGGGCAACGCCGCGCGCCATCCGGCCTCGAGTTGAGCGGACAATTGCGCGGCGAGTTCACGGTTTTCGGGAAGCCCGGCCACGTTCTTCGTTTCCATCGGGTCAGCGTCGCAGTCATACAACTCGCGGGCGGCGACATCCACCCGCATGCCGTCCCGCTGCTTGTTCCACCATTCCACGTAACGGTAGCGCTCGGTGCGTATCGCGTAGCCCTCGAGCTTGAGACCCCGCGGGAATTGACTGAACGCGGCCTTCTTCCAGGGCCGTTCCGGATTCTCGAGCAATGGGACCAGGCTGGCACCTTCCAGATAGTCGGGCACTGGGACGCCCGCCAGTTCGGTGAGCGTCGGGAACATGTCTACGTACTCGACGAGCCCGGGGCAGCGCCCGCCGGCCTTTACGTTGGGGGCGCGGACGATAAGGGGCGCGTGCGTGTCCAACTCGAAATTGGTTTCTTTGCACCACATGGCGTGTTCGCCAAGGTGGTAGCCGTGATCGCCCCACAGCATGACGACGGTGTTGTCGCGCAATCCGAGCCGGTCGAGTTCATCGAGCAGCCGGCCCACCTGGGCGTCCATATAGCTTACGCAGGCGTAGTAGCCGCGCCGCAGCTTCCTGGCGTAATCGTCGGGGACCCGCTTGCCGTTCCGGTCGTTCGGGCCGGTGTACTGGCCCAACTCGTAGTGCCATGTGCTGTACGGCGGGCTGCCCTCGGGATGCTCGGGGTTGGGCGCGATGCCGATCGTGTCACGGGGGTAGAGGTCCCAGTATTTTTTGGGCGCGCAGAAGGGGAGGTGCGGCTTGTGGAAACCAACGGCGAGGAAGAAGGGTGCATCCTTTGTTGCGGCGCGCCGCATGGTGGCGACGGCCTCTTCGGCGAGGATGCCGTCGCGATAGGCATTGTCGGGAACGTCGGCCATCTCGAAGGGCGGGCCATACTGCTTGCCCGGCTCCTTATCGCGATTCTCGAGGGCCGCGTAGTTGCCACCGGCATTGCCGGAGAAATTCGGCTCCGTAAAGTCCTCGCTGTAGCCATGGTGGATCTTGCCCAGGGTGCGCGTGAAGTATCCCTGCCGATGGAAGTGCGAGGCTAGGGACGGATGGCCCGGCAGGAACTCTTCCATAAAATACATGCTGTAGGGGTAGTCGGCGCCGGTGGTATCAGGGCGGCATCCCGTCAACAGGCTCGCACGGGTAGCGGCGCACACGGCCTGCTGCACGTAGGCGTGCTCGAACACGACGCCTTCCGCCGCGAGCCGGTCGATGTTTGGGGAATGAATGTGGCTGCTTCCGTAGCAGTTCAACTCCGTTCGCAGGTCGTCGGAACCGATAAACAGGACGTTGGGCCTTCGCTTGCCGGATTCCGCGGCAACCCTTGCCGGTGTTGCGGCCGCCAATACGCCCAGTCCGAGCGCCTTCAAAAGGTTCCGGCGTGAGAGCCGAAGCGAGCCGATGGTATGTTGGGGGCGGGCTTGAGATGAAGACACGACTTATTCACTCCTCAATTCGTGGACGCGGAAATTGCGGTACAGGGCGTCGGTCCACTGCATTTGCCTGAGGCCGATTTTTCCGCCTCCGAGCACGGGCCCGTAGCGTTGTCCGTCGTCGGTGAAGTCGATGATAACTTTGCCGTCAACCTGCAACTGGAGGTGTGCGGCGTCTTTGATGAGGCGCAAGGCGTGTACGGCGTCCGAGCCGGGCTCGATTCCCGGGGGACCGTTCGCGACGAGATGAAACCCGCTGTTCTTGCGCATGTTGGAGGTGATGCGGCCGGGGCTGGATGGCGTGCTGGCGTAGTACGAGATGTGGTAGCAGGAAATGGCGCCCGTATGATACTGACGGAAGATGCCGGTGCGTTTGGGGAGGCTTGGATCGAAGATGTCTTCTCCGTTCAACCCGCGCGCCGCAAAGAAAACGATGCAAAGACCGGATTCCGATGTGATCCGCATCTCCCATTCCGCTACAAACGACTCGGGGAAATCGCGCGGGCACCAGTAGACGACGTGGCCCGCCTTGGCGGCGCTGTCGGCTTCTTCAGAAGCCATCTTCATCCACCCGTCCTCGAACGCCGTCACTCCCGGGCCTTCCATGACCCAGCCTTCCATGCTGCCCGGCGTATCGAGTGGGGACTCATAGACCAGGTTGCCCAGCCGCGAAGCGACCTCGATCGGCGCGGGGTCTTTCTCCCGGACGCCGAACAGTTCGGCGTGTTTTCCGAGCATGGATTCCGGGACCTGCGCCCGGGCCTGGGTTTCGTCCAGGTACCGCGGCTCGGCCGAGACCAGGGCCGTCTTGAAAGGGCCAGCCGCCAAGCGGACTTCCTTGGCCTCCGGGACCTCCCATGTCGCCAGTCGAATTTCGGACAAGCGCAGCGCGGTCCCGTTCACATAGCCGGTGAACCGCCCCGCGGGGGCGTCCCACGTGTACTGAATGAAGTACTCTTCGGGTCCGGGAAACCCCGGCACCTGAACTCCCAGGTTGTCGGCCTTCACCCCTCTGGCCCATAGCCACTGCAACTCGCAGACGGTCGAGGATTGCGAGAAACGGATCTTCGCAATCCCCGGTATCTCGAGAATATCAACCGTAACAGGTTTTAGTTTCGGCCCGGTGTGATAGCCCTTGTCTGTCTGAATTTGGAAACTGATCGCCCCCTGAGGCCCCAGGGAATTCTCCAACTTGACCACCGATTCGCCTTGTTGTGCTGCCGCGTGGAATGCCCAACCGGTCATCACGACACACGCTGCGATTAATAAGACTCCTGCACCGTGTTTCATGGCTTGCATGCCTCCCCGTCTGCCGCGTCCGATATCAAGGTTATTCATCGTCATCGCCTTCGTCTACCGGTCTGTTGCGGTTTTTCTTGCCGGCTTGTCCCGGCGTCGGCGCGGTCGCGGCCACCGGCAGGTTCTTCAACCGGTCTCCCAGGTTGCTTGCCTCTGCTTCCGGTCTCGCAACGGGTCCACTATCCCCGAGCAGAAACAGCTTCCTGTACAAATGGTTTTGGGCACGGTTCTTTTCGCTGACGACCATCCGCCCGTCGGGAGTTCCGTTGCGCACCAGGGCGGTCGTAACGTAACTCGAACCTGGCGAAGAGACGAGGCTGGATTCCTTTGCCCAGGTCAGTCCGCCGTCCGTGGTTTTCCACCAACATACCTCGCCCCCGCCCGACAGCAACATGCTGACGACTTGCGGGGACTCGACAATCATGTCTCCGTCTCCTCCAGGGACCGCAACCGGCGCCTGCCAGGCGTTACCCAGCCAACGGAAGTACTGCATCTGCCCCTGCCTGAAGAAAAGGTGCGGATTGCCTTCGTCATCCACCCGGCACGTGCCATGATTAGACTTTACCTTAGTGGCATAGGTATCGCACACCAAGGTTTTCTCATCGGCATATTCCTTCGTGATCGGCATCGTCAGGACGTCCCCGCTCGCGTTTTCCCACGATTCATCCCGGCAGTTCATTTTCATGTAGTAGCCGTTGTATCGCTCCTTGGTGTGGCCCTTGACCCGGCACGGATGATAGATGTAGGACGCGGTGATCGTGTCGTCTTTTCCATTCTCGAACCACGCGTACCAGGCATCATGTAGATTAGGGTCGCTTTGCTGCGTTTTGTGCTTCAAAACGGAAAGCGGCGGTGAGAACGTCCGGCAGTTGTCGGTGGACTTCTGATAGACCCAGTTGCTCTGATGCGAACCGTGCCGGTAGAAGAGATAGATATCCCCGTCGTCCATTTTCACAAATTGGCTGTACGTGCCGAACGGCGAAATGTTGTCCAATACTTCCCAAGACGAAATGTCCCGCGGGTTCTTCGAGACGACATGCGTCTGCTTGCCCTTGCCGGTCGCACCGAGCGTATTCTTACCCAGTCTGAAATAGCCGCCATGGCCGCCGAAAATAAGATGAATATACCCCTTGCCGTCCACAATCATGGCGGGCCGCCCATGATTGTCGGGGCCGTTTGGGTCCACCGGGTCGGGTGTTTTTCCCATCGGGTTCACGCCCGCCTGTACCGGCCCCGACCATTTCTTCGCGGTATGGTCATAGGCGCAGACATAGGGGTCTTCGTGAGGCCCCTGATACGCGATGTAGGTTACGCCGTTGTAGTGCTCGGCGCACGGATGCTGCATCGAGGCAAGCGGATTGGCGAATCCGTTGTCCGTGAAGTAATCGACCATGCCGGCAAAGGAGGCGCCGCACAGCAGCATCAAACACAAAAACGTGGCGACCACAAAACGGACTCCGGGTTTACGCGCCTTCATAACGGATCCTTTCGTGTGTGTTCGGCCAGTTTTTTGGAGCGGCCGGATCAGCGGGAAATCCGGGCGATCATCCTGGATCCTGCGGCTTCACGTCATCAAGCCACTTCTCGTGGAGTTTCCGCAGGCTCCGCACCTTGTCGGGAAACTCGCCGGCGAGGTTGCGTGTTTCGCCGATGTCCTGGCTTAAATTGACCAGGAACAATGGGTCCCTATCCGCGAGTGGCGCCGTGCTGGTGGGATCTACGGGGTTTCCGAGCAATTTCCAATCGGCTTGCCGCACGGCCCACGGGGCTTTGGGTTTCAAACCGATCTGCCAATGCAGGACGTCGTGCGGCGTGGCCGCGGATGCCGATTGAATAACCGGCATCAGGCTTATTCCGTCGAGGGCGGCTTCGGGCGGCGTCACCCCGCACAACTCGATAAGGGTGGGCAGCCAGTCGCAACCATGGCCCATCTGATCGCGGACTTCTCCTTCGGGCAGGCGCCCGGGCCAACTGATGATGGCCGGGACGCGGATGCCGCCTTCAAACAGGCTGAATTTGGCGCCGCGATAGGGCCCCGCGCTGCCTCCGCCACTGTGGGCGCGCACCTCGACTGAGTGTCCGTTATCGGACTGGAAGACGATGATGGTGTCGTCCCGGAGACCGAGTTCCTCGACTTTCGCCAGGAGCCGTCCGATCCGCTCATCAAACGTGGATACGAACGCGGCATAGAGATCGCGGGGGTAGGGAACGCCGTCTTCCTGGTATTTCTTCAACCACTCGGGGTCGCCCTGATAGGGATAGTGCGGCGTGTTCATCGCAAAATAGAGAAAAAACGGCGTCTCCCGGTGCGATTCCATGAACTTGCCGGCTTCCTCGACCATCAGGTCGGGGAAAAAGCGGCCGTTGTAGAAGACTTCTTCCCCATTCCGGTAGAGGTCGTGGCGGTTCGGGCCGGACCAATAGAAGAAATGGGAATAGTTGTCGATGCAGCCCACCATGTGGCCGAACGAGTAGTCGAACCCCTGGCCGTTAGGCATGGTCTCGGGGGTGTGGCCAAGGTGCCACTTACCCACGTGGGCCGTGGCATAACCGGCCTGCCGGAACACTTCGGCCATCGTGATTTCTCGCGCGGGCATGCCGACCGTGCCCTTGTTTGCGCTGCAGTTGTCGGGCATCCCGGCGCGCAGCGGATACCGGCCGGTCATCAGCCCGGCGCGGGAAGGCGAACAAATCGAGCACGGGGCGTAGAACTGGGTAAATCGCACACCGCGGGCCGCAAGGGCGTCGATGTTCGGCGTGACCAGGTCTTTCGCACCGAAACTGTTGGCGTCGATAGATCCTTGGTCGTCGGTGTAAATGACAATAACATTCGGGCGGCGGGGACCGCTCGATGCGGCGTAGGCGCCGCGCGTCATCCACGCTGCACCCGCCAAACCGGCAGCCGACATCAGGAAGCTTCGCCGGCTGAATGAGCCTTTCAGAACATGGTGTTCCATCTCGTCTCTCCTCAGTAAGCGCCCGCGTGTCACGCGTTGTCAAGTATTCCCCGGGCCGGGAAGGAACCCCTTCCCGGCCGAGACCCAATCAGGATTTTCTTAACTTACCCGTTATGGTGTTGAGGTAAGCGTAGCGAGACCAGCAGTCATCGGGGTATCGCTGGGGTATTTCAGGAACTCTACGTGGCCATCCATATAGAGGACGTTCCCGCCACCAGGAATATGGTTATACTGGGCAACGTTCGTGGTCGCCCCATCGAAATAGATCCAGAGTTCGCTCTGGGCCAGTGAAGACGCCGCGGGGTTGTTGATGTCCGTGATGAAGAAGCGTTCAATGCCCTCGCGAAGCCGGTAGACGGTCAATGAACTACCCGGCGGCGTGACGTCGTTGTCCACGACACTATTTCCAACCTCCTCGGGGTTCGAGCCTGTGATCATGGCCATCACCAGAAGTGCATCGGGGTTTATGTTGCCTATTGGGTCAGTCAGATCGTTTCTCAACGCGGGATCAATATAGAGATCGTTGTCGGAAACGGCATAACCCAGGTAGCCATATGACGAGTCAGAGAAGCGGCACGGATTGATCCCCTGCTCGGGATCGTGAAAGAAATTGTACCGGCCCCCTTCATACTCATCGATATCTCCCGAAGCCGAAGGACAAACCGTAACTTTGTAATCCGAGAGATACTCCGGGAATATGGACGGCCCATTCCAGGTGAGCTCATTCGTGGACGTGCGCAGCCTGCAGTCACTCGGATCGGAACCACCGCCCCTCCAGACCGTCAAGTGCGGATACTTCCCGCCCTTGGACTCATTCGCATACATCTTGAAAACGATCCCCATTTGCTTGAGGTTGTTGGCGCAGCTCGCCCGGCGCGCCGCCTCCCGCGCCCGCGCCAATGCCGGCAGCAGGATGGCCGCCAAGATCCCTATGATGGCGATTACAACCAGCAGTTCGATCAGGGTAAAACCTTTCCTTCTCATGATGTGTCTCCTTTTTGATTCGATATTATGCAATCAACTCAATGGCGACAGCCTCAAGACTGTCGTCAAGACTGCCCGGTCAAGCCGCGGCGCCGCAACGCGGCCAAATGCTGGACCACCGACGGCGCACCACCATCATCTGCGTCTGAGCGTGATATCGGTGTCCGGCCAACAAGTGTCTCCCATCTTTCGCTCGCCGTGAGGCGCGTCACGTTTCATTTCCGCGATCACGGTTGAAAGGACACGGCGTTCCACGTCTTCGTAGCCCCATTCGTCGTAAAGGGGCCGCCAGCCGTACCCGTCGAACAACACGTGCACGTTCCGGATGAGTGCCGCAACCGGATCGGCGATCTCCACTAAATCCAACGGGACAGACCCCTGCAAAGCCAACCCTAATCCGTCAATCAAAGCGATGAGCGTAAGAGTCATCGTCTGTGCCGTCACTCCCGGGCGAAAGGCAAGGTCCCCCTGGCGTTCAGCATCGACGATGACTTCTTTCACGAGATCGAATATCTGTTTGTCCAATTCGGCATGCTTTCTTTGCAGATCGAGGGATACCTTCTCCAGCACGACATCGGTGCCGCTGAAATTTGATATGCGCAGGTCATCCGTATATCGCTCGGCATAATGCCGTATCATCTCTCCTATGGCCACCATCCGCTCACGGGGCCGGCCGGGAAACGCACTGGCCTTGCGCAAGAAAGACACCAACTCGGTCTGGCACCGAAGCCCAAGCGCTACAATCAGTTCTTCCTTCGAATGAAAGCGCTCGTAAAGTGTTGGGCGGGCAAAACCAGTGGCGTTCGCCAACCGGGAAATCGAGAGCTTGTGGTAGCCTTCTTTGAGAAAGATTTCGCGGGCAATTTCGAGATGCAACTCGTCCCGCTGCTGCAACTCGCGCTGCTTACCCGCAAAGGCGGTCAAGCCTTTTAGAATAGCCATTTTCCGCGGCTCCGACACGCGTCAAGAATCTTACATGCGTCGTAAGCCTAACGCGTGTTATAATGAAACGCAAGCCCATTTTGTAAGACGTTATGCAACAATGCCTTACGCAGAAGATTCGACGGGGGCCGGCCTCGGCGCCTGCATGCGATGGCTTTTCGTGACAACGGTCCTGCTCATGTTTATCCTGTATAACCAAATACTTATCGCGTACCGGGAGGGCGATTCCCCAGCGAATACGCCGGAGCCCTGACGCAAGAGCAAGGAGCGCTTGCCCTGATCGCTCAATAGGCATAGGAGAGAATGTGTGCAATCCCGAAAGTGTGCAACATGCCTCACTCTATTCGTCGTGCTGCTTACGCCTGTCGCATTTGCGCAGGAAAACCAACCCTCTGTATTGCAGGTACTGGATGTGGCTCCGGCTTGGTCAGGGCATTCGGTTGGGTATTGCCTGCTGACCAAGAATGGGCGTCAATATGTCGCCTACTATGATCATGAGCGCAGCATGACCGTAGCAATGCGTGATCTAAACTCATCAGAATGGGTCTTCAACTGTTTGCCACAAAAGGTCAATTGGGACAGTCATCATTACATCACCATGTGTTTGGATCAGGAGGGGCGCCTGCATGTCAGCGGAAACATGCACGGCGACCCGTTAGTCTATTACCGCACTCAAAAGCCATATGACATCAAAACGCTTCGCCGCGAAGAATCGATGGTGGGCAAGAACGAAAAAAAGTGCACCTATCCCCAATTCCTGGTGAATGCAGAAGGCGAACTTCTCTTTCTTTATCGGGACGGCAAATCCGGCGATGGGGTGCAACTGGTGAATCGATACGATGTAAAGACCAAGTCGTGGAGCAGATTGCTAAGCACGCCGCTGTTTGATGGCCTTGGCAAAGTCAGTTGTTATCCCGAGGGGCCGGTACAAGGACCGGATGGCTATTTTCACCTGGTCTGGGTATGGCGGGCGACAGGCGCTTGCGAAACCAATCATCTCCTCTGTTATGCGCGCAGCAAGGATATGGTTCACTGGGAATCGGCAACCGGCGAATCGATCACCCTGCCCATGAGCCCGGATTCGAGGGCCACGATTATTGACCCTGTTCCCATTGAAGGCGGGATGATCAATGAATCAACCGTTATTGGATTCGATACACGCGGGCGAACAATCCTGAGCTATCACAAATTCGACGCCAATGGGAATACCCAGATCTATAACGCCCGGTTCGAACAGAATGCATGGAAAATATACCAAACCAGCGACTGGAAGCATCGCTGGTTCTTCAGCGGTGGCGGCACCATCGAAGTGGACGTGGATCTCGGGCCGGTAATGATTTCGAAAAGCGGTTCGCTGCTCCAGGCATATAAGCACATTAAATATGGGAATGGCGTCTGGGTACTTGACGAAAACACGCTTAAGCCAATCGTTTCCATTCCCGGGGGCCCGGAATTGCTTGGTCATCACAACACCCCAACGAGCACGTATCCTGATATCAAAGTCCGATGGAAAGAAGATGAGAACAGGGTCGATTTTGACGGCTGCCGTTTTTTCCTTCGATGGGAGGCGCCTCTTGTGAATCGCGACGCGCAACGTGACACCGTGGCGGAACCCGTAATGCTGCGCGTCTATAAAGTGCAGCATCCGGAGCGCTTTGACCTAAGAATGTCGTGCATTCATGACGGATATTTCTAGAGAATCGCCGAACGTGCGCCCGTATGAACACATGCAACAAAGAAGGTTCCCACCTGCCGTTACGGGCCGCTGTCCTGTAACGGTACGCACAATTCTCGATAGCTATGTCAGACCGGTCGTTCCCTGTCCCTGGTTCTTCCCGTCACCTCGGGGAAAGCGTTGGGACCCAGATAACGTCTTTGATTCGATGCGCACCATCAACAGGGCAGCAGACCTACCCTGGAGATCCCTGACGTATCGCCACACGTTTGGGTCACAACTCGCTGGGAAACTCGCCAGAAATCTGCCGAAGACACTACGCGACACTCCTGCCAGAGGCCCTTGTTCAGAGTGTGGGATTTGACCGCGAGTTTGCGGACTTCACTTCGCGGGCTGAACTGAGTTCCCCCTCTGGTTCGCCAAGCGGTTTGAGCATGAAAAACACCCCCGTGCAACGTGCAGGAACGCGTTGAGCGGCTTGCCCGCGAAGTAGATACACCGAATGAGGAATGGATGGATTCCCAGACTGGGACTGAATGTGAGACACCGGATGGGGATTAGTCTGAGATGGCGCTCACTGGAAGAGCGGAGAACTGAAATCAAGGGGTGGTCGAGTCCGCGGCCGGTGAGCCACTTCCCCAGAGGCGGCAATATTCCGCAAACCCTTGTTTCATAAGAGATACGATTCTTCGGGAAGGTCAGGCTTTGGAACGGGCAAGCCTGGAAGGAACAAGCTTATTGCAAATCTGACAACGTCATGTTATTATCCGCTAGCTTTGAGTTGAAGTCTGGTCGCAGTAAAGGTTGGCCGGAGCCTGTAGTGCGTGTAATTCTTTCTTGCAGTTTCGGGTTTGCCTGCGGATGCGGAAGGGGTGATGGCGTGCTAGAGATAGCACTCTCAGGTGGAGAGTCTTTGTTTGAGCGGACTCTCGCGGTGGTGAAAAGGCAAGGGGGAAAGCCTCGTTTCATCCCGAGTGAGTGTTCCTTCCGCTTCTTTTCCCTTAGGGCGCGGTCTCGCCGCATCCTCTCTGACCGCTCAATACCCTCCCTGATGCAAGCGAACCGGTATGGTGTTGCGGCAGACATCGGGGCGTGGGTCCCGTTGTCTTGTATACCCGGATAACAGGTTGGCCAGTTGACGTCAGGTCGTGCTGAAGTCTCCTGCGGGGCCGGTAAACGTCTATCGGCACGCGTGCACTTTGCAACGGCCTGGCAAGGGCGGATGACCGCGGGCTGAGGAGAAGCGGATGAATGCAGTAGCAACCAAGGAACTCTGCGAGGTGTTTCTACAGAACATTTGCGCAATCCCGAACGGCAAAAAAATCCGCGAGTGCATTCAGTGTGGGACGTGCTCGGCGTCGTGCCCCACCAGCGCGGCGATGGAGTACAGTCCGAGGGAGATCATCGCGGCGCTCCGGGCGCACATGCTTGACCGCGTGTTGAAATCCAACACGGTGTGGCTGTGTTCTTCGTGTTATTCCTGCACGGTGCGTTGCCCCGCGGGCATTCCTTTCACCGATGTGATGTACGAGCTCAAGCGGTTGGGCGTGAAGCACAGGCTCTATCCCAAGGGAACGACGAACGCCGTCATGGCGCAGGCGTTCGTGGAATCCGTCGATACGCACGGCCGCAACCACGAACCCGAACTGCTCCGCAAGTATTACCTGCGGACGAATCCCTTGCGCTTCCTCAGCCAGATTCCCCTGGGGTTGCGGTTGCTGATGCGCCGCCGGATCCGCTTGCGTCCGCATAACATTAAAGGAGGGCAGAACCTCCGTAAGATGATGGCCGCCATCGAGGAGAACAACACCCAATGACGACGTGCCTTCAAACCTACTCGTATTATCCGGGCTGCTCGCAGATGGCCACGAACAAGGCCTACGACGTCTCGACCCGGAACGTCGCCCGCGTCCTCGGTCTCGAACTGGTGGAACTGGAGGACTGGAACTGCTGCGGCGCGACGGCCTATTTCGCCATTCGGGAGGAGCGTGCGTTAGTGCTGTCCGCGCGCAATCTCGCGCTCGCCGAGAAAACCGGGCATGATCTCGTGACGCCGTGCAGCGGGTGCTACGTGGCCCTGCGCAAAGCCACCAAGTATATGACCGACAACCCGGAATTGCATGCGGAGATCGAGCGCGCCCTCGCCGCCGGCGGCATGACGTACAGCGGCCCAGTGCGCGTGCGCCACGTTCTCGACCTGGTCTTGAACGATGCCGGGGAGGAGGCCATTCGACAACACGTCCGGCGGCCGCTGGCTGGTCTCCGGGTCGCGTGTTACTACGGATGTCAGGTCAGCCGCCCCTTCGGGGAAATCGACAGCGAAGAATTCCCCGAACGAATCGACCGGCTCGTCGAGTGGCTCGGCGCGGAACCGGTGCCCTTCCCGTTGAAGGCCAAGTGCTGCGGCGGACTGATGATGACGACGCAGCCAGACATCGGCCGAAAGCTCACCGGTAAGCTCCTGAGTTCCGCCAAAACGAACGGCGCGGATTGCATCATCACGTGTTGCCCGTTATGTCAGATGAATTTGGAGGCGTATCAGCGCGAGGTGAGTGACGCCATGCAGTGCGATTGTCATATCCCCGTGCTGTATTTCACGCAGCTTATGGGAGCGGCGTTTGGTATGTCTTCCGAGGAATTGGCGTTGCAGGATTCCTTGACGCCGGTAAAACCCTTGTTGGAGGGAAAGGTGGCAAGCGTATGAACGACGGCACACGCATCGGAGTGTACATTTGCCATTGCGGGACCAACATCTCGCAAACGGTGGACATCACGGAACTGGCCGAGTACGCGCGCACGCTGCCGGACGTCACGGTGGTCCGCGAGTACAAATATATGTGCTCGAAGCCCGGCCAGGAACTCATCAAGAAAGATATCGAGGAACAGAACTTGTCGCGCGTGGTGGTTTCTTCTTGTTCGCCACTGATGCACGAAGGAACCTTCCGCGGGGCGTGCGAAGACGCCGGGCTCAACCGGTTTTTGTTCCAAATGTCGAATATCCGCGAGCAGTGTTCCTGGGTGCATTCGGACCGCAACAAAGCCACCGCCAAAGCGAAACGGTTGATCGGTGCGGCGGTGCGGCGCGTACGGCACCACCGGCCACTGGAACAGCGCGAAGTCCCCGTCAAGCCGAAAGCCCTTGTGGTCGGCGCGGGCATCGCGGGAATCGAAGCCGCGTTACGGCTGGGCGACGCCGGAAAACAGGTGTATCTCGTGGAACGGGAACCGTCCATCGGCGGTCACATGGCCAAGTTCGACAAGACCTTTCCGACGTTGGACTGCGCGGCCTGCATTCTCACGCCGAAGATGGTGGCGGTCGGCCAGCATCCCAACATTCAGCTCCTCACGTATTCCGAGGTGGCCGACGTCTCGGGTTACGTCGGCAATTTCAAAGTGAAGGTGCGGCGTAAGGCGCGGTACATCGACGAAGAGAAATGCACCGGCTGCGGCCAGTGTATCGACCGCTGCCCCGTGTGCTTCATGCCTGTAAACGGCGAAGCGCGGCGGCCCAAGCCTGTCGAAATCCAGCCGGAGTTGAAACTCTCGATTGACAAAGCGTTGGACCTTCACCGCCACGAACGCGCCTCGCTCATTTCCGTGCTGCAGGACATCAACCTGGAATACCGGCATCTGCCGCCCGAGGCGCTGAGGTATATCAGCCAGCGTCTTAACATGCCGCTCTCCCGGGTCTACCACGTGGCCACGTTCTACACGGCGTTTAGCTTGGTACCCCGCGGGGAGCACACCATCAAGGTGTGCCTGGGAACGTCCTGCCACATCAAAGGGGCGCAACGGCTCCTGGATGCCCTCGAAGAACGGCTGGAGATCAAGGCGGGCGAAACCACGAAGGACATGAAGTTCACCCTCGAGACCGTGAATTGTCTTGGTGCATGCGCGTTGTCGCCGTTGGTAGTTATCGACTCGAAATACCATGGCAATCTGACACGGCAGAAGTTGGAAAAGGTCTTGGACGCACATCGGAGATAGGCTGCAATGGCACCCACACTCACGACACCGGATCAGGTAGACACATACCGGCAACGATTGCTGGCTCAACGGGACCCAAACCGGCCGACTATTATCATTTCCAGCGGCACCTGCTCTTTGGCCAGCGGGGCGCAGGAGGTGGTTGACGGGTTCCGAGATGCACTCCAACGCGCCGGGTTGGAGCGGAAGGTCGATCTCCGCGTCACGGGCTGTCATGGGTTCTGCGAACGGGAGCCGCTCGTGGTGTTGCAGCCGGAGGGGCTCCTTTACGTTTCCGTTACGGCCGATGACGTGGACGAAATCATCAATAAAAGCGTCGTCAATGGGGAGCCCATCGAACGGCTGTTCTATCGCGACATCGATGGACGAATCGTGCAGAAGCAGAAAGACTTGCCCTTCTACAAGCGGCAGAACCGGCTGATTTTCGGGGCAAATTTCGAGATCGATCCACAAAACATTGACGACTATATCGCCATCGGCGGCTACACGGCGCTCGTGAAAGCGCTCACGCAGATGGCCCCAGAGCAGATCATCGAGGAGGTCACCAAGTCGGCGCTCCGCGGCCGAGGCGGCGCAGGTTTCCCCGCTGGCGTGAAGTGGGCGTCGTGCCGGAAAGCGAAAGGCGATCTCAAGTTTGTGATCTGTAACGCCGACGAAGGCGATCCCGGCGCCTATGCCAACCGCAGCCTGATGGAAGGCAATCCGCACAGCGTGATTGAAGGAATGATCATCGGCGCCTATGCGATCGGCGCCACCGAAGGTTATGTGTACGTTCGTACGGAGTACCCCCTGGCCATGGATCTCATGGCGAAAGCAGTCGATGACGCCCGCGCGATGGGGTTTCTCGGCGAGAACATTCTGGGGACAGGGCTGCGGTTTGACATCACGATTGTCCGCGGCGGCGGCGCGTTCGTGTGCGGCGAGTCAACCGCGCTGATGGCGTCCGTCGAGGGGCGCGTCGGCGAACCGCGCGCCAAACACATCCACACGGTGGAAAGCGGCCTCTGGGACAAACCGTCAAACCTGAATAACGTCGAAACCTGGGCGAACATTCCCGTCATCATCAATCGGGGCGCCGACTGGTTCACCAAAATTGGGACCGGTGACGTAACCAAGGACCCGTGGGGCGGCAGCAAGGGCACGAAGATCTTTTCGCTTGTGGGCAAGGTGAATAACACCGGCCTTGTGGAAGTGCCCATGGGGGCTACGCTGCGTGAGATCGTATTCGATATCGGCGGCGGTGTAAAAAACGGCAAGAAACTCAAAGGCGTGCAAACCGGCGGACCGTCCGGCGGCGTGTTGGCGGAAAAACACCTGGACCTGCCCATCGACTACGACCAACTGGTCGAGGCGGGGACCATGATGGGTTCCGGCGGCATGATCGTCATGGATGAAGACAACTGCATGGTGGATTTTGCACGCTTCTTTACAAGGTTCCTCGAAAACGAGTCCTGCGGCAAGTGTACGCCGTGCCGGGAAGGCATCGTTCAAATGGGAATGATCCTCACGGACATCTGCGAGGGCCGCGGCAAGGAGGAAGACCTCCCGTTGCTGCAGGAACTGGCGGAAGTGGTCACGGAGGCCTCGCTGTGCCAACTGGGAGCGACCGCACCCAATCCCGTGCTGACGACGTTGCGCTACTTCCCCGAAGAGTACGAGGCGCACATCCGGGACCGGAAGTGCAGCGCGGGCGTGTGCAAGGCACTCGTGACGTATCGCATCGACGCGGAGGCGTGCACGGGCTGCATGTTATGCGCGCGCGACTGCCCCGCGGGCGCCATCACCGGCGAGCGGAAAAAGGCGCACCGTATCGAGAGCAGCAAGTGCACCAAGTGCGGCGTGTGTTACGACACGTGCAAGTTTGAGGCCGTGGTTCGAGATTAGCGACAAGGAGTTGCAGGCATGGTCAATCTGATCATCGACGGCAGGCGGGTTTCCGTGGAAAGCGGAGTCTCCTTATTAAAAGCCGCGCGGACTGCGGGCATTCCCATCCCCACGTTGTGTGACCACGAGTCGCTGCCGCCGTATGGGGCGTGCCGGTTGTGCATCGTGGAAGTGAATTACCGGGGCAAGACCAAGCTGGTCACGTCCTGCACGTTGCCCGCAGCCGAGGGCATGGAGGTCGCCACCTGCTCCGAGAAGGTGCTGCGGATCCGGAAGATGCTGGCGGAGCTGCTCCTGGCGCGATGTCCGGACTCGCCTGTCATCAAGCGGATCGCGACGCAGTTCGGCGTGGAGAAGACTCGTTTCCGGAAGCCCGTGGGCGAGCCGAGCACCATTACGGGCCCCCACGGCTGCATCATGTGCGGTATGTGCGTGCGCCTCTGCGATGACGTGCTCAAGATAGGCGCGTTGAGTTTCGCGGGGCGGGGCGGAAGCCGCAGCATTACCACGCCGTTCGGCGAGCCGGCCGAAGTGTGCATGACGTGCGGCGCGTGCAGTTCAATCTGCCCGACCGGGGCCATCGAACACCAGCGAATTTGGATTCATCCGCCCAAGAAGATCCCGTTCGAGTTCGAACAGGGCCTCACCAGCCGTAAACCCATCTTCGTACCGTTCCCGCAAGCCGTTCCGCGCGTTCCCGTGATCGACAATGTCAGCTGCATGAACTTCAAGACCGGCGGCTGCAAGGTGTGCGAGGACAACTGCGAGAATCACGCCATCAACCACGCACAGGAAGACGTGACTATCGAGCTGGAGGTCGGCGCCATCGTGGTTGCCACGGGCTTCGAGTTGTTCGACGCGAAGCCGATCGATCGTTACGGCTATGGCCGGCTGGATAATGTCATCAGCGCGCTCGAGTTCGAGCGCCTCAGCCACGCCAGCGGGCCCACGGGCGGCAAGATCCTCCGCAAGGACGGAACGACGCCGGGCGCGGTCGCCATCCTGCACTGCATCGGCAGCCGCGACGAGAACTACCAGAAGTACTGCTCGCGCGTGTGCTGCATGTATTCCCTGAAGTTCGCCCACTTGATTCACGAGAAGACGCACGGAGACGTCTACAACTTCTACATCGACATGCGGGCATTTGGGAAGGGGTACGAGGAGTTCTACAAGCGGTTGTTGAGCGAAGGCGTGTACTTCATTCGCGGCAAGGCGGCAGAAGTCACCGACGTCGCCGAGTCGCCCGAGGAGGAAGGCAAGCTCGTCGTGGTAGCCGAAGACACGCTGTTGGGCATCACACGCCGCGTCCCGGTTGACATGGTGATTCTTTCCACGGGACTGAAACCCGCCAAGGGCTCGGATGACCTCGCCCGGACCCTCTCGCTGAGCTGCACACAGGGCGCTTTCTTCCTCGAAAAACACCCGAAGCTGGCGCCGGTTGACACCGCCTCGGACGGCATCTACCTTGCCGGCGCGTGCCAGGGGCCCAAAGACATCCCGGACGCGGTCGCCCAAGGGGGCGCGGCAGCCGCCGGCGCACTGTCGCTCATAGACAAGGGCAAGGTCGTGCTCGAGCCGATCACGACCGAGATCAACGAGGAACTCTGTGCCGGATGCAGGCTGTGCATCTCGACGTGTCCCTACGCCGCCATCGAGTTCAACGAAGAAAAGAAGATCTCCGTCGTAGTTGAAGAGTTGTGCAAAGGCTGCGGCACCTGCGCCGCCGCATGTCCTTCCGGGGCCGCAAGGCAGAAAAACTTCGAGGACGTCCAGATCTTTGCGGAAATGGAAGGGATTCTGGCCGAGCAGCCGCCGCAAGTGTCGGCGTAGAGGAGAATGAGGACGATGGCTGTCGAGGGATTCGAGCCGAGAATCGTGGGGTTTCTGTGCCGTTGGTGCTCCTACACCGGGGCCGATCTCGCCGGAACCAGCCGCATGCGGTATCCCGCAAATCTCGTGGGCATCCGCGTCATGTGTTCCGGGCGCGTTGACCCCACGTTTGTGGTAAAGGCATTAGCCGAGGGAGCCGACGGTGTCCTTATCGCCGGATGCCATCCCGGCGACTGCCACTACTCGGAAGGCAACTTCAAAGCCATGCGGCGCTACCCCATGCTGATGTATTTGCTCGATCAGTTTGGGATCGAATCCGGACGTGTCCGATTGGAGTGGGTCTCCGCCTCCGAGGGCGAACAGTTCGCCGCGTTGGTGCGCGAGTTCACGGAGCAGGTGCGCGCCTTGGGACCCTTGAACTGGAAGGAACGCGCGGAATCACTGTGTGAAAGCGTCTAGAATCCAGCGCCCTTTGTATAGGATCCGAATCGGAATTCTGACCTGCGGAAATTGAGGAAGGCAATATGGCAAAACCGAAAGTGGCCTTTTACTGGTGTGCCTCGTGCGGCGGCTGCGAGGAAACCGTCGTGGACTTGGCCGAAGGCATCCTGAAGGTGGTGGACGCCGTCGACATCGCCCTGTGGCCCGTGGCGCTGGATTTCAAGCTCAAAGACGTCCAAGCCTGGAAGCCGGGAGACGTTGCCGTGGCGTTTATCAACGGCGCAGTCCGGCTCTCGGAACAGGCGGAATGGGTTCGGTTGTTGCGCGAGAAGTGTTCGATGGTTGTAGCGTTTGGCTCATGCGCGCACTTGGGCGGCATCCCGGGCCTGGCGAACTGCACCACGCGCGAGGAAATACTGGCCAACAAATATCATCGGGCCGTCACGCTGGACAACCCGGACAACACGGAGCCCCAAGTCCATGCCACCGTCAACGGCTACGATCTCGATCTCCCGGTATTCTGGAAGGACGTCAAGCCGCTTGATCAAGTCATTGACGTAGACTACTACCTGCCGGGATGCCCGCCGCCGACCAAGCTCGTGGCTGAGGCCATCGGCGCCATCTTGAAAGGCGAACTGCCGCCAAAAGGTTCCGTGCTGGCACCGGAGAAGTCCCTTTGCGAATCCTGCGCGCTGAACAAGACCAAACCCGAGACTATCACCATCAAGACGTTCAAACGGGTAGCCACCAGCACCCCGAATCCCGAGGAATGTTTCTTGGCGCAGGGCTACATTTGCATGGGCCCGGCGACACGTACCGGTTGCGGCGAACGGTGCATCCACGGAAACATGCCCTGTCGAGGATGTTTTGGGCCCACGCCCAGCGCCGTGGATATAGGCACGAAGATGCTGAGCGCCTTGGGATCCCTCGGCGAAGCCGACACGGAAAAGGCGGCCCAGGCGTTCGCCGGCACCATGGCCGATCCTCTGGGAACATTCTATCGGTTCTGTCTTCCGGCATCGTTGCTGAAGCGGCGCGTGCCATAGGAGGTGCATGTTGAGCAAGCGGATCACCATCAACCCTGTCTCCCGATTGGAAGGTCACGGCAAAATCGAAATTTTCCTGGACGACTCCGGCAACGTGGACCGGGCCTTCTTCCAGGTGCCCGAACTGCGCGGATTCGAGACGTTTTGCCTTGGCCGTCCCGCGGAGGAGATGCCGCGCATTACGCCGCGCATCTGCGGGGTCTGTCCCACCGCGCACCACATGGCCTCCACGAAATGCCTCGACGACCTGTGGCAGGTCGAGCCGCCGTCCACCGCGAAGAAACTACGCGAACTGGCGTACAGTACGTTCATGGTCGAAGACCATTTCCTCCATTTTTTCTTCTTGGGCGGGCCGGATTTCGTGGTCGGTCCCACCGCGCCGGCGGCGGAACGCAATATTCTGGGCGTAATCGCCAAGGTGGGACTCGAGATCGCCGGGCAGGTGATCCGGATCCGCCGCGAGTGCCGGCAGATTCTCGAAACGATGATGGGAAAAGTTATTCATCCGGTCTTTGGATTGCCAGGCGGAGTTTCCAAGGGCCTCGCGAAAGAAGACCAGCAGAAGTTCCTTCAAACGGCCAACTTCGCCATCGACTTCGCCCAGTTTGCCCTCCAGTTGTTTGATGACGTCGTCCTGGCCAACAAGGAATACGTCGATCTGATCCTCAACGACGCCTACGCGCACAAAACCTACTACATGGGCCTGGTTGACGAGAACAACAAAGTGAACTTCTACGACGGAATGATCCGCGTGGTGGATCCCGCGGGAAATCAAGTCGCCAGGTTCCATCCCAGAGACTACACCCAGTACATCTCCGAACACGTCGAACCGTGGACCTATATCACCTTCCCGTTCCTGAAGCAGGTCGGCTGGAAGGGCTTCGTCGATGGGCCGGAGAGCGGTGTTTACCGGGTGGCGCCGTTGGCGCGGTTGAACGCCGCCGATGGCATGGCTACGCTTTTGGCCCAGGAAGCATACGAGAAAATGTTCGAGACGCTCGGCGGCAAGCCGGCCCACGCGACGCTCGCGTTTCATTGGGCCCGGCTGGTCGAGGCGCTGTATGCCGCGGAACGCATGAAAGAGTTGCTCGAAGATCCCGAGATCACGGGCCTGCACGTCCGGGTCGTGCCCACGGAAATTCCCCGGGAAGGCGTCGGCGTCGTGGAAGCGCCGCGAGGCACGCTTATCCACCATTACTGGACGGACGACGACGGCATACTCACCCGGGTCAACCTCATCGTAGCAACCAACCACAATGCGGCCCCCATGGCCATGTCCGTGGAAAAGGCCGCAAAAGGCATGATCAAAAACGGGAATGTCTCCGACGGGTTGCTCAACATGGTCGAAATGGCCTTCCGCCCGTACGATCCCTGCCATGCTTGTGCGACCCATGCCCTCGGGCATGCGCCGCTCGAAGCCCGCATCTATGACCGGGAAGGCCGGCTGCTGAAAACCGTTCGGAAGTGACGGCCCCACAGGAATGACGTAATGGCTGCATCCAGGTCTATCCTGGTCGGGCTCGGCAATCCCATCCTTTCAGATGACGCGGTGGGAATCGTCGTGGCGCGGCGCGTATGGGAAGCGCTCGGAAATCCTCCAGGTGTCAACTGTGTGGAAGCCGCCGTCGGCGGCATCGAACTCGTCGAGATGCTTGCCGGTTACGATAAGGCCGTTGTTGTCGATGCGATTCACACCGGAACTTGCCGCCCGGGGGAATTCTCCTGCATCGATTTTTCCGCCATATGCGTGTCGGAGATTCCGGCCATGACACATCGGGTGGGACTCGCTGAAGCGATCGAGTTAGCCCGCCGGCTCAACATGCACATCCCTCGGACTATCCACGTTTACGCGATCGAGGTGGAGGATATCATGACGTTCGGAACGTCTATGACCGATTCAGTTGCGGCGGCCGTCCCAGCGGTAGCCGCGCATATTCTATCGGCGGAATTTGGGGATGGCGAATGACGCGATGGTTACTCTCCGATCCCGTGCGCGAGTTCCGCCTGCCGGGCTGCAAGGAAATTGCAGAGTTCCGCCACCCCTTCGCCCGTTTTTCCCGAAGTCTTGAAAACGATGATTCCGTCATTCAGGCTGTGGCATTCATCGACAGCCCGATCCACATCAAAGTGCACATGCGGCAGCAGATCGATCTTGTTTACTACAAGCACGGAGGCCCGGCTGAACAGCGACGGATACTTGAGAACCTTGTCATCGCCCTCCGGAACGGAAAGAACCGCCATTTTCAGATGTTCCCCGAGATCATAGCTGCTGGGACAGATCAGATTGCCTACGTTCTCGATGACAAGCACCTTACAGGGGTCGGTCTCAAGTCGAAGATCCTGGACGGCCCGGCCCACCTGCTGGGCATCGAGATGGCACGCGCCGCGTGTCTCGATCTGGCAGGCTCGGCCTCCTGCACGTTCGATACGTTCGGCATCGCGTCGCGTCTGCACGTCGCCCTCGATCACGGCCAGCGCATCCCCCAGGCGCGCCACCATGGCCTCGAGCAAGGTGGTTTTCCCGCTGCCCGGAGATCCGATCAGGTTTACAACCAGAATGCCGTGGCTATTGAATACCCTCTGATTGGCCTGCGCAAGCTGCCGGTTCTTCGCCATCACAGGACTCTCAATGCGTACGGTTTTCAACGGCGTTCGGTCCTCCTGCATTTATTCCTCCTCGACTTCCGCCCAGTCCAGCGTAAACTCGTCGCCCGACAGAATCTCCCGTCTCAAAGACTGACATCCCGGGCACGCGTCTGCGAAATCCATCACCGCATACTCCATGCCGCAGACACCGCAACGCACCCTCGATGCGACCTCGTCAATGACGAGGTCGGGCGAGCCAAACCCGTCCAGTCTTGCAAGTTCCGAAAAACAAAACCGCAGCGCGTCGGACGCAATCCCGCTCAAGGGACCCAACGTCAGGTGCACCCTCTTCACTTCCCGCTTCGCTCCCAGCGTGTGCTCCAACATCTCCAGGATGTCTTGCGCCGCCGCAAATTCATGCATGAGATCTGCTTCGCCTCCTATCAAACCTACAGTCGGCCGGCCACATTCATTCTGACCTCCCGCGGTCTTTCGTTCAAGCTTCCGTTTCTGTGGGAAACGATGATCCATGAGCCCATTTAAAAAAGAAGACGACGCCACGCACTGGGTTGCCTCTCCCGCGCATCCCCGCGGACACAGCGATGACACGGTGCGATTTCGCATGACGATTCACGGCGCCGTGCAAGGTGTGGGGTTCAGGCCTTTTGTCTGGCGTCTCGCAAGCGAGTTGGCGCTTGTCGGTTGGGTGAGGAATACGTCGCAGGGAGTGCTTATCGAGGTGGAAGGGTTTTCCCACGAACTCGGCCGGTTCGTGGCCCGGCTCGAGAAGGAAAAACCGCCGCGCGCACATGTGGTGAGTCTCGAGCACGTCGTTCTCGATCCCGTGGGATATGCCACGTTCGAGATCCGCGAGAGTGTCGAGACCGAGAAAACAGCTTTTGTGCTTCCAGACATTGCCACGTGCCCGAAGTGCCTGGCCGAAATTCTCGATCCTGCAAATCGCCGGTATCGATATCCCTTTACGAACTGCACCCAATGCGGGCCGCGGTTCAGCATAGTCCTCGCGTTGCCCTACGACCGTGCCAACACGACGATGAAGGCTTTCGAGATGTGCGACGAGTGTCAAGCCGAATATCAAGACCCAAACGACCGCCGATTCCATGCGCAACCCAACGCCTGCCCCCGATGCGGACCCCACCTCGAGTTTTGGGATGCCGAGGGGAACGTTCTCGAGATGCACGATGCCGCGTTGCGCCGGGCCGCCCACCTGTTGCGGCAAGGCCGAATCGTAGCCGTCAAGGGCCTCGGGGGCTTTCATCTGATGGCCGACGCGCGCGATGAGGATGCCGTCAAACGGTTGCGCCGACTCAAACGACGCGAAGAAAAGCCCTTTGCATTAATGTATCCTTCACTGCGCCTTGCCAAGACCCATTGCCACGTCTCCGAACTGGAGGAGCGCGCGGTGATGTCCCCGGAATCGCCGATTGTCCTGCTGCGGCGTTCCGCCGAGGTTTCGGAATGCAATATTGCGCCTTCGGTGGCTCCCGGCAACCCTTGCCTCGGCATCATGCTCCCCTATACGCCGCTGCACCACCTGCTCATGGCGGAACTGGGTTTCGCCATAGTGGCCACAAGCGGAAACCTCGCGGAAGAACCCATGTGCATAGACGAGCGTGAATCGCTCGACCGCTTCGCCGGCATCGCCGATGGTTTCCTGGTGCACAACCGTCCCATTGCCCGGCCCGTGGATGATTCCATCGTGTGCGTGGTTCTGAAGCGGGAACTGATGTTACGGCGGGCGCGCGGATATGCGCCGTTACCCGTTTCTCTCCGGCACGGCGTTCCCCCATTGCTTGCCGTCGGCGCGCACTTGAAAAACACGGTGGCCACCACCGTGGGAAGTCGGGCATTCATTAGCCAACACATCGGCAACCTGGAAACCGTTCAGGCCGTGCGCGCGTTTCACGAAACTGTAAAACAGTTCAGACAGCTCCATGATCTGAATCCGGTGGCCGTGGCCTGCGATGCCCATCCGGACTATTATTCAACGCGTTTTGCGGCCACGCTTGGACTGCCCGTTGTCCACACGCAGCATCATCACGCCCACGTCCTCTCCTGCATGGCGGATAACGACCTCACGGGGCTGGTCCTTGGCGCAGCATGGGATGGAACCGGATACGGAACAGACGGGACAATTTGGGGCGGCGAATTCCTGCGCGTGGACGACGGCCGCGTTGCCCGCGTGGCGCACCTTCGCACGTTTCGGTTGCCTGGAGGCGAAACGGCCGTTCGTGAGCCCCGGCGTACTGCGATGGGTTTGTTATTCGAAGTCTTTGGTGACACGATCTTCGACAGAGACGACTTGGCGCCGGTCCGGCAACTGTCCCAAGCCGAACGGCATGCCCTGCGCGCGTCGCTTCTCGGCGGTATCAATGCGCCCGTCACATCGAGCGCGGGCCGGCTGTTTGACGGCATTGCTTCAATTGTGGACGTACGCCACTACACACGTTTTGAGGGGCAGGCCGCGATGGAACTCGAGTTTGCGATTCCAAAAACGCCGCCTTCGGACTCCTACCCGTTTGCCGTTATCGCCGGGCCGCCCTCTGGACCGCACGATGTGTTTTCGATAGACTGGGAACCTATGATACAGAGCATTCTTGGTGAGATTGCTTCCCGAACGGAAGTGGGAGTCATTTCCGCACGGTTCCACAACACCCTGGCCGAGATGATTGTCGCGGTGGCCGGGCGTATGGGCATCGAGCGGGTGCTCCTGTCCGGCGGGTGTTTCCAGAATCGCTATCTATTGACGCGGGCCGTCACCCGATTGCGTGATGCAAGATTTAAGCCGTATTGGCATCAACGCGTTCCTCCCAACGACGGCGGGATCGCGCTGGGCCAGATCTGTTTTGCCGCGAAAACGCTCGAACGGAAGGACCCGCCATGTGTCTAGGTGTACCGGGAAGAATCATTGAAATCGCCGGCGCTGACCCGCTGACGCGGATGGGCAAAGTGAGCTTCGGCGGGACCATCGCCGACGTCTGCCTGGCCACCGTGCCCGAAGCGAAGATGGGAGACTATGTCATCGTACACGCCGGCTTTGCCATCAGCATACTCGACGAACAAGAAGCCGGCCAGGTGTTCGAGTACCTCAACGCAATTGCGGCCGTGGAAAACACGCTGCCGGCCAAAACGTCTTCACCCCCATGCGATTCGTAGACGAGTATCGAGATGCCAAGGCCGCGAAAAGGTTCGCGGACAAGATCGCGCGCCTTGCCACCCGCCCATGGACCATCATGGAAGTCTGTGGCGGGCAGACGCACGCAATCGTAAAATTCGGCATCGATCAGATCCTCCCCACACGGATCACGCTGCTTCATGGCCCCGGATGTCCCGTCTGTGTCACGTCCGTCGAGATCATCGAAAAGGCATTAGAACTCGCGTCCCGCCCAGGATTGATCTTTTGCTCATTCGGCGACATGCTGCGAGTCCCGGGCGCGCGCCGCGACCTTTTCGCCGTGAAAGCGGAGGGCGCGGACGTTCGCGTGATGTACTCGCCGCTGGATGCGCTTGCTCTGGCGCGGGAGAACCCGAATAAAGAAGTGGTGTTCTTTGCAGTCGGTTTTGAGACCACCGCACCCGCAACGGCTACGGCCGTGTACCAAGCGCGCCGCGAACGCGTCATGAACTTCTCCATGCTCGTGGCGCACGTCCTCATTCCGCCCGCCATCGAACTAATCCTGGCTTCTCCACACACCCGCGTCCAGGGATTCCTGGCCGCGGGGCATGTGTGCACCGTCACCGGATATGATACCTACGAAACGATTGCGCGCAAGTATCGCGTCCCCATCGTGGTTACCGGCTTCGAACCGTTGGACATTCTCCAGGGCATCCACATGTGCATCCGGCAACTCGAGGAGGGGCGCGCAGATGTCGAAAACCAATACACACGTTCCGTTCGAAAAGAGGGCAATGTGCCCGCGCGCGCATTGATCGAAGAGGTCTTCGAAGTGGTCCCCCGGAAATGGCGCGGCATCGGCGAGATTCCGGGCAGCGGTCTTCGGCTGCGAGAACCATACGCCGCATGGGACGCGGAAAAGCGGTTCGAGCCGGCCGGTCAGGGGAGCGAGGAATCGCCGGAATGCATCAGCGGCCTGATCTTGCAGGGCAGAATGAAACCGCCGGAATGTCCGGCGTTTGCAGTCACGTGTACGCCACAACGGCCGCTCGGGGCCACCATGGTCTCGTCCGAAGGCGCCTGTGCGGCATATTACCGCTATCGGCGGACGTCTGGAGAACTGTAACCCATGGCCGATGGATCTCAATGCTCTGGCCGGGAAGACGGCGCCGGGTTCCCGGTGGCCTGTCCGATGCCATTGCCAGGGTGGGACGCGGTCACGTTGGCCCATGGCGCAGGTGGCCGCGCCATGCACGACCTTATCGACAAGGTCTTCCTGAAGGCGTTCGGCAGTCCCGCGCCAGACGCCAAACATGACGGCGCAATTTTCCAGTGCGGCGAAACTACACTCGCCTTTACCACGGATTCCTACGTGGTCTCCCCGCTGTTCTTCCCCGGGGGCGACATCGGCTCGTTGGCCGTGTACGGGACGGTGAACGACTTGGCGATGTGTGGAGCAAAACCCCTGTACTTGAGCGCCGGCTTCATTTTGGAGGAAGGCCTGTCCACCGAAGTGCTTCAGCGCGTCGTGCAGTCCATGGCCGACGCCGCGCATCGGGCCGGGGTCTCGATTGTCACGGGCGATACCAAGGTCGTAGACAAAGGAAAAGGCGACAAACTGTACGTCAATACCGCCGGCATCGGAATTGTTCAAACACGCGATGCGGTGAGCCCCCAATCGGTGCGTACAGGGGATGCCATTCTTTTAAGCGGCGATATCGGACGCCACGGGATCGCCGTCATGGCGGCCCGCGCCGGGCTGCAATTCGAGCGCCCCCTCGTAAGTGACTTGGCACCGCTCGCAGACCTCGTGCTGGAACTGGTGCGCGCCGGTATCGAAATCCACTGCATGCGCGACCTCACCCGGGGTGGACTCGCAACCGCCCTGAACGAAATCGCCGCCGGAACCCACTCGGGCATAAAGGTTTGTGAGGCCGACATCCCGGTACGGGAAGAGGTCCGGGGCGCATGTGAACTTCTCGGATTCGACCCGCTTTACGTGGCCTGTGAAGGCCGGTTCATTGCGTTCGTTCCCCCGACCCGCGCCGCTCATGCCCTCGACATCTTGCGTGCCAACCCCTTAGGTAGCGAGGCCGCCCAAATCGGCTCCGTTACGGATGAGCCTTTACCCGTGGTATCGCTTGAAACCGTCTTGGGCGTCAGCCGCGCACTGGACATGCTGACCGGCGAACAGTTGCCCCGCATATGTTGAGGCCCGTCATCATTCCAACAGGTGTTCCGGATGGATCGGCAACTCAATAAAAAAGGTGCTCCCACTATTCAGTTCACTGATCACGCCCACCTTCCCGTCATGGGCTTCCACCACACGACGTACTATCGACAAACCCAGTCCACTCCCGGCCACTTCGCCCAGCGGACCGCCCTTACGCTGGAGCCGCACAAATTCCTGAAACAACCGCTTCTGATCTTCCGGTGTAATCCCAATTCCGTTGTCCTGCACCTCGATCCGCACGTGCTGGTCGGTGTAGCTGGCCCGCAAGATAATCGTTCCCTCCTGCGGCGTGTACTTGCTGGCGTTCGTAATCAAATTCGCAACCGCCTCGTGCAACAGACGGGCATGCCCATAAAGGGCCGGTAACGGCTCCGCCAGTTCCACCTGGAAAGATTGATTCCGTTCCCGGACCGTGTCCTGATTCTCCGACACCACGTTCTGCAACATCGCGGACGTGTCGATCTCCTTGGCTTGCTTCTTGACGTTGGCCGCATCGAGCGCGGCCAGCACACTGAAATCGTGCAGGAACGCCACGGCGTCGCTCAGCCGCCTGCACGCGCGATCTACCCAGTGGAGTTGCTGTTCCGAGAGAGGTGGGTCCGATGCGATCTTCAGGCTCTGGATCAGCATGGTGGCGGCATTCACGGGCGATTTCAGATCGTGCAGCGCAATATGCAAGAAGTCCCGTTGCATGCGCGAGATCCGCTCGAGTTCCTGGTTTGCGGTCCGCAATTGCTGTTCGCCCCGATGGAGGAGAGTGGTCAACCCTGCTACAAGATAAATGCCCAGCGCCATCAGAATGCCCTGTACACCAAGCACGGTGGCCACGTATCTTCCATCAAGCGGCTGCGCGCTATTCACTACCCCCACGGGAAGATACAGCGGGATCACGCCCCACCACTGCCCAAACAGGAGGCCACTGAGGAGCGCATAACCCAAAAACGCATGCCCACATGCCGCCCGCGGCGACAAAAACGCCGCCGCCAGAATTACGTGCAGCAGGTAGAACGCCAGGAACGGAGACTTCGCTCCACCCGCAAACCACACCGCTACCGTCAAGAACACAAAGTCCATGACGATAGAGAGGTGCATGAACCCCACCAAACGGCCGTACTCAGCGACCCGGCGCTCGAGAGTCCGATGTCGGCGGGCATACAGAAAGATCCCCACATTAAAGACCGCCAAGAGTACGGCAAGCGCGAGAAGCCCGGTGACATCGAGTTCGGCAATACCCAGCAGGCGCCGCGCAACGAACGCGCCCGCTGCAATTCCTGCTGCCACAAGAAACCGGATCTGCGAGTTAACGTAGAGGCGCCTTCCCACCAGTTGCTCATGGAGAAGAAGTGGTTTCCCCACGCCCCGTTGCATTGCAACAGCCGCTTTGTCAACCGTCCCATTATCACTACGCCGCACCGCCATGCAACATCTCCTCACAGCCCACGATGCGGGACGTCCCGGCCTTCGTGTCGCCGGCCTCACCGTCATCCTGCCATAGTATTACACGCTTTGCCTAAGATCGCAAGAGGAAGCTGCCGCCCCATCCGTGGAACGCAGCGCCACCCGTCGAGAGACGGAAGGCCTCTAGTCCTTCGTGGCAACCGGGAACTGGCCCTGAGTACCACCAAAGCAGTTTTGTTGCCACAACGGACAAGACCCGAGAAACGAGTGAGAATGACCGTTCCTCGGTTTCTATACAGCACGACCGAATTTTCGCACCTTCCTGTAGGCTCGGCATCTGTAGGTCCGGAATAATTCCGGACCCACATTCAGCAAGAATTATGTCGTCATATATAGCGCGCCGTATTACCAAAAAATAACCGTGTCTGTGCCAGAATGGCGCCGTGATAGGGGAATGCCCGGGCGCCATCTCGTGACTTGAACACAAGGCCGTCTTTAGAGGTCTGGGCTTGCCACGTGTGCAGAACATCCTGTGCCGTTACGTTCAACGGAATGCGGCGTGTCTTGCCGTTCTTTGTTGTTTCCCCGCGGAGCGTGAGTATGCCCCGTTTGGAGGAAGCGCACGCCAGAATTCACCACGGCGCCCGCAAGACCGTCTGTTGTCGGTTTCGGCATAGGGCAAGCGGCGGGTAACTCCTCGCTGGACATGTCACACGGCGTCCGGCACAATAGGCCGGCACTTGGAAGAAGCGTTTAAACGTCAAGGAATCGATTAATGCGCCATTTTTTCGCGGCCCTTTGTGCGGTGGGTGTTGTGTGGTATGCCGTTTGCGGAAAAGCGAACGGAGCGGCGAATACACCCGTGTTCGATATCGGTGGCCTGCGGAAGGCCCCCGGTTGGGTAGAGCTCGCGGACGGCTCGACGCCGCCCGGAACGCTCGTGCTTGACCGGAAATGGGATGGAACGGTCTGCACCTCGACGCTCACAAACAACGGCAAAGAGGCGATTGCCGTCAAGCGGGTTGTGCTGTTCCGCCTTGCACACCAACTGCCCCCCGAGACCGGCCTCTACGGGGAAGGGTTCACCATGTTGTCCCAAACGGGCGGCACACTCGGCAGACCCGTTGATATCGGCGGTTACACGGACGCGGGCCACTACAAAATCCCCCAGCCGCCCGATGCGACCACCGTGTATGAACTGCTCGTTCTGTCGCCGCCCGGCAACGACCCGATTCTGCTGGGATTCACGTCCTGCCGCCGTTTTGTCGGCGCGTTTTATTTGCGCCCCGACTCGATCGAAATCGTCCTCGACACCGAATGCCTGAGACTTGAACCGGGCGAGACTTGGAACCTCGAAGAGTTTACCGCCCTCACCGACAAAGACCCTAATGCGATGTTGAGTGCCTTCGCGGATCGCATCAATCAAAACCACCCGCCCCTGCGGTTTGACCCGGTCCCCACCGGGTGGTGCTCTTGGTACTGCTACGGCCCTTTTGTCAAAGCCTCGCAGGTAACCGCCAATCTCGACGCCATCCGCAAGCACCAACTGCCGTTGAAGTACATCCAGATCGACGACGGCTATCAACTCGCCATGGGCGACTGGCTCGACACCGGCCCCGCGTTTAGAGGCGGCATCCGCGAAGTGCTCGAAACCATCCGCAACGCATCCTGCGAACCGGCCATCTGGGTCGCACCGTTCATTGCCGAAGAAAACTCCCGCATCTTCCAGGAACATCCGGGCTGGTTCATCCAGGATGAAACCGGCCAGCCGCTCCGCTCCGATCGCGTGACGTTCGGCGGCTGGCGCCGTGGCCCCTGGTACGCCATCGACGGTACCAACCCCGACGTCCGGCAGCATCTGGAATCCGTGTTCCGCACCATGCGGCACGAATGGGGTTGCACCTACTTCAAGCTCGATGCCAACTTCTGGGGCGCCATGCACGGCGGCCGCTTCCACGACGCCAAGGCCACCCGCGTCGAGGCGTACCGGCGCGGGATGGAGGCGGTCCTGCGCGGCGCCGGCGACGGGTTCGTCCTCGGGTGCAACCACCCCCTGTGGCCGTCGCTCGGCCTGATCCATGGCGCCCGCTCGTCGAACGACACCGGCCGCTCATGGGACGCCTTCCGAAACACCGCCCGCGAGACCTTCAGCCGCAACTGGCAGAATGGCCGCCTCTGGTGGAACGACCCCGACTGCCTCCTGCTGACCGGCAGACTCCCGGACAACGAATTCCAGTTTCACGCCACCGCCATCTACGCCGCGGGCGGCATGACCCTGTCCGGCGACAACCTCACCAGGATCCAACCGGATCGCCTGGCCATGATGCGCAAACTCCTCCCGCCGACCGGCGTCGCCGCCCAGTTTGAAGACAACACGTTCCGCGTCGGCGCGATCGACCTGCCCGATTCCCGACTCGTCTGCCTGTTCAACTGGGACGAAACGCCCCAAACCCTGGCGTTCCGCGTGCCGCAACCGGCCCACATCACCGATTTCTGGACCGGCGAGAACCTCGCCGAATACAGGGACGCGTTCGAAGTCAAAGACATGCCGCCACATTCCGCCAGGCTGTTTATCTGCAAACCCGCCGCCCCCTGAAACGTCGCGCCGGCATAATGCAATGGGCGGCAAAAGTTCACGCCGATTGTCCGCTATCGGAGGGACTCTTTTTCATCGGTGGTTATTGCCATGGTTTGTTGGGCCGCCAATCCTGGATGTCTTCGCATGGTGCAGCTTGAAAAGGGCGAAGAACGTGTATGGGTCGACGACCTCGAAATCGATCTCGGGGTGGTCCTTGCGCAGGGTGTCTAATGACTCGATAATCGACGACGGCAGCGTCCACACGATCCGGAAGAAATAGAATCCCGGCCGCGCGTTGCCCCGTTTCCGAATGGCGTGGTACATCGCGTCGGCCGTCTGCTTGGGGTTGGCGAAGTTGCAGGTGTCGTTGAGCAACTCCGTCACCGGCATGCCCTTCCATAGGTGCGGCTGTGGCGTTGTGCCGCCCGTGTCGTGCAAATCCATGACGATGGTCGCATAGCCGTCGGGCGCGAACTGGGTGAAGGCGTCTTTGACGGCGTCCGTCGGCTGGTCCCAGTCGAGCACCATGGGCGCGATAGTCATATCGGCGCGCTCGAAGAAGGTCTTGTTGTGTTTCACGAAAAGGGGTAGATACTCCGGTTTCACCCGGTTGGGATTCATGTAGCCGGCGGCGCTCGCATCGCTCGTGAAGAAATCGTTTGGGGTGGCTGTGCGATAGAAATACTCGATGACGTCCGGATAGGTTTCGAGCAGGTTCGGGTTGATTCCCCACGCCAGCGGGATCTTTCCCCTGCCGGGATCGCTCCAGTGTTTGGGCATGAAATCATACAGCGGCGTCGCGGAATCGTAGTCGGCCATCAGGATGCAAATGTACGCTTTGGACTCGAGATCGGCCCTGGGTTCGGGGCGGCGCTGTTTGAGCCGCGCGAGCGGCGCGTGCGCGTGAAACGACTGGTTGTAGCAGTCGCTCGATATCGTGTTCTGATAGCAGTTGTACGGCGAGATGAGGTAGACCGTTTCCCACTCGGTCGGCACGGGCTCGTGCGTGCTCGCGAATCCCGGCACATTGCTGTATTTCCAAAACGAGAAAAAACCGGTCAGTTCCGTCATCTGCTGCCCGGCGGATTGGCGCAACGTCTCCTCGAGGATCATCCGGTACGTATCGAGATCCGTGCCGAGCGGCTGGTCCGGGTCGTCTTTGGGCTTTTCGTCGCCCCACGGCGACAAATCGAACACAAACGCCCGCCGCGCCACCGCCCAATCGCGCGTCACCACGTAACCGACCGCGCCCTTGTCCCGCACCTGGGCAGAATCCTCGAACAGGCAAAGCAAATGCGGCGAACACAGGCCTTTGGCAAGATACTCTTTGACGGCCCAGCGGTACGCGTCGTTCTTCTTGCTGCCGGAACCGGCGCCGTCAAACCGGCCTCGCAGGTCTTCGAGCACCGGCAGGTTCCAACGCGCCAGCGTTTGTTCCGCAAGCGCGGGGCTGAGCGCGACGGCGTCCTTCACGCCGGCGATCGTGGTGGCGACGTTCAACGTGGCCGGCACCTCCGGATCCCACACGACCGCGCCCTTCAACCCTTTGCCCGCGAGAGCGACGAGCGCGTCAAGGTCCGCCAGCGGCACGCGCTTCTTTCCGGTGAGCCAGCCCGGCTCCTGCGACAGCCTATCGAGCCAAAACTGCGGGCGCGCGTTGCCGTTTGAAACGACATAAACCACGGGACCATCCCGGTTGATGATCCCTTGGATGCACGCCGCAGCCACGGCTTCATCATATGCGCCGGCTGTTCCCGACGTGGTGAGCGTATACACGTACATCACGTCATCCTTCCCATCGGCCGCCGATTCCAGGCATGTGGCCATCACGCAAAGTGCCCCGAAGATGATAATCAACGCTCTCATATGCTGTTCCTCTCCGCTTGACTACCCACTTCGCCATATCATGTGGCGTCCGGTTTGAAGGTCTGAGGCGGTCTATATGCGGCCCTCGAGAATAGGATGTCCCCATTAGGACCTATTAAGTCGCTACTTTTCCAGAGAAGCGCGCCGGGATCTTACCTGCCGGCGCCGGTCTAATGCTGTTCACTTAACGCCGTCACGATTTGCGCACCACATTTTAGCCTGCTTCAGCAGGCTCCTCTTTGCACCCGTCTTTAGACGGGGTGGCAAGGCGTTATGAAAAGAGCACTCTAAGCGAGCTTAAGTGAACGCTATTAGGCGCCGGTCCACAGACTATTTCAACCTTGAACCTGCGTTATCCGTCAAGAGTCCAGCCCTCGCGATATTGCCGCCGCAGAAGGTCGTTGCCCTCCGGGCTGTTGGTGACGCGGCCGTTGGCGCCATCATAATCGAGCTTCTTGCCCACCCGGTAGGCCACCAGCCCCAAGAGCATCATTTCAATGAGCTTGCCGCCGTAATCGAAATCGCAGGACGTCTTGAGATTGCCCTTGCAGGCGTTGATCCATTCCTGCTGAAATCCGCCCATATCGGGGATGAGTTTTTCTTTTGGGCGCGGCTTGTAGTACGTCAAATCGGCTTCTTTTCCGTAGGGGATCACGAGCCGGTTGCTGAAACCCGCCACCACAAAACCCTTTTCGCCCTTGAACAGCGCACCGTGATCGATCTTGTCGAGGTCGACGCATTCCGCGGGCGGCGACGGCATGGCCCCGCCCTGGTACCAGATCACCGGAACCGCGGGACGCCAGTCGTTGGCCGGGATATCAAACGCGGCCTTCAACTCGACGGGGCTCACTTCCGGGTTGACGGGGTCGCCCGTGGCTTCGGCGGCCGTTGGCAGGCCGGCGTCGAGCGCGTTCCAGGCGAGATCCATGGTGTGGCTGCCCATGTCGCCCACCTGCCCGGTGCCGAAGTCCCAATACATATTCCACGAAAGGCAGTTCGCGCCCGGCTCCCCCGAGAAGTACCCCGGGTTATACGGGTGATACGGCGACGGGCCGATCCACAGGTCATAGTGCAGCGTTTTGGGTGGCGTGCCTTCGGCGGGCAGATAACCGGGCTTGCGCAACTGGCGATTACCCCAAGCGTGTACCGCTTTGAGTTCGCCGATGGCCCCGTCGAGGATCAGTTCGCGCACGCGGTTGAAGTTCTCGTTGGCATGACGCTGCGTGCCGACCTGCGTCGCCAGTTTGTTCTTGTTCTTGAGATAGGTCGCGCGAACTGTCCGCGCCTCTTCAACCGAGTTGGCCAGCGGCTTCTCGCAGTACACGTGCAACCCCCGGTTCATGGCCCAGTTCGCTACAAACGCGTGGGTATGGTCCGTGGTGCAGCACACCACGGCATCCAGATCTTTCCGCTCGAGGCACTTGCGCCAGTCAACGTAGTGCTTGGCCTTGGGAAATTTTTCCGCCGCAAGCGCCAGATGAGTCTCATCCACGTCGCAAAGGGCAACCACATTCTGCATCGACAGCGCCCGGTAATGCGCCATCGCACGGCCATAGGCGCCTATCAGGGCAATGTTGAGTTTGTTGCTGGGCGCTTTGGCGCCGAGCAGCGTACCGCTGGGCAAAACAAGCAGGCCCGCGCCGGCGGCGGCGGTTTGGAGAAACTGGCGTCGCTCAATGACCTTGTTCTTCATTGTGGTTACCCTTTCTACCCGGTTTCATGTGCATGCCAAGAGGCATGAAACAATTGCCCGTAGCTTAGCACGCCGCCTACCTCCCGGCAACTGACCATTCATTGCGTGTAAGCGCAAAGTTGTAATGTCCGGTCTGTGCAAAGTAGAAATGTCCTCTTTTCTGGCGTGGAAAGGGAAAGAGGATGGAACTACGAATGAGTCAAAAGGAGCGAGACCGGTTGAAGGTCTTGG
>Ga0307378_10000856_pt1 | contig 50849 bp, 51 predicted proteins | sample UN1MG_FD_202238 | JGI IMG/M metagenome (GOLD analysis project Ga0307378, IMG submission 202238) | Soil microbial communities from Risofladan, Vaasa, Finland - UN-1 | ecosystem: Environmental > Terrestrial > Soil > Coastal area > Acid sulfate soil | place: Finland: Risofladan, Vaasa | collected... | reverse complement strand
TCTGCGTTGTATTCGTATAGCTCCACGTCCAGTTCGTTATGTTCCCATTTACATCTATATCATAAGAACACGAGCCATTGAACGAGGCTACCAGGCTGCAGTTCGTCGCATTCGGCACGAAGCACGCTACTGGCGGTTGCCCCACCAGTACGTCCTGCCAAGTCGTATTTTCACACCCATCCTTATCCGTTACCTTCAGTGTGACGTTGTACGTGTCTCCTACCGGGAACGCGTAGTTATTTAACTCCTCGTCGTAGCCCATCAGTACCGATATCGTCGGTTGTGACGTGTTCGTATAGCTCCACGTCCAGTTTGTTATAGACCCATTTACATCTATATCATAAGAACACGAGCCATTGAACGAGGCTACCAGGCTGCAGTTCGTCGCGTTATTAGTAAAGCACGCTACTGGTGTTTGGCCCACGGTCACGTTCTGCCATGTCGTATTTTCACATCCACCATTGTCAGTTACCTTCAGTGTGACATTATACGTGTCCCCTATCGGGAACGCGTAATTGTCCAACTGCTCACCATAACCCATGAGGACGACAGGATCCGTCTGCGTTGTATTCGTATAACTCCACGTCCAGTTCGCTATAAACCCATTTACATCCATATCATATGAACACGAGCCGTTGAACGATGCGTTCAGACTGCAGTTCGTCGCATTCGGCACGAAGCACGCTACTGGGTTTTGACCCACGGTCACGTTCTCTGAATATGTAGCATTACAGCCATCGTTATCGGTTACCTCCAGCGTGACGTTGTAAGTGTCTCCGATCGAGAAGACATAATATCCCACTCCATTTAATGGCTCTTCGTAGCCCATCAGCACCGGTGTCGGATTCGTTGTATTCGTATACGTCCACGTCCAGTTCACGATATTACCATCGGGATCAGAAGAACACGAAGCATTGAACGATGCGTTCAGACTACAATTTGTCGCTGTTGGCACGAAGCACGCCGTGGGACATATATATACCTGCGTTGCCGAGCTGGCATCCGTTGGCAGTGTTTCATTACTGTATATCCATGCGGTATTGTTAATCCATGTTCCAACACCAACCGTGTCATTTACGTTCACCGTTAGATAAACCGAATTACACGTTCCATTAACCACCGTATCGATGTTCCACGTAATGTTCTTTGTTGTAGAGTTATAGGTGCCTTCATCAGTTGCACTTACAAAGGTCGTATTGTCAGGTAATGTATCGTTGATATACACGCCCGTTGCGTTTGTGTTGCCGGTATTACAGTAGGTGATATTATACGTGATATTCGAGTTGAGACACAGGCAGGTGTCTGATGGTGCCGACTTGGTAATGGTAAGGTTAGGGCTGTTGAGTTGTACCCATTCCGTCCAATCTTCGGGAATAGGATCATCGTTGGAACCTGCAGATGCCTGGAAAGATGCATTGTCGGGACTGCCGCCAAGCCATTTTGATACATTATCTACTGACATTTCCACAATAGGATTTGTCACATCGGCACCGCTTCCTCCTGTACTGCTTTTGTCGATGGATCCATTCGGAGAGACAGTTGTTACTAATGTTTGGTTGGGTAGATATCGTAGTCTTACACCGTCTATGGAATAACGAATTTTAAAATCGGCATCTGCTGAACCCTGGTTGATCCAGGAAGTAGTTACATTCCCATCCCGATCAATCCAGATGGTGTATTGTTCCCCACCATCCACCCGTGATGCGTTGTTGTTAATATTTGTATCGTTTCCCGGATCATCATTTATTATATTAAGACGGAAGTAGAGCGTATCCTTTGTTACATCATAGTAGCCCCAGAATCCCATGCCTGTGGAGTTGTTTATGACGTATCCGTCTGGTGGATACTGCGTCTGGTTAATATCGTCATGCTCCCACCTCGTATAATCAGTCATATGCTGATACGGACTCCAATCACTCCGATCACCATCCACCGTTATCTCCGGTACACCCGCCGTCGGAATCACTGCTGTAAATACCGAAATCAGCATTATTGCCGCAAAAGCTATTCCTAACGCTTTTCTACTCTTTCCTGTCCTCCTCTTAGTCTCTCTTGTAAAGTCTAATTTTTTAAATGTATTGTTCATCTTTTTTTCTTTTCACCTCCTATTTTTTTATAGTACATACAAAAAGGGGAATATGAAACATAAGCGTCAACTTCACTTCTATCGCTGGCCAGCTGATACTTTTTCCTTCTCCCCTTTCCTTATATGCTATTTAGTAGGTATTTAAAGGTTTCGATTATTCTCACTTCCTTTTAAAAAAAAATCTTCCGCCTTGCGCGCTCAACGAGTCGCACGCGACGGCGTGAGGAAGTGAAATACGTTGGGCGGCGACATTAATGAAGTGGCGTAGTCAACCGTGTAAGGCCTTCTCGCCTCTAAAAAACTCCTGATAGCAGATCACGAACCAGATACCAAAGACCACGGCGAGACCGATAACCCCCAGTGAATCGACCACGAGCGTCGCAAACCCCAGACGGTGCAGATAATGGAGTTCGATGAAATAGGGGAGATGCGCCACGATATCGAGCACATGCAAAAGGAACAGAATCGGTACGCCGATCGCCAGCATCTCCAGTCGACGCCGCACCACCAACTTCGGCGTTGCTACTGCTAACGCAAGTAACGGCACCAAATTGAAATTCACAAGGTATGCACCGGAGAAATCCATCCCGGAGATCTGTGCAGGAGTATAACCCATGAGCAGTAAAATCAGTCTGGCGACGAAGAAAACGGCAGCCTGATAAAACTCACCGATATAATACCACACGCCTAAGAAGACCGCGGAGACCAGCATGAATTCCAGTAAAAAGAGCACAATCTGCCGGTCACTTAAGCCAAAGAGGAGTGGCTTTTCTTTTTCTTCTTCTTCTTTTTCTTTTACTCTCTCGGCGCCTTCCGACTTCTTCTTTGCCTTCGCTTTCCGCTTTTCGTTCGCTTTTACGGTCATTTTTAACCGGGCTACACTTAACGCGTGTTTTTGAGTGGTGTAAAGTAAAGTAAAGTAAAGTAAAGTAAATTATTTCACTATCAGTTTGAGCCAGAGTAGAAATATCACCACCACAAAGATAATGAACGATGCCTGCCAGAGATACACGTGCACAAACTCGAACAGATGCGGTGCGGAGAGGCCAACGAGTGTTATGACGCTGAGGCGGACCATATTGATCGCATAGAGCGAGGGCACGCCGAAGGCGACGCCCAGGCCTTTATTCTTTAACGTGGTGGGGTATGCAAGGATGCACGCGGAATAAACAATCGAGGAAAATACAGCCGTGCATTCGTCTATTATCTCCAGTGAGAAACCGTTGATCGTTACCACCGCTCCATCGACTACCACACGCGCACCTCCTACCGAGAAGAGTGCCCCCAAAATACTCGCGGTGATCGTATTCACGTGCGCCAGTGCAGTGGAACCGCTACTCGCAAAATAATAATACAGAAGATAAAAGGCGAGACAAAAGGATAAAAAAAGAGCAACGTACTGGAGCGTTTCTCTGTTCTCCCTTGCCCGTTCCAACACGGGGGTTGCGACAGTTCGCCGAACAGGTGTCACCGCTTTAGTTCTCTCTTCTACCTTCTTCGCCTTCTTGCTTGTGCTTTTGCTGCTCCGTTTACCCTTCCCTTCTGCTTTTGCTTTTTTACTCATATGATCGAGCGGTGTAGTTGTTTCACTTCGATTAATCCTAACGTTGTCTATCGGTGACTTATTATAGATTTGTTTTACGCTAACGTATGTATCGCGGGCGATGGATAAAGCCACAGCACAGCAAGCCACGACGACAAGTCACAAGAGTTCACACCGCTATCGGCGACCCATCACCTAGCATAAACCCGTCACCATGCATGCACAGCGTGAAAAAAATAAAAAAATGTGCGATTTGGTTACTCGTTCCGTCTCCACATCAGCAGATAGGCAACTGCTAACAAGCCTGCAATGGCGAACCCTGCTCCGAAGCCAGGTTCCTCAGGCGTTGGTGTTGCTGTTGGCCCAGGCGTTGTGCCCGGTGTTACCGTCGGTACAGGTGTTCCCGTTGCACCGGATGTCGGACTTGGTGTTCCCGTTGCACCTGCTGTTGATGTCGGCGTCGGTGTTATACCCGGCGATGTCGTTCCCGTTGGTGTCGGTGTTGACGTAGTGCCGCCGTTGCCTCCGCTTGAGCCGCCGCCGTTACCATTACCTCCGTCTCCAAGCGCAGTAAGGTTAACCGTGGTGGTATTGGTTACGACGAGATCAACCAGATCCGCTTCCGCTGTAATTGTTGCCACGCCCGGTTCCGTGCCTGCGGTTAATGTAGCAGTTGCCACAAGCGTTTGATTATCCACCACTGCGAATTCCGTTATCGTTCCTAACGTGGTATCAAAAGTGACATTCACCAGTGGCGTGTACCACACCCACTCGCTGCCCTCATTGAATGGCTCCCATACGTGCGCGGTAATTATCGCGGTAGAACTCCCATCTGCCGGGATATAAGTTGGATTCGCTGTCAGTTCTATATATGGTACCTCCTCCGGCGGTGGCGGTGGTCCTTGAGCAACTACGGGGACTACAGAAGCAAATGCCACTGCTGAAATCACTATAGCCAGCATGAATCCCAATCCTGCCAATTTCTCCTTCATTCGTCTCACTTCTTAACTCTTCACCTCCTTAATATTTATACCTTTATTTTTCCGCATACCTCAAGTTCATCCCAGTAGTATTTAAAACTGTACTGATTTTTGTGTTTTTCTACTCACTTCACATAAGAGAGGTCGCAGCGAAAATAAAAAAAGTCGTAAGTGGGAATAAAAAAGGCATTCCCACTTCCATCTTATAAATTTTAGTTTTGCCTCGTTAGTTAGTTGGTTGGTCTATACCACCATTCTCCAGTATCCTCTGGTTTGCTTCAGATCATAGGTACCTACGTACCCGAAGCCATTCCACCAGTAAGACTTGTATGATACGGTTTGATCCGAGTAGCCGACACCGAATAAGTACCACCTGTTAAAGCCAGGTGTCATCCAGGCGTCATCGAACGGTGCAGCCGTGCCGACTAGCTCTACGACATCTCCATCTGGTAGCGGACAGTAGATAAAGTAGCCGCGCTTGGGGTCGAGTGTATCACTCGGGCCTAACGTATCCCAGCTCTGCAAAGCCTCATCCCAGGTCCACACCACGTCGACCCAGTCATAGTCCATTGGGTCGAATATTGTGCTCACATTGTCTGTGGTGTTCACATTGGCGGAGAACTGGTTCCAGCCGTTACTGAGTACAAGCCGACAGCAATCGCTGCTGACGTTTACCGTATGCGTCTTCGTACCGGTGTTCCCGTAGATATCCCGTGCAGTCACTGTTATAGTGTATGGCCCGTTTAAGAGATACGAATGCGTGAAGCAGACAGGCGATCCCGCATCCGACATGATTTGGGTTGGCGCGGTCTCTCCATCTCCCCAGGTCACCCAGATCTCAAGCCCCTGCGACATCTGGTCATCAGTTGTTCCATCCGTGCATACGGTAACATCCTGGCATCCCGTGACATTGGTTGGTGTGTCAGGCGTGACGTTAATATTCACAGTAGGGTCTAAACCCGTGATCGTTGGCGGTGTCTCGTCAATCTCGTTGATGTAAATGCCCTCCATGTTAAATACATCGTACACAAAGGCTACTCTGAATTCATCTGGGTATGTGATATCCGCGAGAGAGTACTCCGCATTTGGCGCTAAGAACGACGTGGTTACCAGATAATCATTGTGCAAGGTACTACTTCCAGACTTCCATTCGCTCTCGTTGAAGTCCCAGCGAGCATTATCACCAGGCAGCACGAACTCCGTGAACTGGTCTGGTAATGTCCGAACGTCGTATTGCGTCCAGTCCTCGTCAGGTTCGTCGGAACCAAGGTATAGTGTCTCGTTCAGTATCTGCAAGAGGTTCGTTGAGTACCGTGGCTCAATGACTTCTGCGATGTAGAAGATCTCCAGTGCGGGAATACCCTCAAGGATGCGCTCCCTCACCGTGTAATCATCCTCATCCCCGGCATCGATGTCGTCCACAATAGCATGCGTCCCACAGAATGGCGGGTTCAACGGTAGAATCGTCTTGTTCGGCCATCGGTCAACCCACTGCGATGTCGGCAGATCTTCCTCGAAATCACCCGTTCCTTTTGGTAATGGTGTTCGTATTGTTATATACGTGAATTTATCCGAAAAGGTATCACCGTTGGTATCTTTAACCTCGATAGCGGACACATCGTACCGTATACCCTCCACGTAGAAGATATCACCTGCTTGTAGTTCCTTACCCACGGTTATCATTGACTTGTTATAGCCAGGGATGTCAGCTTCGTATCGTGCATACCAGGTTCTGTATGGATGATCTGGTGTGGACGCCTCGACATAGTGCATATCGAAGAATTTCTCCGTAGGTTCTATGGTTGCACCTGCAGGAGTCCAGGATCCTCCACTTCCTGATTCGTTATTTCCGACGTACGTTAGAACGACAGAAGCATTCTTGTAGTGCAGAACCGGATCCTCAGTATACCAATTGTATTTCAGCTTGAAGTCCATGAACTGGATTTCCTCGCCCTCATCTAACGTGTACGTCTTCTCTATCCGTATCGTGCCGTTCAGCGTCTTGTTGTTGGTCAGGACGGATCCGTTAACATAACTCAGAGTAACTACATTTTCTCTCATAGGATCGCTGGTCGGGTTCTCGAAGAGGTCAAGTCCTGCCGGTGCTGTAGTGAAGTTGGAAGCTATGGGGAACACAAAGAAGGTTCCTTTAAGTACGCCTCCCGGTAAAGGATCGAAGTCCACGTTGTCTACAAGCATGTACGTTGACTCCACTTCGATGGTCGCTTCTGGGCCTGTCGGTGTCTTGTCATCTGAGAAGTTATGCGCTGGCTCATACCAAATCCTCAAGAACTTCTTCACTGCCGCGTTTAGGCCGTCCGAAACAATTGGATAGTCTGCACTCCGCTCCACAATTGCGGGGTTGAAGGTTATTGAGTCCTTCCTTAACGCCGCGGGATTGAATGGATATTGATAGTTGCTGTAGATCCATGACCCGTTACCTAAGGTGTAAGCATTTACGGGTCCCCGGTCATCTTCGCCATAGATGCGCAGCCGGGAATAATAATCGCCATAGCTGTTTACGTAGATGTCCATCTCGTCACCCATCAGCGTATCCGTTCCCAGCACATCATCTTCCGGCTCAACGTCATACGCGAATGCAACTCGCGGCATCTCTGATGATCGGTTCATCTCCGAAAGTCCCATCGAATTCGGTGCGTAGAATGAGCTTACAAGCAGATAATCGCCGCTCTTGTTCACTGGTGGCGTCGGCACATCCCAAAGCGTGGGTAGTGCAAACGCTGTGTAATGGTCTGGTTCCGTTTCAATGTCAAAGTGGGTCCAGCTATCTACCGGTGGAGGCGTACTGAAATTTTCTAACAGTATCTCGTACAGCTCAGTGTCAAATCTCGGCTCTACGGCCTCTTCAATGTATGCGAACACCAACGGTTCCACTTTGCTTGGGGATATTCGCTCCTCGGTATCATTCAATATCCAATTACCATCATTATCTGGATCCATCGGCGTCCAGCCTAAACCTGATGGTGGATTCGGCATCGTCAGGTAGCGCTCTTCTAATCCGGTTAGAGGATATGTATCGGGCTCCCACAGCACGACGTTTATGTCATCGACGATGTAATGATCCGCATTGAACGGCGGGTTCAACGGTATTGTCTCTTCAGGGGCAATCGCATCGAGCCACTGTGATGACACGATCTTGTCATCAATGAAGCTCCTTGTGCCATCAGTATCCTTTGGTAGCGGCGTCCTCAGCGTGATATATTTGAAGGCATCTCCAACTGTATCGCCACTTGTATCTATTACCTCAATCGCGGGCACGTCGTATCGAACGCCATTCACGTAGAACGTATCTCCTGCTGTAATGCGTTTACCCACGACGATCTGAGCAAAGCCACCTCCGAACGCGTCGAATCGCGCATACCAGGTTCTCTCAGGATGGCTATAGGTGTTATACCTCACGTTATGTCTGTCAAACCAGGTATTCCCGTCTGGATCATCAGCCGCGCCATTATCGTATCTTCCCAAAAGGCACCCCACAAACGTGTCATCTTCCACATTGCCCGCATACGACATTCTTACCTTGGCAAACGTATTGCCCGTGACCGGATGCGTAACCGTATAGAGATACTGTAGTTTGTGGTCTAAGAATTGTACTTTATCGTCCGGAGCCATAGAATATCCCTTTTCAATCTGTATCGTTCCACTCGTGGTCTTATTGAAGCTAACCGTCAAGTCTTCCGATGTTACATCCACAAGCTTGACAGTGTTATTCGTCGCTAAATAAGTTTCGATCCCTACATCATTTGCGAATGAGCCAAGCCCGGTTTGATTCAGCTTCTCTGCTATCGGGAAGACGAATTGCGAGTTGTTCCTTCCTGATACGGGCATTATATTAACTGCGTCTACCAGCATATAGGTCGTTTCAACTTCGATGGTTGGGTAGTGGTAATCGGTGGAGCTGTAGTAATGGTGTGGCTCGTACCAGAGTCTGAGGTACTTCTTGACGTCTATGTCACGGTTGCCATCGCTAGTATTTGCAAACATGGCGTCATATTCACCGTCCTTTACAATTGCAGGGTTGAAGACCAGCACATCCTTTTGCAGTGCAGTTGGGTCAAAGGCGTCCGCATAGTTGGGGTAGACAAATTGCCCCTGAGAATCATAGACCGTAACCGCAGGGCCCTCGTCGAGTTCACCGTACACGCGCAGCGTTGCCTTATAAAGCGAGACGTTACCTATTCCCTCATTACCTTCTGGCGGTCCTGGTGGTTGTGAAGCGACTGGTAATACCGTAAATATCGAAGCAATCATTATAAGCGCTAGTGTTATTCCTATTATATTCTTTTTAGTATTCATTTTTTTTCTTTTCACCTCCTAAATGCTTTGATTGCAAGGAAGAGTATATAAAGCTTCCGCCTTTTTCACCCCTTCCTTATGCTACCGTTACATCTCCCCCTTCGCCTCCTTTCCTTTCTGACGATAGAGAGAGTGAACATCTTTTCTCTTTGTCTATTTATAAAGTTTGCGGTTTATCTCCCCGTATCATGGCTGTGGAAGCGGCGTATTGCTGAAGTCAGGACGCGACCCCAAAACATTTAACCTGACAGTGCCTACCTACGTTAAAACCTGAGCTATGATAGCTATAACCGGGCAAGTGCTCCGGATTCTGCCCGTCCGGGAAATAACTGACGGAGATACCACTAAACGGGTCGTTGACCTCATTATCGCGGATGAATTCGATTACCAGCGCGTATCTCTCTGGGACGACAAAGCAGAACTCGTCATGACCGGTGAAATAAAATTGGGCGATGTGCTCTCGATAAAGAACGCTTCGAGCTCTGAACCGCAAGCGGCTGGCGAGAAGCGAGTTCATGCCGGACGATACGCGCGCGTATCAAAAACCGCTGCAGATATCGCGCCGTTACGGCATACATCAGCCACGAAACTCACCGTGCTGGCGGTTGCGCGACCCGAACAGGGGCAGGTCTGCATTGCGGGCATCGCTGATAACGGCGACTGGATACGGCCACAGGGCGTTTACGAACGCGAGATGATTACCGCAGGTATGCCGCTGTTCAAAAACCTCTGCGTCTCCACGCTCTATCTCGATACGTGGCGGGGCAGACGGCCAAGGAAGGAAGATCGGTTCTTCGTTTACAGTACGGGTGTAGAGAAAGAGCTGAACGAAACGGCGCAGCAAGATTTTTTGGATCGGCATGTTGATGCGGCCGTGGACGACGTGTTCAAACGCAGCGGCAGGAGTTTGGGCTTGATAAAGCCACTTACCATTATGCAGGTGTACGAGGAAAAAGCGCGCACGAGGAAGGGCGAGAAGCGCTATGAGCGTTACATTCGGTTCAACTTCAAAGACGCTTCGGGCAGAATGTATCGACACTGGTCGTGCCGCTGCAACGCCTTTTACAACGCCTGGAACGCCCTGAAGGAGAAGCATCGGTGGACATACGGCTGGCGAATGCTCCGATACCTGCGGAAGAACGAAACGTACCTTGCCATCGGCCTTACGCATTCCGATTACGGTGTGAGTGGGCTGGAATACGGCGCGTACCCGCTGATCGTTGGGGTGCACGTTGTGCGTCGAAATGCGTACGTAGAATGAAGAGCTCACTCATCCAATCCATCCATCCATCAAGGAAGGAAGGAGGGGCGCTATATATACCGCGATGGATTATTACCGAACCGCGTTTGCTCACGGGTTCCTCCCTTCTTATCTCGGCTGTCCGGTGATTATCGCAGACGGTTTGAGCGACGACGGTGTGCAGGTAACGGAGCACGTGGAAATAGCGAAGGGCATATACGATAGCGATGCGATGCTCCTCGTTTCACATGCCACCGGCCATTGCGCTTCCTCGTTCGGTGGTGCGATAAAGAACGTCGCAATGGGCTGCGTGACGAAGAAGACCAAGTTTTATCAGCACGAAGTGACGAGACCGGTGCGTTACAATGGCCGGAAGGGATGTCCGGGAAGCTGCAAAAGAGGCTTGCGGAAGTCGCGTATGCCGTCCTTAGAAATCTGCCGTATTCCCGATTCCTCTTCCTCAATTTCCTCGTGGATATAACGCCGTTCTGCGATTGCGGTGAATTCGCGCCGGGCCGGAGTATATAAGCCCGGACATTGGCGTTGTAGCCTCTAACGATATCGTCGCCGTTGATCTGGCCACCGTAGAACTAATAGGTAAGCACGTCTTCGCGGGCGACCCGACGATCCAGATGCGTGAAGCTCATGCGCTGGGCCTGGGTGAGCTGGAATACAAGCTGGTCCGGGTTTGAAACGACTGACTAGGTTGAAGAAACAGCTTACTCCACCTTGACCTTCTCCTTCTTCTCCTCTTCTCCGGTTTCGAGGTCTTTCTTGTAAGTCTCTAACAAGGATATTTCCTTCTCTATGACATTAGTTATTGTTTGCAGTGCGCTTATCCGCAGGTCAATAAGACGAGAAGCGAACTCTGATGGTTTCGGTATATAATTCTCAAGAGATTTAGCGATGTCGCCAGTAATATCCGCAGCAACCTTCAAGGGTACCGCCGCCGTTCCCGCAAGGACTTTGATCGCCTTTACTAAATCCTCTTCCTCCCTACTCATTTTCTTTCCTTCTTCCATCGTTCATCAGTAAAGTATATATGCAAATCCGCATTTAAAAGTTTCGCCTTATCGAGCTTCATCAAGTGTGCAATCGCGGGAAGCGGGATGAAGTTTCTCGCCTCCCCGATATCGGTTGAAATAACGACCGATAAGTCTTCACCCATCCGTTCGACCTCACATACCTCCTTGTATTTGCCGGCAGTAGGTAACGGAACGATTACTTCTAATCCTCCCTCTATCTCCTCCACCCTAATTGCCTTACCCTCGTAGTAGATCTGGGCCGGATCTTCACCGTTGAACAATTCATCACCGACTGCAGAAAGGAGTTCCAAACCTTTAACTTCCGATTGAAAGAGCCTGAGCTTCTTCAGGGGCAGTGGATGGAATGCTGATTCTGATTCTGCCAGATATTTCTCTTGCGCCGCTTTCCACTCCTTAAAATACGCATCACTCACGTCGTCCGGGATTATCTTGTTCATTACAGCAAGATCAACGTTGATATCGTAGAGGTTGGCAAGGAGGTACGTCCTTTTCAGGTTCTGTATACTGAACGCCTCGGGATTTGCAATCAGCCGTAAACTGGTGACTTTACGGTCCGCTATGATAGTTTTAAGCTTGCTGAGCACTTCAAGGAGCTTAATGTCCTGTTTTATCACTTCTTTGCCCGGTGTTGGTATCCCGACGATGGGCTCTACCAGTTTCGCGATATTAGCAAGCGGAGCTACCAATTTGATTACTTTCGATGCGGTGGATCCAAGTATTGTGGGCAGGTAAATGTTCTTAAGCGCGTCCCCGGATGGCACGGTGTCAAGCACAATGACATCGTAGCTGTTCGATTCCACGTACTCAACCAGCTTTAACAGCGATACGAACTCGGTCATGTTCGGCAATGCGGCGATTTCGTATGCGAGCACTTCATCAACCCCTCGCGATTTGAATAGATTAACGACGTATTCCTGTATCACGCCGTAGGACTCGCGCGCCTCCCGTATAGGGTCTATTTGAACCGCCCAGAGCTTGTCCACGATTGCCGTCGGCCTATGGTGCACCACGGTTTCAAGCGCATCCGAGAGCGTATGCGCCGGATCGGAAGAGATAATCAGAGTCTTGTAGCCCCTCTCAGATAGTTTCAAGGCTGTAGCACAGGAGATAACAGATTTACCCGCGCCGCCTTTACCGGTATAAAAGATAACTCTCATTTCCCGCTTCTCAAATGGAAGTGCAACGTTATAATTTTAGAGAACATGGAAGTGCTGTCATTGAATGCGTTCACTTTGGTGCCTGCAGCGCCCTTATCCGTCCATATCACCGGTATTTCCTTTACTCTGTACCCTCTCCTCTGGGCCCGTACAAGCAGCTCGGTATCCCAGAACCAGTGCTCATCCTCTATCTCGTCCACGATCTGCATCAAGGCCTCTTTGCGGAAGGACTTGAACCCGCATTGATGGTCCCGGAGCTTTGACCGTAAAATCACGCGAACAAGGAAATTAAAGGCCGTACTCAGTATATTCCGCTTCAAGGAGCGTTTCACGTCGCTCTCTTTCATCAGCCGTGAACCGGTTGCGAAATCGTACCGCTCCGCTCTTATTGCGTTTATCAACGGTTTTACATACGACAGATCGGTGGAGAGGTCGACGTCCATGTACATCAAAATATCGCCGTGAGCGCTTTTAAACGCGCGATTAAGCGCTTTGCCTCTACCCAATCGCTCGTCGCTATGAATATGCCTGACGGCCGGGTCTTCGGCTGCTAGCCGACGTGCTAGGTCCGCCGTGCCGTCGGTGCTGCCGTCTTCTGCAATGAGTATCTCGTACGCAGCAGTGAATGCAGCTAACGCTTGCTTCGTCTGTTGTACTGCTGCTTCTATCTTGCTCGCTTCGTTATGCGCCGGAAGCACAACGGAGAGTTCTTTTTTTCCTTCCCCCGCTTCTTGCATAGCGATTCACTTTGCACGTTAAGTAAAAGGATCGGTTACGGATATTTAAAAAAAAGCGGTAAGTTTTATTTCTGCCCGGACGTAAAAGATAGAGCGATGATCATGGTGGAGGATTGGAACGTCGTTGTAATAGGGGACGGCGATAGGGAGCAGGACCTATTAGAGTCGTTAGAAGAGGACGGCGAGTTTGAACGTTCGGGATTTCGCGATGCCGTAATTGGAGACGTGGAAGACATCGTGGAATTCTTAGAGGATGCGGAGCAGAAGAAGTACCCGTACTTGAAGCGGGTGATCCCCATCGATGATGCGTTCTTGGTGTCTCCGGAGAGCTTAATAGATAAACTGAAGCAGCGAGTCGAGGGATATCTCGATGAGGTAGAGCCAGGTGAGACGTTCGGATTCCGTATTGAGCACAGAGGGTTGGAAGGGGGCATCAGCAGCAAGAAGGTAGAGCGCGAAGTGAGCGGCTATTTCTTCGCGCTGGTGGAGAAGGTTTACGGCAGGAAGCCGAAAGTGAACGTAAAGATGCCGGATAAGCTGATCGTCATAGCGATCTTGGGTAATAGATGCGGGATTGGCTTCATCACGCGCGAGCTGCTGGAGAAGTACAGCGTGATCAAAGTACGGTGAAGGGTACACCATATATGAGATAATATAGAGTTAACTGCAGCTATTCCTTTCTTCTAGCTAGTAGAGTAGTGAGCACGATGCGGAAAGCACGGAGGTTAATGACCATCGCGGGCTCGGACAGCAGCGGCGGCGCGGGGATACAGGCGGATATAAAGACGTTCGCCGCGCTGGGCGTTTATGGCACCTCGGTCCTCACCGCCATTACCGCTCAGAACTCGTCCGGCGTGCACGAGGTGCATGAAGTACCCGGCGAAATTGTGGAAGCACAGATCGCCGCCATTATGGACGATGCCGGCCTTAACGCGGACTGTGCAAAAACCGGCATGTTGTATTCCGCGGAGATAATCGAACTGGTGGCGAAGGCGCTCAAACGCTACACAATACCGTTTGTCTTAGACCCCGTAATGATAGCGGGCTCTGGCGGCGCGTTAATCGAAAACTCCGCTTTAAATGCACTCATCACGCAGCTTTTACCGCTCTGCACGGTGGTAACGCCGAATGTACCGGAAGCACGCGTTATCTCCGGGATGGCGATCGTAACAAAGGACGATACGAAAGAAGCAGCGCTTAAGATACACAAACTGGGCGCACCGGCAGTGATTATAAAAGGTGGGCATCTCGAAGAGGAATTGGCCGCGGGAAGAGCAACGGATTTGCTTTACGATGGCAACGACACTGGCGAATTCACAGAGATAAGCTCGCCTGTCGTAAAGACGGAGCGAACAATACACGGTGGCGGCTGCTCCTATTCCGCCGCGCTGGCTGCCGAACTGGCGAAGGGCAAACCGTTGCAGAAGGCGGCCGCATCGGCAAAAGGCTTTGTGTACGATGCCATCGTCGGTGGCGAAACGGTATCCACAATGATCGCCGTAAACCAGGTGCGGCACGTGCGTAAAGACGCTGATAGATACTGGACCCTGGAAAACGTCAAGCAAGCGGTCAGAACGCTGAAAGCGATCGAAGGTTTTGAATCCGTTATTCCTGAGGTCGGCACAAACATCGGCATGGCCATCGAAACCGCAGCGAGCGAGCAGGACGTTGCAGCGGTGGACGGCCGGATCGTGCGTACGAAAGAGGGGGTAACCGCAGGCTGCGTGGGATTCGGCGTGAGTAATCACGTTGCACGGCTGATACTGGCGATGATGGAGCTGGATGAAACGCGAAAAAGCGCAATGAACGTGAAATACTCACCGGAGATAGTTGAGGCTTGCAAGACGCTGGGCATGCGCGTTGCTTCCTTTGATCGCGCTAAAGAACCAACCGATGTGAAGACCATGGACTGGGGCGTGCAAGAAGCGAGCCGTGAATTCGTCCCTGAAGTGATCTTCGACCTCGGCGCGGTAGGAAAGGAGCCAATGGTGCGAATCTTCGGGAATACGGCAATGGAAGTCGCGGAAAAAGTGAAGGGAATCGCAGAGACTTTAGAGTAACGGATCTTTTTTCTTTAACTTGACAAAACGTTCTTTTATAAAATCAGAAAGGCTGATGCCGAACGTAATACGAGACCCGCTGCATGGATATATAGAACTGGACGAACTTGCCAGCGCGATCATAGATACCGCGGAGATGCAGCGGCTGAGGCGGATCAGACAGCTCGGCTTCTCTTATCTGGTCTATCCGGGCGCGAATCATACGCGGTTCGAGCATTCGCTCGGCACGTACCATCTGATGAATGTCTTGCTTAACCGGCTCGAAGTAGCGAAAGAGGAAGAGCAGGAGCTGCTCGTTGCGGCATTGATCCATGACGTGGGCCATGGCCCGTATTCGCACGTGACCGAGCCGCTCATAAAGCGGCTGACGGGAAAAGGCCATGAAGATCTCGAATCCGTGCTCTTTGCAGAGGAGAACGTGCGGGAAAAAGATGCCGAAACCGCAGCAGCACCGACCATAGCAGAAGTCGTGGAAGCGCATCATTTGGATATACGGAAGATCCTAGGTTACATAAAAGGCGAGAAAACAGAAGGTGTGCGAAAGCGGGATCTTTCACGGATATTAAACGGCGAAATCGACGTGGACAAGATGGACTATTTGGTTAGAGATTCGTATTATACCGGCGTGGCTTACGGTGTCGTTGACAATATACGGCTCATCCAAGGGCTGAATTTCTTCGATGACGAGCTCGTTCTCACGGAGAAAGGAGTGCTGCCGGCAGAATATCTGCTCTTCTCCCGGTTCCTGATGCACCCTACCGTTTATAATCACCATACCGGTCGGATAGCGCAATTGATGCTTTTGAATGCACTTGACGCGTTCATCGAATCCTCAGCAGAATCGAAAGACTATGCAGCCGCATTACGAACAATGGACGATTCCGAGATAAACATCGCATTAAGGAATGCCGGGGGCTATCCAAACGAGATGATAACGCGGCTAAACGAGCGGCGATTGTTCAAACGGGCGATATACACAAACGTAAGCGAGCTGGATGCGAGTGCAGCAGAAGGTTTACGTGACGCACGACGGATGCAAGAAGTAGTAGCGGACATAAGCAAGCGCGCGGGCGTTGATAAGAAATATGTCTTACTGGATTATCAAAAGCCAAAAGGCAGGGAGTTAGAAGAAGGTGCGGCAAGGGTGGTTATCGGGAACGAGTTCAGGAGTCTGCGCGATGTGTCATCGCTCGTTGCCATGCTCAGTCGCGAATTCGAGCGGAATTATAAAATCGGGGTTTATACGCCGGAAGAACATAGAGCAAAAGTGAAAAAGGCTGCCGAAGAGATCTTGTGGAAGTGAAAAAGTTATGTCCAGATATAAAAATCACAAAGTGTTGCAATACATGAGGATGTAGAAATGTATAAAAGTTTCAAAATAATAGATGATTTTGTTAAAGAGATATACGGTTTTAATTTAATTGGAGAACCAATTAATCATGATATTTCAAAAATAAAGGAGTTAAGAAAAGCTCATGAGACTATAAAAGAGATAACACAAAGGAAAAGAAAACCCTATTCAAATGAATTTATCAAATACGTGTATCCTCTATTAGAAATTTCATTGCAGTGGTCTGAGTTAAAGAAAGAAGGGAGTATAACTGAATATTTTTTAGAAAAATGCAAGCAAAGAGTTAGAACTCCAAACAACTTTTATGGCACCATATTCGAGATAGATATGGCCTCTAGGTGTATTTTATCAAATTGGGATATTAAATTTTCAGAAGATTGCACTAAAGAAGGGAGGCAAATAGATTTTGTATTTTATAAACGTGATAATCATTGTAAAGTGATTGGTGTAGAATGTCATTCAAAAAGAAATACACGTAATCTCACAATCCAAAAGATTAACAGAGCTATTAATGATAAGGCAAAGAAGTTTGAACAGGAATTTATAAATAAATTAGGCTTTAATCTAGATGAGAAGTTGTTAATTATTGATATAACGACAGCTAACTATTCTTCGCCTAAGATTTTGGAAGATTTAGATAAAACCGAAATGAGTGGTAAATTAGACGCAGTAATTTTCACTTGGAGAGAAGATAAAATAGATGGCGAAAATCATAGTTTAGCAGTAAAGTATAAAGTCATTGGTGATTGTGATAAGAAATATTTTTCAACAACATATGCCGCAGAACTTCGTAAAGGTCCCGTTTTCTTTGTGAGAAAATATATCGAGCCTGAACCTTGTGTTATCAAAGTAGAACCTGAAGAAAGAACTCATAGGATTGGAAAGCAGAAGAGATAAAAAAAGTGATGTGATTTGCTCAATCACGCCTCTTCCGCTTCCGCCTTCGCCAGAAGCTCCGCAAGCGACTTCTTGCCGTATTCCTTGACGGTTACATTGATCTGCGAGATTTCCGTGGAGATTTCGTTACCCCGCACGGATTTCCGGCTGCCCCAGAGGGCGGAAAAGTGGTCTACCATATTGTAGCCACAAAGGTAGTTATTTATATGCCTCCATACTATAACTCCATATATGGCAGGTACACAAAGTAAATACATTACGCTCTCCATCAAAGTTCGCAGAGAAATGAAGGAGAAACTCGAGCACGCGGGGATTAAGCCGAGCGAGGTGATGCGTACGGCGTTAAGTGATGCGCTCGAAGAGGCGGATAAGGAAGCATTATTAAACGAATGGAAGATTGTGCGCGGGATCTTCAAGAAAATTCCAGAAGAGCGTATAACGAGGGGCATCCGGGAAGATAGGGAGCGATAACATGCTGTTTGATGCAAGTTCAATTTATCTTCTTGCTAAAGAAGGGCGTATCGAGATTCTTATAGGAAAGAGCACACTCTCACTCGCAATCTACGAACTCGGGAATGCGATCTTGAAGGATATTCGAATATTCAAGAGTATCTCACCTGAAGAAGGCATGAAAGCACTGAGTTTTTTAAGAAAAATCCTGGAGAAAATGGAGGTTCATGCGATAGGCAGGAACGAGGTTCAGATACTGAAGTTCGCGGGAGAGCAGGGTCTCACTTTTTACGATGCAGCCTATTTACAAATGGCGTTGGAGCTTGAAGCGCCACTCGTGACAGAGGATGAAAAGCTCAAACGCGTTACATCCGCCCTCGCCCTAACCGAGGTTTACTCTGCTCATGAGTTGTGAAACCACACATTTTCGACATGGAGCCAGCGCTGCCGAGAAATAGGGATGTGAAGGGGTCAAAAATCGATGATGGTTTTAGGGTTCGCAATTCCCACGAGACCGTTCAAAGCTCACTCAACCTATCACGCCTCTTCTGCTTCCGCCTTCACCAGAAGCTCCGCAAGCGACTTCTTGCCGTATTCCTTGACGGTTACATTGATCTGCGAGATTTCCGTGGAGATTTCGTTACCACGCACGGATTTCCGGCGCCGTTTACCTTGCTCTTTTAGCTGGTACCCTGGGGGATCAGTGATTAATATCCGCTTCCGCGCCATACCCCCAACGTCTTTACGCATCGGCATACCCTGCTTGTCCGAGCCGCCGGTTATCTCGAGCGCATAGCCGCCCAGACCAAGAATATCCGCATCCACAACGTTGCCGACCCGTTTCCCGATGAACAGCGCATTCGCTTCTGCATCCTTGCCTTCCACTTTGTACGCCTTACCTGTTTTTGAATCGCTTATCACAATCTGCATTTTGTTTTTGTGCTCCCTTCTCCTTCTATCTTAATTTATAAACCTTCTTCTAATAAGTCTCTTTTTTCGTGCTCTTTATATTTTTTCATGGTTCACCGAGGACTCGCGGTTAAGAGCACTTTGAAGATTGATAGAGAAATATTCCCCTCATCAAACCTTTATTTGCATTAATGAACTCGTATAGAGAGTCTTCCGCAATCTCCCTTCTCAAGCACTCTATCCACCCCTCCATCTTGCCGCCTTTCACCGCTCTAATAAAGAATATATGAAAATGAGTTGTTACGTAATCTGGTTTTTTAAAACTTGGCGATGTAAGATGTATAGGGTTATAAAATGTCAGAAGTAGAGACTTTGGAGGATTTATATAATTGGATAGAGGACGAATACGTCTCTGATTTTTTAGGTGCTGTTATGAATATACTGCATGACAGACCTAACGTGTGGGTTACAATAAGAGATATAGCTGCGATTTTAAACAAACAATTTGTTGAGACCTACGCCAAGCAGATGACTTTGCTACTGTTTCCAATACGCTTCTTACCTGAAATAGAAAGTAAAGAAGACGAGGATGATGCATTATGGAGATTTAAATATAACCCTGATACAGAGAAGGAATTTAAGAAGACAGGTTTTGAGAGGTTATCAGATCGACAGATCTCCAAATGGGATATAATTGAGAAAGCTTACGCTAAAACTATAGATGATAACATAGGGTATTTCAAAGGCGAAAAACAGGAAAAGAACCTAAAAAGTGGGGATGACCAGTTAGAGGCTGCAAGGAGCCAACTAAGAAAAGCACAACTGGATGAACGGGAGGTAGGGAGGGATCTTTAAAAAGTCTTGAGTTTAAAGCAGCTTGTCTACAAATCCTCATGGAGAGCAGCCGCAACAGATGGAATGATAACTGAAGTTAGTGACTCGATATAACTCCTAGGATCGAATATTTTTTGAGAGGAACACCTAAAGGCTATTCTACTCTCGCGAAGAATATCGATAAACTCACCCTCGCTCCCTCTTAATCTCTCACCCACTACCGATATTTGATTATAGAGTATTTTTGCACTCCCGGCGCTCGTAAATTCCTCACCAATTATTCTACTGTTGGCAAGTTGCAGGAATTTCTTAATGACTATCCGATAATCTGTGGGGATTTTATCCACTTTGACGAATACCTCAAAAGCCTCCTTAAACCTCTTAAAATATCTCTCCTCTAACTCCTCCAAGATATTCTCTTTTGTCCTATATACACTGTCCCATAGCTCTCGATCTTTAGATTGTTTGGTGCGGACACCGCAGCCCCACGGTTCTTCTGGGATGTATAACGAGGGATGTCTCGATTTTAATTCTTCATGATACTTGTTCTGAATTTTAACCATTGTATTTTTCACCTTATCTAATCCCTCTGGAGATGATGTGCTAAAATAAACGGTGAGAATCTCAAGGGGAGTCGTAAAGGAGTCGCTAAAAAGACCGATGGAATAGCAAGGATGAAATCTAAGATATAAAATCGCCAGATAAACAGCCATTGCTTCTTCATCACTCCCCATGAGATCGTCCAGCGAGATATTCATTTCTCATTCTCACCTCCTTCGTGTTACAATCTCCTTACTTACGTCCTCTTTCTTCTAAATGCAATTTTTTGGTAGTTATAGCCCATAGGTAGACGGAAATTTTCATACCCGTTTCTTCTCATTTCTTCTATTATTTCATCGTCGCTCATATTTGGCCATGTCTTTCTTAAATCTTCCAGCAACGGTGCTTTAGGTTTATAGCCATAGTTTCGCGTCACTTTCTTCGCCCCTTCATGCAGTTTGATACTAATTTAAAATTGAATCTAAGCAAAAACGCTATCGCAGCAGCTTCTTTTTCTGCTCATTAAATTCCTCATCTGTGATAACTCCTTGATCATGTAACTCTGCTAATTTTTTAAGTTCGTCCGCTATTTCCGTCTGCTTCGGTTCTTCCTTTGGCTTCTCCTTCGCTGCTCTAATTATAAACCTAATAGCAAGCAGGATCGCTGTTATTACAACAATAATCGCGATAGCAATTGGTACTAGTAGAGTTACTAGAATTCCTGTTTCTGTTGGTCCAATCAAATCCACAATCACCCCCTGTGTTTTACACCATACCTTTCTATCTCACGGACCCATATAAAACTTTCGATGTATATATCCAAAACGTCGACATGCCACTCACTCCTCCCTGATTTGCCTTTTACGTTTAATCTCCAACAATTCCTCCAGCACTTCCTCTTCATCTGGCGAGAGCACCCCACCATGCTTTTTCAGTTCCGCTATTTCCTCTTCGTTGAGGTTCGTGTACAAGACGTCATTTTCATTGATGTGCCGCCCGACCGTCGGTTTCCGCAGCGCGATTGCCACCTGCATGCCCTGCTCTGCACGCGATATATTCTCGCCTTTATCCTGTATCTCGTTGATCGAGCCGACATTCGCCCCGTCCGGTTTGATCAATTCCACACCCGTCCTTATCTTTCCCGCCAGGACTTCGACACCAACAATCGCCGGCTTGCTCAGTCTGAACAAGCAGCCGGGTAGTATCTTGATCTTCGCCGGCGTACTCACCCGTTCCAGAAGCTCTTTCTTCTCTTTTTCCTTCTCGGTCTTCACCCAGTCTCCGTAATCCTCGATCAACCGATAAATAACGTCACTCGTAAACACCGGAAGTTCTGCCTGTGCCGCCGCTTCTCTTGCATCCGGAAGAAAGCCAACGTTAAACCCGAAGATAACCCGTAAATAACGATCTGTAACCGTAGTAGCTTCCATCACGTCGCGTTTGGAGATGTTCCCGACGTCTGCGCGTTTGATCTCCTCGATACCCTGCTCCCTGAGCTCCTGGGCGAGCGCCTCGAGCGAGCCCATGGTATCTGCTCTTATAATGATCCCTTCTGGAACTGTCTCCATCTTCAACTCTTCGATATCGCTCTTCACTTCGTCCATTACGCTTTCAAGCGCCGCTTCGTCCTTTACAACGCGCACCTGCGATCCGGGCAGCGCTGATTCCAGATTTGGCGCCACTATTTTCAGACCGGCAGCGGCATTCACCGTCTTTACTCGTTCGAATCGCTGCTCCACACGTATCTCCTGCAACGCACGTGGCTTTAACAACGCCTTCACCTTCGTTACGATCGGTTCCTCTTCCGTACTGCCCACGACAATCGTATCGCCCACGTTGAGCTTGCCATCGTATAAGATCGCGTCGATCGTGGTCCCGAGCCCTTTCTCCTCCTTCTTCTCCAGGATCGTGCCGACGCCCGCTTCCTCCAAATGCAGTTGCAAGGTTCGCTCGAAGTACCGCTGCGATAGCCCGATCAGCACGAGCAGCAAATCCGCAATGCCCTCGCCGGTCTTCGCGCTCACCGGTACGATAGCCACGTTCTTCGAAAAATCCTTTATCCGGTCGTACCGCTCCGCCGAGAAGCCTTTATCGTAAAGATCGCCCACGACGCTGTATAGCCGCATATCCACCTCCTTCTGCGCGTATTCCGGCTGTTCGGTATAATTAATAAGGAACGGCTTCTTCTTCGAGTTCCACCCTTTTATACGATCGATTTTGTTCAATACAACGACAAACGGCGTTTTTAATAACCGTAACACGCTCAACGATTCGTACGTCTGCGGCTGAAAGCCCTCCATCACGTCAACCACGATAACCGCAACGTCAGCTAACGCACTGCCGCGTTTCCGCAAAGACGCAAAGGCATGATGTCCCGGGGTGTCAATAATAAGCAACCCTGGAATGTCTATGTCCGTCCAGTCGCGCTTCAACGGCTCGCAAATCTGCTTTATCGTGGTAATCGGAATTTCGGTTGCACCGATGTGCTGAGTAACGCGACCTGCTTCCTTCTCCGCCACCGCCGTGCCCCGTAGTGAATCGAGCAACGTAGTCTTACCATGATCTATGTGCCCCACCACGGCGAGTATCGGAGTCCTGATGTCGCGCTTCTCGCCCATGCCTTTCGTTCGCCCCCTTCTTTTATACTATCTATCAAGTAATCAGCCACTTTTACTTCTGCTTTTACTCCGCCAAGAGAAACTCTTCTTCTGCTTCCAGCCGCCCTCTTCTTGCTCTTGTCCTTGTCCTTGCCCCTGTTCCTCTTTATCAAATTCAGAGAGCAATTCTTTCTGCTTCTTGCTCAATTTTGTCGGCGTTACTACCTTCAACCGCACCACCAGGTTCCCTCTACCATAGCCCCTCAAATCAGGCATTCCCTTGTTCTTCAGCCGGAAGTTCGTGCCTGATTGCGTGCCCGCGGGAATTTTTATTCGCGCAGAGCCACCATCGATCGTGCTTATCTCGATCTCATCGCCAAATGCCGCTTGAGCAAAGCGAACCGGAACTTCACAGAACAGATCAGCCCCCGCACGTTTGAAAAATTCGTGCTCCTTTACATGCATTATCACGTACAAATCGCCCGGTGGTCCGCCTCGTTCCCCTGCACCACCTTCACCTGCAACCCGCAATCGACTCCCGGTATCCACACCCGGTGGGATCTTCACTGATAGTTGCTTCGTTACGCTAACCTTACCGGTGCCATTACAATTCTCGCATGGCTTCGTTATCACCCGGCCACGACCGTCACAGCTAGGGCAGGCAGAGATGGAAATGAACTGGGCGAAGCCTTGCCTCTGCGCTCTTTGCACCTGCCCGGACCCGCCACACGCGGTACATGTCTCCAAGCCACCCGAAATCGCTCCCGTACCATTACAGGAGGTGCAAGCCTCTTTCTTCGTGATGGTTATCTCTTTCTCCATGCCCCTCGCTGCTTCTTCCATGTCTATCTCAAGGTCATACCGAATGTCGCTTCCCCTCTCCGGTCTGTATCGATCATTCGCCCTTGTATAGCCACGGCCTCCACCGCCAAAGAACACGTCGAATGGAGAAGAACCTACACCAGCTTGAGTGGCTCTACTGCCACCGAATCCGAAATTACCGCCAAACAGATCCCTAATCAGATCACCAAAGATATCCTCTACGTCGCTGCTTCGTGTGAAATTAGACCAATCAAATCCGCCAGGACCGAAATCAACACCCGCGTGCCCGAATCGATCGTAATTCGCACGCTTCTGCGGATCTGATAGCACTTCATAAGCTTCAGAAAGCTCTTTAAACTTCTCCTCTGCCTCTTTCTGGTTATCCTTATTCAAATCGGGATGATGCTTCTTAGCTAATCTACGATACGCATGTCTAATATCATCCTTCGATGCTTCTCTCTCCACACTTAAAACAGTGTAGTAATCTCTCTTCTCTGCCAATTTCAGCTACGCCTCGCTATCTAAATTCTATCTATTATGGTATGGTATAAAGTTTTTAACCGCCGCACGAGGTTCACTTAATAATTCGTTCGCTCCACCGGAAATACCGGCAAACACCCCATGTATTTATATATAACCTCCAATAATGTTTCACTTATTCATTGAAAGGGGAGAAGGCGTGAAGGAAGAGGTAAAGGTGCGGGTGGAAGTAACGATCGGGGGGAGAGAGATAACCCTGCTGGAGAAAGTAGCTTACTCCGTAGCCGAAGCACTTGGCCCTCGTGCGATAAAAGAGGTCGAAAATTTCTTAGTGAATCAACGTTTATCGCTCTCCACCAATTATCCCTACGATCTGGAAAGCGAAGATCTCACCATAAAGGAGCGGTTAGTCGGATTTTTACGCTTTGATGAACGTGCACCTAAGGGGTGGTTCACTTCTTCACAGGTACGAAAAACATACGAAGAGGTATTCGATGAGAATGTGCGACTGAGCACCATCTCCACTTATCTGGCAAGCATGCATTCTGACGGCACATTAGAGCGAAAAGGGAGCAGAGCGAAGAGAAGCTACCTATTGCATGCTGCAGATCACGCAAAAGCAGCAAGCGCAGTAGTATAAGTACGTATCCAGCTGTGTATGTATCTATCGCGTCAGAAATCCCCTTCAAACTTGCGGATCTAAAATCCGTCTTATCTCTTTTTTAAACGAATCCAAAGAGCCCTCGTTCTTTACCACCTTATCTGCTTTTTCCATCGCTTCGCCCATTCCCCACCCCTTCTCTCGTTCCTCTCGCTCTTTGAATTCTTCGAGTGTTAGCGCGTCATCAGCCCGGCCACGTGCTTTTATCCGTTCGTAGCGGCGAATAAGCGGTGTATCAACCCTAACAAGCGTGAAATCGGGGCCGAACTCCTTCTTGAAGCGTTCTACCTCTGCCGTGCCTCTTATCCCGTCGATTACGACAACGGTCTTTTTCGCTTCGCCCCCCACGCTACCCAGTACGGCTCTTATACGTGGGATGCACCGCTTGGCGATTGCATCTAGTCCTTCCCGCTCACGTAGCTCGGTTGCAATTCTGCCCGCAGTTTCGTCACTTAACGGCAGACCTTGCCTCTTTAGCTCTCCTCGTATCACGTCTCCCATCGTGATGATCGGGAGGTCCATATCCTTTGCTACTGTTGCTGCAATGGTTTTACCCGCTGCGGGCGCGCCGACAAATGCTAATACCTGTATCTCTCGCGCAGCCACTTCTCCGCAGCACCTCTCGCAAGCCTTCGCTCTATGGAGGCATAGAAGACGTTTACAACACAGAGTAATTCCCCTTTACCTACTTTACCATCAGATACAGGGTGAAAAATAACCTCTTTAAGAGTCCTCCTTTCCTCAACACTCATGGGCCTCCCCACAAATGCGATCGAAGCAACTATACCAAGTGCATGTCGCATTATGGGGCAAGGTAGGACTATCGCCTTCCTGGGCACCTCTACTTCTTCTATCTTTATGGTAACGAGTTCACCCTTCTTCACTTTTATGTCTTCCTTTGCAATGAGCATCTCCCATTCGCCATGCGGGCCGACCGTGAAGCCGTAGCTGAACGCCTCTGTTACCTGCCGCTCTATTTCGCCGCCGATTTTGTCCTTCCAGTAAACGTGTTCTATTCTTGCCATGTTCTTGAATTATACCATAAACTCTTATTTAAGTTTTCTTCTTTATACGTTCTAACTGCTCGTCCCAATACTCGTCCATCGCTTTTGATTCTTCGGAATCCTCGAATACAAGCTCGGTTTCTTCCGCTTTCGAGATAACACCGATGTAATGCCACATAATACTCTGCCATTCGTTCTCGGTCAGCCCCCGACCAATCGCCTCTTCGATAACTTCACGCCTCAGCACAAGTCTCTCTTCGCCCCGTATCCGGATCAGCATACCGAAGCAGACGAAAGTCGCATTGCTATCCTCGTTATCTTTACACAATGCTCTTGCGGCAAGCACGTTTGGCGGGATCGCATCAAGAAAAACGCTTACCATCTTTAGTTCCTCCATAAATCACTTCTTCACCAGCTTCTCTGGTTCTAATTCTCACTTCTTTCAGGTGCGCGGTTTGATAAGCACCGAAAGCGAGTCCTTTCAGCTCCTCGTGGCTAAACGCGTCAGCTCCTCTTATCACTCCTTCTGGAACGAGTTCCGGTCGTCCCTGTTGTATGACAAATGGGCTGTCTGCGGCACCCGCCTCTTCGAATTCCACTGCGATCCGTTTCACTTCCTCCAAGCCAACGAAATTTTTGAAGACCGTTGTTACTATTTCGAGATCAATATCCGAACGAATGCAAACCTCAAGTGTGCTTTTCACTCGCTCTGCCACACCCGAAGCTCTTGCTATGCCCTCATAAAGCTTCTCATCTGCCAGTGGCGCCTTAATGTCAAGGAAGATCTTATCGATGAGGTTTTTCTTGAGCATTGATTCGACAACTGAGGGATAAAACCCGCAGGTCTGCGCCGCAACGAGCAGCGCGTGCTTCTTGGCAAATCGCGCAATGGCTTCTACTGCGTGTGGTTGCATGAACGGTTCGCCGCCCGAGAGCACTACCGCGTCGATAAAATCTTTGCTCTTGGTTATCTCCGCCTCTATCTCTTCCGCGTCAACAGAGTTTGCCTCTTCCAGGAGTTGAGAATTCTGGCAATAAATGCAGCGGAGCGGGCAGCCACTGAGAAATATCACCATCGCGGCTTTTCCGCGCCAGTCAATGGTAGAGAAGGAGACGATCCCGCCAAGGTTTACGGTTGCCATACGTTAGTTAGAGTTAGTTAGTCAGAAGTACTCGCCCACCAACTCGATCGCACGTGCAACGAGTTCCGCGCATTTGTCAAGGTCTTGCAAGCTTAACGACTCCACGGGCGTGTGGATATACCGAGTCGGGATGCTTATGATGCCGGTTGGTATGCCGCTTTTCGTGAGATGTATTATGCTCGCGTCGGTATTGCCGCCATCCGCCACGCTGAGCTGGTATTCGATGTTGCAACGAGCTGCGGTCTCTTTCAGCCAAGTCAGTATCGAAGGCGGCGTTATAATGCCACGACCGGAAGCGTCGGAAACGGTAATTACCGGGCCTTTGCCTACTTCTACCGGTGCATCCTTCTTCTCCATTCCCGGGTGCCCGCCAGCTACGTCAACGTCGGTCGCAATTGCCACGTCAGGACTGAGCGCATACGCGGTAGTTCGCGCTCCTTTCAGCCCTACCTCTTCCTGCACTGTTCCTACTGCGTAGACCTCGAATTCCGTTTTTGTCCGTTTCAGTGCCTCTATCATCACGGCAACGCCTGCACGGTTGTCAAGGGCCTTGCAAGAAGCTCTGTCATTCCCGAGACTTACAAAGTGCCGGTCGATGGTGACCGGCGTTCCGATGGATATCCCCATCTGCTCCACTTCTTCTCTGCTGCGAGCGCCCACATCGATGAACATGTCTTCCGTTTTGATTACCTTCTCGCGCTCCTCCTTCTTCATTACATGCGGTGGCTTCGAGCCGATAACGCCGTACAAACCGCCTCCCTCCGCGTGCACGATCACCCGCTGATTGAGCAGCGTTTGAGCGAACCAGCCGCCTATGGTCGAGAACGTAATGAACCCCTCGTCATTTATATACTTCACCATAAGTCCGATCTCATCGATATGCGCAGCAATCATAACAGAGGGTTTCTTACCGTGCTTCGTGGCTATCAGATTCCCTAACCGGTCGATTGTTATTTCGTCCACATACTCTTCTAACTCGGCCTCGATGATCGCCCTTATCTCGCCTTCGTAGCCCGAAAGGCCATGTGCCTCTGCCAGTTTCTTCAGCAGTTCTTTCAGTTCAGACATTTTGAAAAATCCCGCCTCCCGGATTTGAACCGGGGACAGCACGGTATCCGCGCGCGGTAATAAGATCTTCGGGAGGTGATCTAAAACGCCACACTACAGCCGCGCACTCTTCCAGTCTGAGTTAAGGCGGGATGTTAGATAGATATATGGCGGTTAAATATAAATGTAGTGAAGTCAGTCCGTGGCAGTGCCGAGTTGCACACCCGGTGTAAACTTCCAATTGGTTTCTTAGCTGCGTGGTAGTTCGGTCAACAATACAACATCCACCGGTTCCCCTTCTTCTATTATCTCCTTACCTTTTTCCATGAATAGGTAGCCATCGGCTTTTGACAGCGTTGTGATCGCGCCCGAGCCGGTGAGGATAGGATAAGCGAGGAATGCCGCGTCTTCCGCCTTTTCCGCCGGAGTGAGAGTGACAAGCACGTATTCGTTTCGGCCTTTATCAGAGAAGATTCGCATCGCAGCCTTTGCTTTTATTCCTTTTCCCGCTCTTCTCTTTGCGTCCTCATAATCCCGGGAGAGCCCTGATAGCACGCGAAGCAGCGGCGCGACGAACAGGTTGAAGGTGACTAATGCGGACGTCGGATTCCCGGGCAAGCCGAAGAAAGGCGTTTCGTGAATTGATCCGAAGATGAAGGGCTTTCCTGGTTTGATGTCAACGCCGTGTACGAGTATCTCGCCGCGCTCTTCTACTACCTTTGGCAGCAGGTCACCAACGCCGGCAGAGGTCCCTCCTGATGCAATAATAACGTCAACGCCCTTCTCTAACGGCTCCCTTAACTTCCCTGATAGCTCCTCGATAGTGTCACGTGCAATCCCGAGGAAATACGGTGTGCAGCCGCATTCACGGACCGAATCGCTGAGTGCCCGGGTATTAACGTCATATATCTTCGCGGGTTCGAGCGTTTCACCAGGCGCTGTGAGCTCGTTGCCCGTGGACATGAGCGCGACCATCGGCTTTCTACGGACCATAACTTCGTTGAGACCGCACGCAGCCAGGACTCCGGTATCACGCGGTGTGAGCGTCGTGCCGCTCCGTATTAGTTGCTCTCCTCGCTTTATATCAGAGCCCGCACGCATGATATTCTCGCCAGGAGCGACGGGTTTGTAGATCTTTACCCTCGTTCGCTCTTCTCCTTCTATAACCTCGGTATACTCGGCGGTGTTCTCTACTTTTACCGTTGCGTCCGCGCCTTTGGGCAGCGGTGCACCGGTTGATATGCCACTACAATAGCCTGGCTCTACGGACTGTGACGGCAACTCGCCCGCAAAGATTAACCCGGTTACAATCAAGGAAGCGGGATTATCCTCATCGGCATAGAAGGTGTCTGAAGCTACAACTGCGTAGCCGTCCATGAGTGCTCGATCAAACGGAGGAACATTAAGCGCTGAGAAGACGTCGGCAGCCGCAACTCTACCGAGCGCCTCGGCTACGTTCACCTTCTCCACCGATGCCTCTTCTGTTTGTGCGCGTGCCGTTACTACTTCTGCGGCAACGCGCGCGATTATCGCGTCTACTTCCCGCTTCTCGGTTATCTCTAAGAACTGCTCCCCCATCAAACTCTCTTAAAGAGAAAGGTTGATCGAAGAAAAAAGCTTCGGTCTCTTATTCCGATCTCTCCTTGGTCTCTTCTTTATCCTTGGAACGTGCCTCAGAGCGGTATCCCAGCGCCTCGAGCATCTCTATTGGGAACGGAATGATAACTGTGGTGGCCTTCTCCTCCGTCGCCTCCTTTATCGTTTGGAGCGTTCGAATGAACATCCCGCCTTTTTCTTTTTGCAGGACGTTCGCAGCTTCTGCAATCTTCTTCGCCGCCTGGAACTCGGCATCTGCGGAGATAATTCGTGCTCTTTTATTCCGCTCTGCTTCTGCCTGTGCTGCCATTGCACGCTGCATCTCTTTTGGCAGTTCTACATCCTTTATCTCCACTGAAGAGACCTTTATGCCCCACGGATCTGTCGCTTCGTCTATTATGACCTGCAATCGTTTATTGATCTTGTCTCGCTCGGAGAGTATTTCGTCCAGCTCCGCCTGTCCTATCACACCTCTTATTGTGGTCAGAGCGACTTGCGAGGTGGCATACTGGTATTGCTCTACCTCGGTTACCGCCTTCTCGGGGTCAAGCACGCGGTAATAAACGACCGCGTTCACTTTCGCGGTGACATTATCTTTGGTTATGACCTCTTGCGGCGGGATATCGAAAACAGACACACGCAAGTCTATCTTTACCATGGACTCGAAGAGGGGTATAATCAAGAACAACCCCGGGCCTCTCGCACCGACCAAACGCCCGAGCCTGAAGATGACACCTCGTTCGTATTCCTTCACTACCTTTATCGACGACGCTAATACAATCACTGCAAAAAATAAAACTCCAATTAGCCATTCAAAAGCCATTTTTTATTTCATCGCCTCCTCTACTCTACAATATACTATGGTTCTAATTTATAATATAGGGCTATAGCTTTGTATCCCTTAGTGGGGTTTTTGGTCAAAAATGTCGTGATCTCCTCTATCAGCCGATAAAATCTGCCAAATAACATAAAAAAGGACAGCGAGATGAATTTTGCCATAACGCCGATCGGTAACTAAACATGGCTGCATGAAACCCGGCTAACGTTCTTGCAAGATACTTCACTTCACATACCATCCCCACGATTATGGTCGGAACCGCTCATTCAAGGCCCCGCTTGATTTACAATATCTGCTTAAGCATTCCGGCGCAGGGTAGCTCACGTTGAAGCACGAGGGAAGTTATTGAGTTCTTCCTGTAATTCCTCAGGTAAGCCTTCACCACTGTAATCCTTGCCTTGGATCTTTGAAGCGAGTGCGTTCAAAAAAGCGCCAAAATAAAATTCCCGGTTAACTTCTTTGAGCGCCCCGATAAATTCAATTGTAGTATCCGCTTCCATCCTCTTCATTCTCTCAATTAAAAGGAAGATCGTTCTTGTATAAATCTTTGGATTGAAAATTGCGGTTTTTAGCGCACGTAAATAGTATCCGTACTGAGCGTTATCGTGTTTCCTGACAATATCGCCAAGGAGCATATATGAACGGATTTCAAGTTCCTTAAAATTCCTCTGAATAGCATCAAAAGCACAGACTTTTGCCCTCTCCTCCGCCTCCAACAGCTCGTTGTTTTCCGCAAGCGTTTTCGCCAATTCTAAGTAGGTTCTGGCAAGCTCGTATCGTGCGCCAAGAGTTTGAAAAATGTCAATAGAGTGCGTAAAATAGCTCTTAGCTTTGTTTATGTTGCCGTATTTGAAATATACACTGCCCAGGTTTCGCAATGACAGTCCTTGATCCAATGGGCTCTGAAGGTCCTGTGCAAGTTTCAATGCGGATTCACAGTAATTTTTAGCCTGCTCAAGGCTTTTTAGGGAGTTGTTGGATTCAAAATCCATTAGATACGCTCTGCCGAATTTATTGAAAATCGTAACCTTTTTTGGACGCAATTCCAACTCAGATGCGATTTTAAGTGCTTTTTGGAATTCGGAAAAAGCCTCCTCGTACTGCTCCTCTACACTATCCAACTCGCCAAGATTCACAAGAGCATCAATTGCTCCCACGGGGGTGGTTCTCTCATACAGTTCGAGTGCTTTTTCGAGGTGCTTCCGTGCATCCTCCCATTCGCCTGATTTTATCTGTAACTCTCCAATATTTGAAAGGGTCTCGCCCTGTCTTGTCAGACTTTCTATCGTTTCAAATATCTCCAAGGCGTCGTTGAAGAGTTGCAGCGATTTATCCAAATCCCCAAGTACCATATTGGCTTCACCAAGACCTAAAAGCCATACCCCTTCACCCTGCCGGTCTCCGATTTCCCGGTCGATCGCAAGTGCCTGTTCATAGTATTCGATTGCCTTCTTTAACTCCCCCAGATTGGAATACGCATCCCCTAGGTTGCCGAGAGTGCTGCCTTCAAGCTGCTTGGATCCGATTTCCCGGTCGATCGCAAGTGCCTGCTCATAGTACTCGATTGCCTTCCTTAGCTCCCCCAGAGCGGAATATGTAGTCCCTAGGTTGCCAATCCAGATCCCTTCATTTATCTTATCTCCAATATCTCTCGCAATATCGATGGCATGTTCATAGAATTCGATAGCCTTCCTTAGCTCCCCCAGTGAAGAATATGCATTCCCTAGGTCGCCGAGAGCAGCACCTTCACCTCTCCTGTCTTCGATTGCTCGCGCGATCCCAAGTGCCTTTTCATAGTATTCGTTTGCCTTCCTTAGCTCCCCCAGTGAAGAATATGCATGCCCGAGGTTGCCGAGAGTATTACCTTCAAGCTGCTTGGATCCGATTTCACGGGCTATCGCAAGTGCCTTTTCATGGTATTCAATTGCCTTCCTTAGCTCCCCCAGTGAAGAATATGCATGCCCGAGGTTGCCGAGATCAGCACCTTCACCGTCCCTGTCTCCGATCTCTCGCGAGATCGCAAGTGCCTTTTCGTGGTATTCAATCGCCTTCCTTAGCTCTCCCAGTGAAGAATATGTAAGCCCTAAGTTGCCGAGAGTATTACCTTCAAGTTGCTTGGATCCGATTGCCCGGGCGATTGCCAATGCCTCTTCATGGTATTCAATCGCCTTCCTTAGCTCTCCCAGATCGGAATATGCAAGCCCGAGGTTGGCGAGAGCAGCAGCTTCACCTTCCCTGTTTCCGATTTCCCGGGCGATCGCGAGTGCCTCTTCATAAAATCCGATTGCCTTTTTAAACTCGCTTCTTTTGTAAGCATTAATACCCTTTTCAAGTAAGTCCGATACCGACGATGTATCAAACGCCATTAAATCTCCTCCGTTTCCGCAGCTATTTTGCCAGCCGTGTACTCTTTAAGATCGAATTTGGTCTCGATACCCAGGTCTTTCATTAAGTTTTTTATTTCCCTCTTTATCTCGATTTCATTCTTGCATATCAATAGCAAGTCGCTCAATGCTTGGAAACAACTGGTTTGATCACCTTTTACAAATCCAATTATTCGTGCCTTTCCGATAGATACTTTCCCCATGATAAATCCGAGCTTCCAGAAATCCATGTCCTCTGCTTCTTCTGAAGAACTGATAATGAGTGCAGTTTTCTCTGAAAAACCGTCCAGAAGACTCTTCAAATCCTTTACACCCATTTGTCGAAGGTCCGAAAGATTCACCACATGAACGTCCGCAGCAGGAGCATCGCTTTGAATAGTCAGTTTAAGGTCCACATTGTCGACTTTAATATCCTCCCCCGACCATGACAAAATACAGAAGTCTTTTTTCTCTCCGTTCATATTCTTTCTCCTTTCAAGGAGTTGTCCTTGCCTTCGCAGAACTCCTTCAGATTTTTCAGGTCCTTGTATAAGCCTTCAAATTCTCCAATTTTATCAAGTAATAAAGCATCATCTCCGCTGTACGTTCTTTCCTTTGCATTTTTGAGCCATATTACCGCTTGTGACCAGTTACTAGTAACTGCTTTGTGATTTAAGTCAATAATCCGTTTTACCCTGAAAAATATACTCAAATAATCCTCTCCCGATTTTTTGTGTTTCCCTTTTAAATGCACTGCCGTGCCGTAGGACTGCATTATGTCGTTCAAAGGCTGGATCGCGGAATTAAAAAGCTCCTTGCCTCTCGGTTCATCTCCACCATATATGTCGATTTCGTCAAACAGCAGCAATAAATTGTAGCAGGCCAGCCAGAGGGGGTAGTATAACGTTGCTCTGAGTTCTTTTTTTCTGTTATACCACGCAACGAAAGTCCCTGCGCCTCCGACTAGGAGACCGACAATAAAATCTATTTTTTCATAGAGTAGTTGTGGAATTGGTGGTATGGCCATATTATTAGCTAGGTATTCGTACGTATAAAAGGTTATCTCTTTACATGTTCTACACCGTTCGTGCACTTTAAGAAAATGGTTAAAATTTGAAGCACAAATGGTAACTATGGAAGAAATAATGACCGTGCCGGCAAAGCATAAGAGCGGCGTGAAGCGACATTACAAATGCGCGGTACTCACGATCAGCACCTCGAAATACTGGAAGCGCGAAAAAGGGGAGAGAGAGATCGACGATTTGTCCGGCGAAAGCGCACAGGAACTCGTGCGAGAAAACGGGCACGAGGTGGTGTATTATGACGTGCTGCCCGATGAGGAGGACAAAATAGCCGAAGGTATCGCAAACGCTTTGCGCACTGGTGCTGAGTTCATTATCACGTCCGGCGGCACGGGCTTGACGAAACACGACGTTACCATAGAGGTTGTCTCGAAGCTGCTGACGAAGGAGATAACGGGCTTTGGCGAGCTCTTCAGGCTGAAGAGCTATGAGGAGATAGGCACGGCAGCGGTATTAAGCCGTGCGATCGGTGGTGTGATCGATCAAAAAGCGATCTTCTGCCTGCCCGGCTCGCCCGCAGCAGTGCAATTAGCGCTCCAAGAGATAATCATGCCTGAGATCGCGCATATACTGAAGCACGTACGGGAATAATTAAAAAATCCGATGGGGTCGGTGCGATTCGAACGCACGATCGGCGAGTCTGGAGCCCGCTGCCCTTCCGGACTAGGCCACGACCCCTTCTTTTACATCCTACTGTATGTTAGACTGGGTATTAAAATAATTACTGATCTGTACTGATAACCTCGCCGCAAATTTCCCGCATCTTCGCCTCGCCCTCGCGTGGCCCACGCATGATGAGCAGATCGCCATTCCGTATCACCGCACTGCCCGCGGGGTTATACACCCATTTGCCGTCTCTTCTGCGAATCGCCAGTATGAACATCCCCGTTCGCGTATCTATTCTCAACTCCTTGAGCGTCCTATCGAAGATATCCTCGTTCTTCACTCCCATCCGCAGGATGATCTCGTCGGACTCCTCGATCGAGGCTGAAAAGACCGGATGCAAGGGTATATCACGAAGCACCACGTCGGCGATCTCGTACGCCGCGTCCGATAGTATTTCCGAAGACCACGCGATATGCAGTAAGCCCCGGAACTCCGCGAAATTGCTCCGTTTCGTTACCCCGCGTGCCGCCTCTATCACTAAGATCTCTAGCTCCTCCTTCATACGATCCATTGACTCTTCCATGTCTCGCACTTCCTGCGCTATCTCTTTGCTGTAAAACCTCACGGCGGAATACGAAAGCCCGACCATCAATTCTGACATATTCTTCATATCCGCAAGGAGATCTGCGATTTCTTCGGTGAGCCTCTTCCTTTTTATCCCTTCTTCTCGCTCATTCTCCCAGCCTTTGTACTCCTTACCTGTTGCAAATTTACAAAACGCCGGTATTCCCTCGGTCGGGCCTGACGTGATGATCAGGTCGTTTTCACGCAATTTCTCCTCTTTATCCGGCGAATAAATCCACTTCGAACCCCTTTTCAGCGCTAATACGTGCATTCCTGTCTCAGTTTCGAGCTTCAAGCTCTTCAGCGACTTGTTCTTTAAGACCGATGTGGGCTTAATCTTTACATTGAGTATCGCTTCCTCGAAATCCTCACGATCGAGATAGGCGGTGATATTGACCGAGGTGGCTATCTTCGCGATGTCGCCGGCTGCATTCGAGATCTTCTCCGCCGCGGAGGCGATCTGTAATATCCCCGCGAATTCTATTGCATCCTCTACGTTCCGCGCCCCCAGCATGATCGCGATCCTCAATTTATACAAGAGCGAATGCATCGTCTGCTCCAATTTAAACACTTCGTTCGCTATCTCAGGATTGCTGTACAGAACTGCGGAATACGCGAGGTCCAGCATCGACCCTGAGATATCTTTCATCTCCACGAGCACTTCTTTCGCATTAAAAGCCCGTATCTCATCCTTCAAATCTTCGGTCATTTTCTTGGTTTTTGTTCTTCATACCCTACTCGATAGTGGTTATATCCGCTCCTAAATCGCGCATAGCCCTAAAGAAGCCAGGATAAGAGATATTAACACACTCAGTACCCTCAACGACCGTTTCGCCTCTGGTTGCAAGCGCCGCGATACACAACGACATCGCCAATCGGTGATCCTCGTGTGAATAGACCTTCGCCGCCGCGGTTAAGCCCTTCTCTTTCCGCCCTTCTAGCAACAACCCGTCCTCTCGCTCCTTTACTTGCACGCCCAGCTTCGGCAGCTCCTCTGCCAGGAACCGCAACCGATCGGTCTCTTTATATCTGAGATGCGCAACGCCGGTTATCTCCGTCGTGCCATCCGCAACGGCCGCTAAAACCGCGATTGTCGGCACTAAATCCGGATTCTCACGCATATCTACCGTGATTCCACTCAGACCCGTAGATTCAGCTCCGTTTACCTCTACAACCCCGCTCTCACGGTCCCAGCGTATAGCCGCACCCATAGCCTTTAATAGCTCCACGATCCGGGAATCGCCCTGCGCCGATGGGAACAGGTTCCTTACTTTCAGCTTTGAATCCGTAATTGCAGCTGCGGCTAAGAGATACGAGGCGGACGAAAAATCGCCCGGCACCGTAAACCTGCGTAAATCGTAACTCCGCCCACCTTCCACGTGGAAATAATAATCATTTGAACCGCTCGAAGTAGAAAAAGAAACCTCAACACCTGCCTGCTCTAAGACCTCGGTTGTCATTCTCATATACGGTACTGAGCTAAGATTGTTCGCCCAAATATAAGAATCTTTCGGTGCAAGCGGGCAGGCAATGAGCAGTGCGGAAATGAACTGTGAACTGATGGATGCGTCTATCGCGGTCTCTCCACCGGTTAATCTGCCTTTTACTACTAATGGCGCGGTGCCGTCTCCTTTTGTAGAGTGCGCCTCTGCGCCAAGGTCGTTTAAGGCGTTCAGTAACGGCACATTCGGCCGCGTCCTCAACGACGCATCGCCGGTGAGCACAGTCGCACCTTCGCATAGCGCGGACACGGCGGTAAAGAATCGTAAAGTCGTGCCTGAGTTCTCGGCGTTGATCACATCCTCGGGCGTGACTGGGCTACCTTCAACGCCATCCACCTTTATTTTCTGCCCGTCTCCGTCCCGATCTACTATTACCGCAGCACCTAAGCATCTCGCTGCGTTGATGGTCGCTTCGGTATCTCCGGAGAGAAGCGGATAGAAAATCTCGCTTTTCTTCGCCAACGAGGCTATCGTTATGGCTCTATGCGTATAGCTCTTCGATGGTGGCGCGATTATTTCGCCTTCGATCCCTGACCTTCGCACCGTTACGTTCATAGCACAAAAACAATGCCGCTGCGATCCACGGTTACGTTCATTCTAACGATTTTCTGTACATTCGTGACTGAAAGCCGTAATAAATGGAAAAGCCCTCGACGATCCGTGTCTCTTGCTTGGCGTCAAAGGAGACCTCCGCGGAATACAATGCGTTGGGCGATTCCCGTCCCACGACGCGTGCAACACCCTTATTCAGTCTCATAAAGACCGTGCCGGTCACCCGTTCCTGCGTCTTGTCCACAAAGGCATTAAGATCGTCATAAAGCGGATCCATCACTAAACCCTGGTAGACCAGCTCACTCCAGGTCTGATCAACACAGTCTTTGAACTTCAGCTCGGTTCTCGTGAGAACGAGTCGTTCGAGGTCGCGATGCGCCTCCAGCAATATCGTAGCGGCGGGATGCTCGTAATTCTCCCGTGCCTTGAAGCCCAGAACGCGATCTTCGATAATATCCGTTCGGCCAACACCGTGCTTGCCGCCCATCCGGTTCAACTCCTTAATGAGCGTTACGCCGTCCATACTCTTCCCGTTCACCGAAACAGGAATCCCGCGCTCAAAGCCGATCTTTACAATTTCAGCAGCGTCAGGCGCGTTATCCTGGGAAACGGTCCATTGGAATATCTCTTCCGGCGGGAAAAAGGCTGGATCTTCTAATTCGCTACCCTCGATGCTCCTGCTCCAGATATTCTCATCGATGCTCCAGCGCTTCTCCGCGCCAAACGCAATGCCGTGCTCCGCTGCGTACTTCTTCTCCTCTTCACGCGTTAAACTCAGCTCTCGTACCGGTGCGATGACATCCAGGTCCGTCGCTCTGAATACCGCATCAAATCTGAGCTGATCGTTGCCCTTGCCGGTGCAGCCATGCGCGACCGCCTCGGCGTTCTCCTCTTTCGCCACTTCCACTACTTTCTTCGCTATCAACGGTCTCGCGATTGCCGTGCCCAGCACATAGCCCTCGTAGCTCCCGTTCGCTTTGATCAACCGGAAGATGTAATCGCGCACAAACTCGTCATTCGCATCAACGAGCCTGAACGAGTCGCTGAGCTTCTCGCCACGCTCCACACCCTCTTTTATATCCGCTTCCGGCTGTCCTACGTCTACCAGTACAGCAATCACTTCATCGTAGCCGTACTGCTCTCTCAGCAACGGAATGCAGACCGACGTGTCCAATCCTCCGGAATAGGCAAGCACTACTTTCTTCATTTCGCCCTCTTATAGTTCGCCTCTTTCATATCCACGATAAAAGATTCTCCTGCTAAATGACATAATAAGTTCGCTTTTTCCACGTCAAGCCGCCCTGCTTCCTTCCAGAACTCGTCCTTCACTTCCGCAGTCACGACTCTTCCCGTTATCCAGATATGATCGCCCAATTCAACGGTATTTTCAAGTGTGCACTCCATCCACGCGAGCGCTTCTTTTATCCTCGGCGGCTTTACCACCTTCGATTCTTCTTCCGTTAATCCCGCATGCGCTATCTCGTTATCCTCGTAGGGGTAGTCAGTTTCTAGAATATGCAAGATTCCCGCGAGGTCTTTTCCCACTATGTTCACCACGAACTCGCCGTTCACCTGGATGTTCCGCCACGTATCGTGCGCAGGATTGCAGGAAAAGCCGTACAAAGGCGGTTCGAAGCTTATCGGCGAATTGAAGCTGAAAGGCGCGGCATTCGGTATACCTCGCTCCGAGATCGTTGTAATCACCACTGCTGTCCGAACAAGCAACTTCGGGAATGCTTTCGGTTCAAGTTCCATCTTTCAACACCCAGCCAGTATTCCAATCTAATTAAACCCTCAATTCGCGCGAGCGGTTATAAGCTTTCTGTTATTTCGCTTCCTCGGGAAATTTGTCTGATAAAAAACCGCAAATTAGGCAGCCACCAACTCTTCGCCTTTATCAATAACAATCTTACACGGTGTCGGCAGCTTATAACTCGCCCGTTTCAGAGCTTCCTTCGCCTTGTCCACATTGTCCTCTTCGACCGTGACGGTGAGCATCTTCTGCCCTCTCTTCACCCTCGCTGCCGTTCCGATCGCTTTCCCAAACGCATGTCTCATGCCGCTCGATACACGATCTGCTCCTGCTCCAGTCGCTAATTTGTTCTCCCGCAGCACGTGGTGCGGATACAGCCGAATCTTCAAGTGAAAATTATTTCGCCCTACACCATTCACCAGATACCTATTCGCGAATATCCGTGCGGCTTCCAACGCATTGTGCCGTATCTGACACGCCTCCTTTGCAACTAAGGATAAAGAGACCGGAAAATCCGCACTGAGATTGCCCATATCGAAGATGGTTATCTTGCTTCCCGGAACTCCACCCATATATTTCCGTCGCACATACGCAGGTCCTGATACTTTCGTGTACATCCGAGCTGGCTTTCTACTCATGGTTTCTTACTATTTATTCAATCTAAGTTCCTGTTTAAAAACCTTTTTTCAAGATGAGCGAGGGATACCCCAAGTACGGGACTCGCGCTTTCGCTACGGCAACCACCCATTCGGGCTTCACCGGCTCCACACCCAGCATTGGCTGGTCATAGCCGGAATTGTTATCGCCCTTCGTTATGTAGCCGGCGTGCGGAGCGGGTTTTCCATTAGGCATTGCCTCTCCTTGCTCCACCCAATACATCGCCCGGTGTATTATCGGCGTTGCAGACGAGAGCCCATTCGGGCGGTATATAATCACGTTACCGTAATTGTTGAATGTTGTATAATCGAGCTGCTGCCCCTCTCCGTATGTTGTGATAGTAGTGCGGTGCGGTGCTTGCACGAAGATCAGATCGCCAACCTGCATATTCGGCTCCATGCTCCCTGACTCAACCGCAAAGCCTATATGCCACGAGCCCGTGGCTGCGTATGCGACCGAAACGATAAGAACGACGATTACCAGCGCCTCCACCAGGCTCTTCCCCAGTTCTATCAATGCTTTCTTCATCTCTCTTCTCCCAACTTTCGGTCAGTCGCTCGTTCGTTATATCATGTATATTGTAGATCCCAGTAATTAAAGAAAAGAGGAATGCAGTGCAATAGGAATGCCATCCTCTGGCCTCCACACCGACCTTGACTTTCGAGCCCGCTGAAACATAAATAAGGAAAGTTCCAAAAAGTTTATTACGCTTTGGTTCAGTTAACAATTCAATTTAACTTCTTACGTACGAAACGAAAGATGAACGCTGCCACCGGATTTGTCTATCACGAGGATTACTTGCGACACGACACGGGGTACCACGAAGATTACGTGCCACATATCGACACGGGGTATCATCCTGAGAGTGCAGAACGGCTGATAAGCATAATGCGAGGTATGGAAGAGCGCAATCTAAAGAAGAAGATAGAAAGGATACTCCCCGTGCGAGCCTCACGCGAGCAAATAGAATACGTGCATACGGCCGCTTATGTGAAGAAAGTAGAAGCGCTCTGTAAGAGCGGCGGTGGCATGCTCGACCCCGATACGCCATTGTGCAGTGCTACGTACGATATTGCGTTACTCGCCGCGGGCGGGTTGATAAAAGCGGTCGACGAAGTAATGGATGAATCGAACGAGCTGAGGCGTATATTTGCGCTGGTTCGGCCACCCGGGCATCATGCTAACTCGAATAGCGGACGGGGTTTCTGCATATTTAACAACGTTGCGATTGCTGCTGAGCAATTAAAGCGGGAATACGGTGCTAAACGCATTTTGATTGTTGACTGGGATGTGCATCATGGCAATGGCACGCAGGAGGTGTTCTTCGAGGACCCTTCGGTTTTGTATTTCTCCACACATCAATATCCGCACTATCCCGGCACCGGATGGATAAATGAAGTAGGTAAAGGAGATGGAGAGGGTTTCACCGTTAACGTCCCGCTGCCTATCGGTACGGGCGATGCGGGCTACGTATATGCACTCACCAGTATTTTAATGCCGATAGCCCGGGAGTTCCGTCCGGATTTTGTGCTCGTATCCTCGGGTTTTGATGCGCATGCTGCCGACCCGTTGGCCTCAATGGCCGTGACATCCAAGGGGTTTGGATTATTCACGGACGTGGTAATGGCGATAGCGAACGAGCTGTGTAAGGGACGGGTCGTCATTGCATTGGAAGGGGGCTACGATCTGAACGGGATCGCTGAATCTGCTCTCGCCGTTTTCGATTCGCTTATAGCCGGCGACGGAGAATTGAAATCCCGTGTGGTTAGTGTGAGTGAGCGAGTGGTGGAAAGGATAAGGGAGATAAAGGAAGTCCAGAAGGATTATTGGAGCTTATGACTGAGTATTCAGACCATGTTGAATCGACGGAGTGATGAGGGGGAGGTCCCAGAAATGAAGGATGATGAGGTGGAGGTAAGCAAAAAGGAAGGATGTGGAATCACGGGCATCGCGTTAACCCACGGAGATGTCGCCTTGCCCATCTATTATGCGCTCTACGCGTTACAACATCGGGGGCAGGAATCGGCAGGTATAGCAGTGAGTAACGGTGCACACACCGGGATAGAAAGCGAGATAAAGGAAACGGAGCAGGAGGATATAAGACTGACAAAGGCTATGGGGTACGTTTATGAAGTGTTCTCGCCAAAACGATTAGAATCGCTGAAGGGCTCTATTGGCATCGGCCATGTTCGGTATTCCACGGTAGGTGCGTCAAAAGCCGAGAATACCGAACCTCTGCTCGTCAATTACAAGAAAGGAAAGATGGCTATAGCGTTTAACGGCAGTCTGGTCAACGCGGAGGCGTTACGACGCTCGTTAGAGAAGGAGGGTCGGATATCCCATTCTGATACCGACACGGAGGTGATAGCACAGCTCCTCGCGAAGGAATTGATGAGACGTAATCCAATAGAAGCGATCAAGGAAGTGATGAAATGCGTGATAGGGTCCTATTCGTTGGTTATTCTGATGAATAATACGGTAATAGCGGTGAGGGACCCGTTGGGCATTAAACCGCTGTGCTTCGGCGAGCTAAAAGACGGAAATGGCGGAACAACTAATTCCGGGTATATAATAGCCTCAGAAAGTCCTGCGATAGATACGTTAGGCGGGACTTTGATACGCGATGTGCGACCCGGTGAAGTACTGATGATTAACCCCCAGCAGGGCTTACCAAATCGTGGAACTGCGCCCAAAAACGTCGTTACTTTCGATTCTCAGCAGTTATACCGTGGAGTCAATAGTGCCCATTGTGTTTTTGAATATGTCTATTTCGCGAGGCCGGATTCCGTATTAGACGGGCGATTGGTCTATGATGTGCGGTTGAAGATAGGAGAGCGCCTGGCAGAGGAGCATGGCGTTGACGCGGACATCGTATCGCCCGTTCCTGATTCTGGCATAACGTACGCTATCGGCTACGCGAAACGCTCCGGAATCGATTATATGGAGGGTTTTATAAAGAACCGCTACGTAGGCAGGACGTTTATCATGCCGGAGCAAACGTCTCGTGATCTTGCCGTGCGACTGAAATTAAACGTCGTGCGAGCGAACGTAGAAGGAAAACGAGTTGTGCTGGTGGATGACAGCATCGTCCGGGGGACCACCTCGAGGAGAATCGTGGACTATGTGAAGAAGAAAGGCGCGAAGGAAGTGCATCTGCGAATCGGGAGTTCACCCATAATAGCGCCGTGCTACCTTGGCATTGACACGCCGACGCGTAAGGATTTAGTAGCCTGGGAGAGGAGCCTCGATGAGATAGCGGCATTTTTGAACGCCGATTCGGTACGGTATGTAAGCATGGAAGGATTGATGGATGCTGTTGGTATAGACGCGAACAATCTGTGCCTTGGTTGTCTCACGGGCAAGTATCCCGTGGAAATACCCGGTGAAACGTGCATAGCGCGACAGTTGAGACTCACGCAATTCGAGCGATAGTTTTATATGCTATAAGTGAATAATGCTATTAGTAGAGGGGAGAGAGAAGAGTGGGGTCTAAAACTAAGATACTTATCATTTGTGTAGACCGCGATAATGACATCGGAGAGAAAGCTGGTTTAGAGACACCCATTATAGGCAGAGAGGCACTTGTATCTGCGGCAACGAATTTGGCTCTCGCTGATTCCGAAGAGTCGGACATCAATGCGATATTTGAAGCGGTTCGAATTTATGAACGGCTAACCGCAAGTGAAGAAGACGCTGAGGTAGAAGTCGTTTTAATCGCAGGCGATAAGATTGTCGGCGTAGAGTCCGATAGGAGAATAGGACAACGACTTGATGACGTTCTCTCCAAATTCAGGGCGGAATCTGCAATTCTCGTGAGTGATGGTGCAGAGGACGAATGGATTATCCCCATTATCCAGTCGCGCGTGCGGATTGACTCTGTCCGGCGAGTGGTGGTAAAGCAGAGTGAACCTTTGGAGAACACGTTTTATGTGTTCAAGCGGTTGTTAGAGGATCCAAAGTTTTCGCGCACCTTTTTGCCACCAATAGGCCTTATCATGTTCCTTTTAGCCGTTTCGCTACTGCTGAACCTCTCAGGTAAAGCGCTGGGACTGATCCTTGGTGTGATAGGCATATACACCCTGTTAAAGGGTTTGGGACGTGAGAATCTGATAATGGAGTTCGCGGAAAGCGTGAAACAGTCCTTATATAGCGGTAAGATCTCGTTCGTCACGTACATAGTGGCAATTGTGCTCTTCTTAGCCGGCACCTATCAAGGAATTGTCGGCTATACCCAACCGGAAGGCGAAATAGAAAAACAGATCGTGTTGGGTTTGGTGAACTACGTTAAGTTCAGTATCTGGTGGTATATCGGAGCTGCACTCGCTCCGCTCATTGGCAAGATGATGAGCATGCTGATAGAAGGCGAAAAAATAGTGCGGCATTGGGCGATAGTATTTTCTGTCATTGCTTCTGGGGTGATTCTCTGGGGGGGAAGCGACGCTATAATCTGGTTAAGCAAGGATAATCCCCCTATGGGTTATATCACGCTCTTCTTCTCCATCCTCGGCGCTGTCTTTCTATCGTTTATAGGCGTGAAGATTTCGTTATATATGAAAGGTACGACAATAAAAGACGATAAAGAGGGCGAGACGCGAATAGAACCCGAGGAGAGCGTGATACGAGATTGATGAGCGTGCATTGTTAGACGAAAATGACATTAGGGCATTAATTGGCTTCTAAGCTAAGGTTATTGTGGAGAATATGATATTTCTGGTAATGGGTGCCGGAGCGCTTGGTGGGCAGCGCATTTGGCGGTATGTTAGCCAGTGCAGGACATGACGTTACGCTCATTGGCAGAGAGCGATACATGCGGCCTATAAGATAAGAGATCGCGGCCTCAGAATCACCGGGATATGTATGGGGCACGCACGTCGTCAAAGACCTACGAGCGTTGTCAGAACGCGAAGGAGTGGATTACGAACCTGAGGTGATTTTTTTTGTTAACCACAAAGTCGTTTGATACAAAACCTGCGATGACGGCGCTGCAGCCGCTTATTTCTGACGCTACGGATTCGGTAGTTATCAGCTTGCAGAATGGGATAGGCAATGAAGAGCGGATAGCACGGTACGTTGGATAGGCCCGTACACTTGGGCGGGATGTGCTGTGCATAACCGGTTTTGAGATACCGCAGCCGGGCACGGTGGAAGTGACCGTTGCTGCGGATACCACGAAAATCGGTGAACTCAACAACAAAATCACGCCGCGATTGCGAGAAATTGTTACGGTTTTCAACGAGGCGGGGATACCCTCAAATGCCGTGGATAATATTCAGATGTACATCTAGGGTAAAGCCTTCCTAGTACAGTGCCGCGTTAAATCCACTCAGTGCGATCTCCCGAGTGCCTTATGGCGAATTAGCGCAGCCCCAGGCCTTTGCGATTGTTGAGGCTTTAGTAATGCACGAGGCTTTTGCCGTTGCCGATGCGGAGAACGTAACACTATTTTGGGAGCGGGCAGAAGAATACCTGGAGTATCTACGACGTAAACATATACCTGATACTGGAAAGCACCACTCCTCAATGCTCAATGACATCGAACGGGGAAGAAAGACCGAGATAGATTTTGTAAACGGAAATTTTGTAGAGCTTGGGAAGAAGCATCAGATACCGACACCCGTAAACGATACCATCGTCAGATTGATTAAATTTTTGGAAGCACGGGGGGGGGAGATAAACGATAGGACCGCCAAGTCATAGAAGCAAAATCATACGCCCGAACGCCCGCCAATCCACAACGGTCATCCTATTGTGCGATCGGTTCGTGATATTACGAAATGTTCGATAGTTATGTAATATTAAAATTAGAAGCTTATATATATTACGTCAGGCATTATTTATTACAGAATGTAAGATGAAAGCGGAGGGAAACAAGATGGATGCGTACTTGGAAGCACGGTCTTATGAGCGTGAGGCGCGAGAGGAAGAGAAGAAGAGCAGTTATGAGGGTGCAATCGCACTGTGGAGAAGATATGCTGAGATAAAGGAGAGTAAGGGCAGCTACTTCTTGTGTATGTACGGCTATTTCAATGCCGCTCGGATTTGCGATACGATCCAGCGCTGGAAGGACGCAGCAGAGCTTTTTGAGCGTGCATCCGCGTTCGCAGAGCGACTCGGTGAGCGCTCGCTATGGGCGTTCTTTATGAACATGGCATGTCAGATGCATGAGAAGGAGGGGGACTATGAGGCTTGCAAGGACCGTTACGAGACCATTGGTAATTTCTTCTTTGCGCAGGATAACTTCTTCGGCGCTGCAGATGCGTACGAACATGCCGCGGAGGTTATGTCGCTCGCCGGTGAAGACATCTCGGATTATGACGTGCCCGTAGATGCGTGGCGAAAGAACTATGAATATTGGAAAGAGCAAGGCGAGATGGACGACGCCGAGTGGAGTTTAAAGCGAATAGACACGTATCGCACCATCCAAAACAAAGTTTAAAATTAGAACTCAAGTAGGCCAAAATCCCGAGCGCGGGCTATTTAACAACGGCCTCATCTATTAGCGTATCGAATTTGAGCTTCTTATCCCATCCCGCACGCTCAAAGATGTTCATGAACCCCACGCCGATGACTTTCGGTTTCTTCTCTCCGGATAGCTCTTCAATCAAACGAGTGACATCCTCTGGCGAGCATCCAAACTTTGGCAGCGCCAGCCCGCCAAGCACCACAATCGCATCAGGATTTTTCGGATCCGCCTTTTCATCTACAACGCTATACCCTATGTGTTCTATCTCCTTTATCCGCCTTGCCTCATTCGCATCAGCTCTCGGCACATATAACATCTTAAAACCCCGATCTCTTACCGTGTAAGCGAGCAATTCGATAAATGGTGTGCATACTGCTACAGAACCTGTAAACACCACTTTAGACCCATAGTTTAGGTCTGCTATGCTATTTCTAAATGCTCCCGTGAAATCTACTATCCCGTTTCTCTCTCTCATTTCCTCCCCGGTTATCGCACGTGTGTTTATATCCTCGATTATACTGGAGAAGACAAGAACCATAGGATTTAATTTCTCATATTCGTTTATGAGCTCACAGCAAGTGTTTTTCACTTTTGCGTTCTCTATCTTATCCATGTTTTCCGAGAGCAGTGCAATCACCGGTTTTATGTTATCCTCGAAAAACCGCCTCGAAAACGTGCCAAAAGCATCAGTTAAAGAGGTATTAACAAAATAACGCTTATCCCCACCCATAGAGGTTTCATTAATCATATTCGCCATCTTCAATTTCTGCACGTTTATAGTGATCAACCCGCTGCTGTAGCCCGTGCCTTCCTCTATTTCCTTCTGTGATACGGGACAGGAATGGAGCAGTATCCAGCCCCAGACACGCCACACGGATTCTCCTAATTCCCACTGCCCCCCTATTTTCGATAACGCGTCTAATACTTCTGGCATTACAACTTCGCTCATTTTTTCACCTTTTCATTGTTATTACTGAATTTGATTTAAATAGTGTGTAAATGTTATATCCTCAATCGCGTTTGTGGATGCAATTCACGTATCTCATCGAGAGGCCCAATCATGGAGGTTTTTCTGGTTGTTCATATTTTGTTTACAATAAGGGCAGAATTTCCACGATGCCGCAATCGAGGAATTACAGTTCGGGCATTTTTTGACCCCTATATCTGATCCACAGTGAGGGCATACATTCCAGTTCTGATCGAGATTGCTACCGCAGGAAGGGCATTTGTAAACGCTGCCATTATTATTCGTTATGCCGACTCGTGCTAAATACTCTTTGATTCGCTCATCTATCTCCTCTTTCTGTGGTGGCTTCTCGAGTACCTGTTTAATGCTCAAGGCAGGATATGCCTTCACATACGCCGCTTTTAGCCGGTTTACCGTTGCTCTCATGTACGCACTATCATACGGAAGCTTATGTCCCAGCATCTCTTCTACGTAATCCGGAGGGGCACCTTGATCCCTGAGGATAGTGGAGAACGAGGCACGTAAGGCATGTATTCCCGCAGTGTTTATTGTTCTCCCTTTTTCTTCCTCACTTATCAGCCCTGCCTTCAGTGCTACTGCTTGCATAGCTCTATTAATGCCACTTTCATAAGCCCTCACACGCTCTTTCCTGCGGCGGTTGGATTCTGATATGAAGAGAGGAGAATCTTTCTTTATGTCTTCGGGATCCAGATATCGCGACCCCTTTTTCCTGAGCTTGATATAACAGCTTAATGAATCTACCGCGTCTTCCCCTATGAAGGTATAATATTCTATCCCCTCTTTCTCTCTCATGAGATGTAACGTAAGTGGAACTTCACCCTTTTCTAAGCCCTCAGCCACATCTCCATAGTTCAGCGAGATAAGTTCTTTCATCCCCAGCCCGCCCTGGAATGCGCACAGGATGATCGTTCTGTCCCGTAATCTCTCACAGACCGCTATCATCCGCTTCACATCTTGTGCCGATAGGAACTTTCTGAAGTTTTCTTTTAGTTTCCGTGGTGTTGGCAAGTGCAAATTGCCAACGGGAATCTCGTTCTCTTTATAAAATACCCGTACGTCCTCAATGATCCGCCCCGCGGATCGTGGCGCCAGTCCCCGTTCTCCTTTTCTCCTCCCTCCTTTTTCGGGTATTACATAGTCAGTCCGGAGCCAGTCATAGAACTCTTTTAACTTCAGCTCTGTCTCCTTCACGCTTACTCGTTTCGCTTCTTCTATCAGTTCGCCAGGGCTTCGCTCTCTCCAATTGCAGTATAACTTTATCAGTCGTGCGCGGTTTTCCCTGATTTTCCTGCCTCTTCCGACGATGGTTACCCGTACCTCTTTGATGTCGCTAAAAGCATAATTGTTTCTTTCGAGTTCTGCTTCTACCCGGTCCACTTCAATCGCTTTCTCAGTCACGTTGCTCATCACCTATATGGATATCTGCCTATATAAAAAGGATTGGGTGAACAATGCTGCGATGCAGCAAATCTGGGATGATATGAGAAGGACCGTCATGCTCGGATTGGATGACGCGCACGCGATTCTGGAGACGAGATTGAGTAAGGAAGTCACACCAGATACCATAAACAATTACATGGAAGTGGTGAACCACGCGTTACCTGGTGGTGCAACCATCCAGGAGCACATGGTGGAGACCAAGCCCGCATTAGTCTCGGATTCGTACGCGAAGTTATTCACGGGCGATGACGATCTTGCGGATGCTCTGGACAGGCGATTCCTGTTAGACATCAACAAGGAGTTCCCAGCAGGCTGGGATAAGCCGGGCGAGCAGGCAGAGCAGCTGAAAGGCGCAATCGGCAAGAAGTTATGGCAGGTTCTGAGAATGCCTACGGTCGTCGGCAGAATGACTGACGGCGGTACGATGTACCGGTGGGTAGGCATGCAGGTCGGAATGTCGTTCATCAACGCATACCAGATGTGTGCAGGAGAATCGGCAACCGGCGAGTTCGCATTCATGGCGAAGCACGCTTCTGTCGTGAATATGTCGAACTACATGCCAGTACGGAGAGCGAGAGCGCACAACGAGCCAGGCGGAATGCCACTGGGCGTCTGTGACGACTGTACACGGTCTCCCGCGCTGTTCCCGAACGACCCAATCAGGGCAGAGTTAGAGGCGATTGCAGCGGCTGCATGTGTTTACGACCAGCTGTGGTTCGGAACGTACATGTCCGGTGGTGTGGGCTTCACGCAGTATGCGTCGGCGACCTACACGGACAACATCCTGGAGGACTTCTGCTACAAAGCGGATGAGATCGCCATAGACATGTTCGGCGAGCGGTGTTCGGCAGAGCCCACGATGGAGAACATAGAGAAGTTGGTCCGTGCCGAGAACGATTACACCCTGACGCAGTACGATGCGTATCCAACGACCGCGGAGTCTCACTTCGGTGGGTCTGTCAGGGCTTGCTGTACCTCAGCAGGATGTGCAACCGCAGTCGTAGCAGCAACCGGAATGGCACAGTGTGGTCTGAACGCCTGGGGCCTTGCGCAGTTACTGCACTACGGCACCGTCGGCAGGTTAGGATTCTACGGCTACGACCTGCAAGACCAGTGTACCTCCTCGACGTCGTTCGCATACAGAAGCGACGAGGGACTGCCGTTCGAGATGCGAGGCGTGAACTATCCGAACTTCGCCATGAACGTCGGGCACCAGAGTGCGTACGCGGGAATAAACGCGGGTGCGCATGCAGCCAGCAGGGATGCATGGGTGCTGTCGCCGTTGGTCAAGGTGGCGTTCGCGGACAGAGACCTGCCGTTCGACTGGGGCTATATTACCCGGGAGTTCGGACGAGGTGCGCTGCGTGAGTTCAAGCCTGCGGGCGAGAGAGATCTCATCATACCGTAAGCAAGCACAAAGAACACAGAAAAACAAAAACCAAAAAACCAGTAAAAAGGTTGATGGGGGATTTTTTCCCCTCCCTTCTTTTATTTTTTGAATTCAGGTGTTTTCCACGACATGGGAGAAAGTTCAAAGGGGATAGTTAGTTCTCTGGACTGCTTTTGCTTTCTCTCACCATATGGGGAGAACAGTACTCCACAAATTTTGGTGAGTGCCGTTAGTTATGCACGAACCTTTTATGCCATGTAATACGAAGTGGCAGCATAATCTCCTATCACTATCCCTGGGATATAGTTAACTGGGCCTTTAACAATCTGTTGGCACGTGCGAAGTCGCCCATTACTAACCCTCTTTCACGAAACTGAACGTTCTTTCACCCGTTTTCGACAGCTTAAACAAGCCACTACTCGTTACCTTGGAGACTATCTCATCTTCTATCATATGGTGGTCACTGAAGGACAGAATGCCCCTCCTGGGCTTCAATACGCGATGTAACTCCCCCAGTATTTTGTCTGGTTCACTCAAGTCGTGAAAGATATCGTATAATAGGACCACATCTATGCTGTTATCCGGCAGTCCGGTTTGACAATCGGAACAGATGGTCTCCACATTCGTCAGCTGCTTTTTTGTAGCGATACTCTGAACTATCTGAATCGCAAGCGGATGGATGTCCAGTGCGTAAATCTTCCCTGAGTTGCCCACCAATTCTGCGGCAGCAGTTAGGTAACTCCCGGGGCCACAGCCATAATCGAGCACGTGAGATCCCGGTTTTATCCCAATATCTTTCAAGATATTCATGCGTGGCAAGAACAAATCGCGGAATTTGTAAGTGAGAGCCATGAGTTTGAAGTCAAAATTGGATTTAGGGTTATCCATGCTGGTTTCCTCATATCTTTATTTTTTCATTCCAAATCTGGTAGGACCTATTGAGAGGCAAAAATAAAATCTCCCTTGCCCCTCAGTTCTCGTTCAAATCCTCTATCTTTGTGATTTTACCGTTCTGCATGTGCGCTATCCGGTCGCAGATATCATAGGCGAAATCGAGATCGTGCGAGACGATCAGGAAGGTCATGCCTAAATTCT
>Ga0307378_10000855_pt1 | contig 50852 bp, 33 predicted proteins | sample UN1MG_FD_202238 | JGI IMG/M metagenome (GOLD analysis project Ga0307378, IMG submission 202238) | Soil microbial communities from Risofladan, Vaasa, Finland - UN-1 | ecosystem: Environmental > Terrestrial > Soil > Coastal area > Acid sulfate soil | place: Finland: Risofladan, Vaasa | collected... | reverse complement strand
AGTACATCCACTATCACGGCATCTGGGACATTGACGAGCTGTACGATCTGAAGAATGATCCGGAGGAAATGAACAACCTCATTGACAGCCCCGAACATCAGAAGTTGATTAAACAGCTCAACAGCCGAATGTTCGAATGGCTGGAAAAAACCGACGGCATGCTGATCCCGCTGAGGCGTGACAGTGGCGGCCGTGCGGTCGAGCGCAATCCTGACAAGATCAGAAAGTAACGGGCAAAGGTTCCTACTTATCTTTGACTACGGGTGCGGTTTGCTCGGGGCTGGTGACGCCCGGCGGTAATTCCATAATCCGGATGTTGCGGAAATGGATCTCGGCGCCTTCGGACTCCAGGCAGATATAGCCCTTTTTGACAGAAGCCTTGCTGATTCCGTTAACGAACTTTCCGTTCACCGACAATTTGACGACGCCGTCAACGGCCACAACATCGTATGTGTTCCACTGGCCTTTGCCCTTGCAGCGGTTCTCGATGGATTTACTTCTGCTGCCGCGCGGGTTGTCCGGGACCGTCTTCAAACCGTTTGCGCCGAAAACTTCGCCGTGTACATAGGCGATAGGCGGCAGCGTTCCGTCGTCCCGTTTGTGTTGATTAACCCAATCGAGCTCCAGCATTTGTACTTCGAGGCCTTTGGGGAGCTGCTTGCCGGCGGGTACGGCTGCCTCGCTCCAGATAAACGTGCCGGAATTACCGCCCGCCTCCATGTGCCTCCATTCTATATGCATGATGAAGTTCTCGTACTGCTTATCCGAGCGCATGACCCCGATGGGGTGTCCGGTGCATACGAGCAGGCCGTCTCGCACGGACCATGTATCCTTGTCGGTATTTACGTTAACCCAGCCCGAAAGGTCTTTGCCGTTGAATAGTTCGCGAAACTGCATCGGTTCGGCGGCTCTCGCCGGGATTTGTCCGCACAGCAGGACGACTGCAATAAGAATCAGTGCCTTTACAAGTGTTCTCATGATCTTTTCTCCATTTTCATTTCCGGTTGCGATTGAAACTCTGTTTGCTTTCATTCTTTTTACATATGATATTTTCTTGCCGTTCCTTTATACGTCGCACAAAGCGACCGCTTCGCTCAGACCCTCGAGCGGGTCGCGGGTGGGGATAAATTCATGCCCTATATAGCCGGTAAAACCCGTTTCGGCAATGGCTTGCATAATCGGCCTGTAATTGATTTCCTGCGTATCATCGAGCTCGTGACGTCCCGGATTGCCGGCTGTGTGATAGTGACCGATGTAGTCCTTGTACTGCCGGATGCGAGAGATAATGTCACCATCCATTATCTGGACGTGGAAGATGTCAAAAAGCAGTTTCATCCGGGATGAGCTCACCTGCCTGACGATCTCCATGCAATAGTCCGTGTGGTCGCCCTGATAGCCGGGGACGCCGACCATTTCGACGGGCACGCGGCTGTTCAGAATTTCCAGGCAGAGATTGACCTTTCTTTTCTCCGCATAACCGATGATTTTCTTATACCCGGCGACACAGTTCCTTATGCCCTCATCGGGCGGGATGTCTTCGGCGAGTCCTGTAAATGTAATTACGTTCGGAAAGCCGAAGTCGGCGCAGGCGTCGATGCCCTCGCGGATCTTGCTCGAACACATCTCGTGGTACTTTGGATTATTCATTCCCTTGTCGAACCAGTGACTGTTCGCCAGGGCACAGACAAGGCTGTGCTTTTTAAGCGTCGGCCAGTCTTTCGGCTCGACAAGTTCGACGCTCTTGCAGCCCAACTGCCGGGCGATCCGGCAGGTTTTTTCGATATCCCAGTACTTCGAAAAACACCAGTACGCGATCGACTGGTTGAGGCGTCCTTTCGTGATGGTCTTTTTCGTTTGCTCGTTCGCACTTGCGCACATGCGAAAAGCGGAGGCCCCGGCCAGTGCAGTTCCTGCCGCAGCCGCACAACGAAGCATGTCCCGCCGGCTTAAACCGCTTCTACTCAGGGCACCAAATCGATGTGTCTTGTCCATTAGAGTTTCCTCTGTTTAACACTAACATGTTTGTTCTTTTCCTCAAGCTCAGATGCTGTTAAGCAGGCCAGCGTACTGCTCCGAGCTTTTTGGTTTTCTCAGGGAGACCGAATATCGAGCGGGCGTTTTTATGCATAATCATATCCGCAAGCTCATCCGCCCGGTCGAGGCTGAGCCAGCCTTCTTCGACCAGTTCGGACAGGGCCAGTGCGATGCCCCGGCGTGCGACGACGGCATGGCCCAGCACCGGTTCGACGGGAATATAGTCGCCGCCGAAAGTAAGGATCTTGTTGGCCGGCGCCGTGACGAGGTATTTCTTGAGAAAGTCTTTAGCCGCGATGGGATTTATTATCCACGACCAGCACATATCGATATAGGCGTTCGTGTAATGCTTGGCAACCGAAAGTATCTCTTCGTAGTACGGATAGCAGATGTGCATAAAGACGAATCTCGCATCGCCGGCCGTCTTGCAAAGGCGTGCCGCGGAATCCGGATTATTAATCAACCTCGACAAAGGCATACCGTTCTGGCCGGCATAGTAGCCGGTGTGAAGCTTCACGGGCAGATTCGCCTTCGTCGCGGCCTTGACCGAGTACCAGAAAAGATGATCTTCGAGCAGTTTCCGCTCGCGTGAAGTCAGAGCTTCGCCGGACATCCGCTTGGCAAAAACAGGCTCGGCCTGCTCAACGGGCACATCCTCGTAGTCGATGTCCCGGCTGTAGGCATTTTGCGATTTCACTGCCACGGCATACGGGCCGTACGTCTCAATCCACCAGTCGATGACACGATACCAGTCGGTGAGATTTTTCACGTCGATGCCGGCCGGTTTCGCGTACATGTCAATATTGGGGCCCGCGAACATGCCCACGATGCTGATATCCTGCATCAGAAGTGCGGGCATGGCGGTCTTGCGAAAAGGCTGCTCAAGTGCGTTGACCTGGCAGGATTCTATGCCGGCTTTTTCGCAGAGGATTTCCCTGTAGAAGCCTTTGCGGCAGACCTTTTCGTAGCCGGAGACGACCTTTCTTATTGTCTCGCCGGATAGTTCAGGGACATCGTAGAGCTGCTGCATTGCGATTTCCACGGCCATGCCGTAACCGGTGTTTCGCACGGCGGGCCAATACGGCGCCAGTATCTTCCACTTGTCCAGAGGAGAAGTATTGCGGGAGAAGAATCTGTCGTACTCGGCATGAGGCATGCCGCACGTTAGCATGTCCGAGTTAATGTAATGACTCAGCAGAAACGACCAATCATTACTCTGAATCCGGCTGTGGGAAGCATTCAGACGGTCACGCTCTTCGATAAGATGTTCGTGCGTGTCTATCAGGGGCGTGGAAAAGACTTTGGCGAAGATAGTTTTGCGTATGTCGCTCTGGCCTTCCATTTCTTTGCCGGATATGCCGGCGAATTGCTCGCCGTAAGCCCGGTTACCTAAAAACGCCATCGCGCCGATTGTGCCTATACCCTTCAATGTCGTCCTGCGGGAAATATTCTTTTTCTTTTTCAATTCAGGTGCCTCCTGATTTTTTAAGCAATATTAACCGAGTTTGCGGGTTAGTGTTATTTTTTGCCCTGCCGAGGTTTTGATTATCAGGTCATTTCCATCTCTGGTGACGGTATTCTCTGCCGCGCCTTTAAGTTCGTACTCGTTTTGTTTGAATGGATTTTCGAGCCGGCATTGGCCGCCTTTTTCCGAGATTATCGTAATCGAATACATCAGGCCGTCTTTGCGTTCAGCACTAACAAGAAAAGCGCCTTCCGCCCGGAGAGTTTTGAAAGATATGTCTTTCCAATCGGTCGGCACCGCCGGGAAGATGCGGATCGTGCCGCTGTAGCTTTGCAGCAGCATTTCCTGCAGTCCCGCTGCCGCGGCGAAATTCCCTTCCAGCGTGAACGGCCTGTAGCGGAAATTCGAGTATCCCTTGCCGGATTGGTCGCCGTTGCAATGAAAACTGTTGCGAAGGCAAAACGCCGTTGAAAAAATCTCTAACGCTTTGGCGGCTTTGTCGCCGTCCCTTGCCCGAGCGGCGAGACTCGCCAGCCAGCTAAAGCTATATCCGCACCACTGGGATGTTCCATTTTTTTCGAGATCGGCCATCGAAGCTTTAATAATTGCCTGATCTCGAGGCCCGTTTTCCCAGCGGATAAGTCCCAGCGGATGTATTGCCATCAAGTGCGAAAAATGTCTGTGCGAGGCGGCAAGAGGATAGTCCTTTGCTACGAGTATTTTCCTGCTCTTTTTATCGAGCGCCAAATCGGGCATTTCGGCTAAAACTTCACGCCAGTGCTTAGCCTGCTGGCCGTTATCGGTCTCGTCGGCCAATTCGGCGGTCTTCTCGAACGCCCAGCGAATAAGTGCGAGATCGTAATTGGTAATTGTGGAAAACCACGCTTCCAACCGGTTATCGTTTATTTCCGGCGACGAGCTCAAAGCGAGCGTGCGCTTGCCGTCAGGTCCTTTCTCGGTCACGGCCTCCAAAAAGACGGATGTCTCGCGAAGCCAGGGATATGCCCGATTCATAAGGAAGTCCCGGTCCATGCCGTATCGCCAGTGTAGATAGAAATGATGGGCCAGCCAGGCGGCGGTCGTTGCCGAATGGGTGTATTGATGCCAGCCGCCTATCTGCTCCTGGTTGAGGTCCGCCGTCATGGGAACGTTCAGGCCCGGCATATCGAAGAACCGGCGAGTCCAGGCCCGGGCATTCTGCCTTGTTTCCCACAGCCAGTTTACGAATCCGGACGCCCCGTCGAGTTGGTTGCTGCTGTAAGCCGGCCAGTAGCACAGCTCGGTGTTCAGGTCGTGATGATAATCTCCCTTCCACGGCGGGATTTTCATATTATCCGCGGTCCATGGGCCCTGCAGGGATATGGGCGGCGTGCCGGGCCTCGCTGCGGCTCCGAATTTATACATCTCAAGGTACCACTGCCGTTCGATGATTTTATTGGGAATCCGCACCGACGATTTGTCCCAGTATGAATCCCACCATCGACGATGCGTTGAGATGGCGTTGGAAAATCCTGATTGCAGTGCCTTGACGCAGTTGCTGCGGGCGGTCATCAAAGGATCTTCGGATTCGTTTGAAGTGGCAATAGACCATGCCCCAACCCAGGCCGATTCCGACTTGCGCCAGCAAACTACTACGGCGAACCTGAAACCGTCCCAACCTTGCTGCAGATAGCCGGTCCAGTTGTCGCCGCTCGATTCGATCGGCGCTTCGTATCTCAGGCTCGCAAGGTCGCCGGCGCTGATTTTGCCGGGCCCGGCTTCGTCCGTAATCTTACCTGCGAAAGGCGGCGCCAGCAGTTTGATGCTGACGGGTAGGGCCGAACTGATGCGAATCATCCCGAACGGCTCGGCAGCATGGACAAAAACCTCTGCTTTGCTATTGTTCCCGAATTCGACCGAGGCCGCGGCACCGGCAAGGTCCAGCGAGGCATTCTCGAAAACAGCATCGTCGCCGAGTGTCAGCTCGATACGTCCGGCGGGTATTTTTGTCGGGCCGGGATTCCCATACGGGTCGTCGTAAAGGCGATGGAGGTCCGCCAATCGGCCTTCTTTAACCCACTGCCGCATGGTTCGATACGAATAATCTTTGCCTTGAAATTCCGGAACGGGCCGAAGGTCCCAAAGGTCGGTTCGGTCGAGCGATATTCGCAAAGGCCTGCCGTCCCCCCAGACTAATGCCCCGAGCAATCCATTACCTAAGGGCATTGCTTCGTCCCAGACCGTTGCGGGCGTTTTGTAATTAAGGCCGTGCCCGGCTTCGGGCTGCCCGTGCGCAAAAACAGCTAACGCAAGGCCGGCAAGAATTGAACTGAGATATGTTTTAAGCGGCTTTGAAAGATGCATATATTATTCTCCGTATATGACCACAGGTTTCATGTCGGGCCGGATAAGTTCATGTAACGGGTATTAATCATCAATCCCGGCAGGGCGACCCATGTTTTTCGATTATATTGTTCTACATGGAAAATGTCTCGTGAAATATATTGAAGCTCCGAGCCGGTCAGAATACAATTGGCGTAGGGTGCGATGTATCGCACCTTAATTTATCAATTGAGCAATGGTGCGATACATCGCACCCTACGAGAAAGGGGTTTTTCAATGAACGTACAGCATAATACTCAAAAGCCAACCACCTCCCGCAGGGATTTTCTGAAATCAACCTCGGGTGCGATAGCCGGTGCTGCGCTGGCCGGCGCTATCGGCACGCGGGCCTATGCAGGCGAAAGCAACACGATTAAAATCGCACTCGTTGGCTGCGGCGGACGAGGGACAGGAGCGGCGGCCAATGCACTCTCGACCAAGGGGCCGACCAAACTTGTCGCTATGGCCGATGTTTTTGAGCAGCGACTTGCGAGCAGTCTCGACAATCTCTCCAAATCGTTCGCCAAACAGATCGACGTATCCTCCGGCCGGAAGTTCCTCGGAATGGACGGCTACAAAAAGGCCATCGACGCTATCGCTCCGGGTGGGCTCGTCATACTGGCGACGCCTCCGGCATTCCGCCCGATCCACGTCGAATACGCCGTGGAAAAAGGCTGCAACGTGTTCATGGAGAAATCGTTCGCCGTCGATGCCCCGGGGATTCGCCGCGTGCTCAAGGCCGGCAAGGCGGCAGAGCAAAAGAACCTCAAGATCGCCGGCGGCCTGATGAGCCGCCATTATATACCGCTCGAACAGGCCGTCGAAAAACTGCATAATGGCCTTATCGGCGAGGTCATTACCTGCTGGGCCTATCGCGAGCACGCCCGGGTCGGATTTTCTCCGAGGGCCGCCGGGATTAACGAGCTGGCCCACCAGATTCGCAACTATTCCTGCTTCACCTGGCTTAACGGCAGCTTTCTCCTCGACTGGCTCATCCACAACCTCGACGTCTGCTGCTGGTGCAAGGACGCCTGGCCCGTATCGGCCCAGGGCCAGGGAGGCCGGCAGGTCCGCGCCGAGCCCGACCAGTTGTTCGATCACTACTCGGTCGAATACACGTTCGGCGACGGGACCCGGCTGCTGGCACAGGGCCGGCACATGGACAACTGCTGGGGCTTCTTCGGCGACGTAATCCACGGAGCAAAAGGCTCGGCCGTACTCGGCGAGGGAATTTCCGATCCCCGTATTTTCAAAGGCCACCAGCAGACTTCTGCGAATGTAATCTGGAAGTACGAAGGCCCACGATGCGATGCCTATCAGCACGAGCACGATTTGCTCTTCGATGCGATCCGCAACAACAAGCCCTACAACGAGGCCGAGCGCAGCGCCTATGGCGCGATGACAGGTATCCTCGGGCGTATGGCCGCCGAGTCCGGCAAGTTGATTACATGGGAGCAGGCTTTAGCTTCGAACATAGAGCTGGCTCCGAGCCTGGATCGTTACACTATGGACTCCGATCCGCCGGTCAAGCCGGATGCTCAGGGCGGCTATCCTGTTGCGATGCCCGGAATAACGAAAGTGCTCTAACGGGAGTTTTTAGTTTTGAGTTTTTAATTTTGAGTTATATGCCGGGCCGTTGGCGTTTCTAACGCAGCGAAAGCCATAGATGTCGTATCCGAAGCAGACGTCTGCGTAGCCGGGATTTTCATTATAGCGATAGGCTGAGCTGCAGCTCTCGGCGCTGAATTTCCATGCCCCGCCTCGCAGCACCTTGGTCTCGCCTGTCTCGGGGCCTCTCGGATTTTCCCCGGGGCTTTCCTGGTAGTAGTCCACCTTGTAAAAATCGTTGCACCATTCCCAGAGGTTGCCGTGCATATCGTACAATCCCCACGGATTCGCCGGCTTCCGTCCGACCGGCCTGGGTTTACCGCCGGAGTTGTCCTCGAACCAGGCATAAGCCTTCAGCTTCGATGCATCGTCCCCGAAGAAATACGCTGTTGTTGTTCCCGCCCGGCAGGCATATTCCCATTCCGCTTCCGTTGGCAGCCTGTAGCCGTTTGCGGCGAAATTACATTTCCATGTATCCAGATCGTAGCAGGGCTCAAGTCCCTCGGAGCTGGAGCGGGCGTTGCAATATCTAACCGCGTCGGACCATCGCATCTGCTCTACGGGATTCGTATTTGCCTTCCAGCGTGAAGGATTGTCTCCAATCAGTTTTTCGTATTGCTCCTGTGTCACCAGGTGCGTATCGATATAGAACGCGCTGACGGTAACCTCGTGGGACGGAGCGTCTATCTCATTTTCATCGCCCATTATAAACGTTCCGCCCGGAAGCAGTACCATCATGATTTCTGATTCGGTCTTGGTTTCGCTCGATGCATCGTCCGGGGCTTTTCGGCTGCAGCCTTGAAGCAGGGCGATGGTTACGGGTAATAAAAGTGCTGCTAAAATATAATGTTTCATGTTGTTCGATTTCCTGAATTTTCGCTGTTGCTCTTAATGATTACAGTTTCAATAGTCCGCCCATATTTCGTAGCCGTCGGCGTTTCGAAGACATTTCCTGCAGCGAGTTCTGATCTGTTGGGCTATTGCAACGGCCTTGGGTGAACTTATGCAGCCGTAGCCTGCTTCCTGAAACAGCTTCCTGGTTATCCTGTGGCACTGGGCGACAAGATCGTCCTGTGCCCCGCCCATCCTCCTCCATTTCATGCTGAGATCCTCGTAGGCCGGAAGATTTCCCGGCCCCTTTTTTCGGGTCAGGGCTTTGGTCTGTTGGGCTAATTCATCGGCGTATTCCAGGCTCATTATAAGCTCCTGCTGCCGGCGGCATTCCTGCGGTATCTCCTGCACAATCGCCTCCATCCGGTCGAGCAGCGGTTTCAACTCGCCGGCGGTCCGTCGCGTCTGATTCAAAAACTCCATCATGTCACGGGCAAAGTCCTGATATTCGCCGATTCTCTCCATGTGCTGCGTGACGAAATAGACCATGTCACCAATTGCCCCCTCGACGTGCTCTTTCTTCTGCACTTCTTCGCCGGCGTCGAAGACGGCCTGTATCGCTTCGGTGCATCCGCACGTGCAGGCTCGGCGAACGCCCTCGCCGCCCCTTCTGTGGTGCGTTCTCAGTTTGCGGCCCGGCAGGTCAAGTATCGCATCGCATGTCTGCCTGCCCAGCGTTGCTTTCATGATATCGACGGGAGTGAGAACCGAGGCGGGAGTATCCTTCCTCTCTAAAAAGTAGATGATCGATTGCCCTTTGGGTGGTATTTTCTTGCTGAGACGATAGGAAGCGTTATCACCGCTGAACCAGACGGGATAGGTATAGTGACCTATTACGCCGCGCCAGATATTACCTTTGGTTTCTCTGAAAGTATAAGTGGTCTGCACCCGGCCTTCGGAGAGCTGTGTGATCCATTTAGCATGAAATGGCCTTTTCCAGTCGATTGTGACATCTTTTTCCAGATAAGTGGGCTTCAATTCTTCTTTATGCCAGATACCCGGCGCGCTTAGCACGGCCAGATACAGACTTTTGCCGTCGTTTTCAAAGTCAATAGATTCGACGAGGCGCGGCTCTTGCTGATTACCGCCCGGCACAAGCTTCATTTGCTGCTTACCCTCCGGCCAAGTGACAATAAGCATATCGTTTTGGCCCGCGAGCAATCCCACGAAAAGATTCTCCGAAGGAACACAAAGCGTATTCGTCGAAGCGTATTGACCGGGACTGAATATAAGATCATCGCCAATGAAGCTCGGCACGACGCCGTACTCGATGGAGCTTATGAGGCTTATCCCCTTCATGTTTTCGCCCGGCTTGACATCGACAATCCCGGTCCTGTCGAACGCTATGACGGCGGACAGATTCTTTTCTTCGCCGGAGAAAGTCACCTCCAGGGCCGCGTCCTGGCCCGTATTCTGCAAAATCGAGCAGTGTGTAATTCTTGCCGGCTTGCCTTTAAGTTCAAGAGGTACGAACTCCAACTTTTTGCTTTTCGAGTCTGCTTTCGAGTAGATAACCACGCTGCCTTTTTTCGAGTAAAACACCGCGGCCAAGTACTCGTTTTCTACTACCGCATCTCCGCTGAAAGCGTATTCCCGGCCGTAATAACCCGGATCCGAAGATGCCGTCACCGGGTCACGTTCGAGCGTAAGAAGGTCGGTGGGGACAGGCTTCCAGCTCGTTCTATTCTGCATGCCTCGTCTTCGCTCGGCATGAAGAACGCCATCCTCTTCACCCTGAGCGGAGTCGAAGGGGACCGTATCGCCCAAAGGCGACATCGTATCCCATATCAGCGTGTTCACCGTCTTTCCTTCAATGTCGGCTGCTAAAATGCCCGTGCCCGTTATAAGCAAAACAATCAACACCGTTTTCTGTAAAAACAATCCATAGTTGCCAATACCTCGATCAGACTTCATTACGCGTGTCCCTTTCAAATTTGTTGTCCTCTGGCCGGGATGTTTATCATCCGAGTTAAGGTTCAAAGGTAATCATATTGACCTTAGTTTGTCACGGTTCTCGTAGACCTTGATAATGGCGTCGGCTATATTGTCCATGTCCTCTTTGCCTGCGAGCAGCGGGCCCGACGCCCAAATCATCGCCATCTCCCGGCAGACCTGGTCGCAGGTCGGGCATGGAACCTGCCGGCGATATTCTTCGAGTCTCTGCCTGGAGAACATTTTTTTATAGACCGGCTGGTTCAGAATATGCTCTATCCACGGTTCGCGGTGCAGTCCCTTTGCGATATACGGGCTGAGACTGACTCCCTCGGCGGCGACGGCCTTGAGGAACTTGCTGCGGTCGACGTCGTTGAAGTGCTCCTTTCGATAGCTCATGGCGTAGAGGTAAAACGAGCCGCTGTTTGTGCCGTCATAGAGCTTCTGCGGAAGTATGCCCGGCACGTCTTTGAGCCTGGAGGTCAGGTAGGCGGCGTTTTCGTTCCGGCGTTTGTAGCGTTCCAGAATGCCGGGCCACTGCCCGAGCAGGGCGGCCGCTTCGAACTCGTTCATGCGGTACTTGGGCCCCGCCACCTCGGTGAGGCCCCGGCGGGATGTCCCGTGATTGTGAACGGTATAGCATTTGTCCATAAGCTCTTCGTCGTTCCCGATGACGGCGCCGCCTTCTCCGCAGGCGATGGTCTTGCTCGACTGAAAGCTGAAACACCCGACGTCGCCGATCGTGCCGAGTTTTCTGCCCCGGTGCTCGGCAAGATGCGCCTGGCAGGCGTCTTCGATGACTTTCAGATTGTGCTTCTTGGCAATGGCCATGATGCTGTCCATATCGCACGGCTGGCCCATCATGTGCACGGGCATAATCGCCTTGGTATTTTCGGTGATTCGCCGCTCAACGTCAGCAGGATCGAGCTGGAACGAGTCGCGGTCCAAGTCGGCCAGGACCGGCAACGCCCGCGCCGACAGAATCGAGGCAATCGTCCCCGGGTCGGTATAGGGCGATGTGATGACCTCGTCGCCGGGACCGATTCCGAGAGCCTCGACACAGGTGTGCAGCGCCTGGGTTCCGGAGCCGGTCGCCACGCAGAACCTGGCCCCCGTCAGGCTTGCGAATTTCTTCTCAAGCGTGGGCACCGTTCCCGAGGCCGACTGGATCCTGCACCAGATCCTGCTCTTGGTCGTTTTTACTATCGCATCCACGACGCCGTCATCCCAGTAAGGCCAGCTCGGCCAGCTTTTGTTCTTCCTGACCGGTTCGCCTCCGAGGATTGCAAGTTTGCCCGCCTTCTTTGTGATGTTTGCGTAGCTCGGAATGGTCCTTGAGACGACCCCTGCGAGCGAACCGGCCGACGCCGCGGCGATGAATTGCCTTCTTGTTAAATGATTCTTAGCCATTTTCCAAACCCTTTCATTTGGCGTTCTCTCCAAACATGATATTTAGCTGAAAATCTCATTATAATCTCACGCCGGGCTCGATGTTAGCGGAAAAAGCCCCGCTGGAAAGTAATTGCACTTAACTCTACCCCTTTGGGGATAGATGCGTTGTGGAAATTGGCTTTGAATTGGGTTTGTTTTTTCGCTGTCTTCATCTGCTAAAATCTCCATAAACCACTGTTATTGCTAATATTGCATCAATTTACCCCTCCGGCAAATTGGCTTTGTTTTTTCAAAACTTATCCTTTCAAATCTGCTTCGGGTTCTGTCATTTGGCTCTCTTCGTATTGTTTAGGATTTCCGGGACAACACCGTCGATTGGCTTTGTTTTGGCTTTGATTGGGTTTGTTTTCTCGCAGCCCAAAACCGCAAAAATACCCACAAGACCCTTTCATATAAATACTTACATTCATTTCGCTCTCCGGAAAATTGGCTTTGTTTTTTCAAATTGACTATTAGCCACGAATGCACGATTCTTACTTCGACATTGGATATTGGACATTCGATATTGGATATTCACTGGACTGTCTTCTGACTCCTGTATTCTATTTTATTCTCCATTCTCCATTCTAAATACGACATGCCACATACTACATACGATATACGAAATTAGTTGCATAATATACTAAATTAAATGTTAAATATCAAGAGAATTCCAAAAAAATCTCCTTGAGAAGCGGTTTGATGCCGGTACCTGGATTAAGAACTCGCAGGATGCGATATTTCGCATCAATTGTATATTCCCACCTAATCGGTGCGATTTCATCGCATCCTGTTGCTTCTGGGTGCGGCTGATATCGCACGGCAACCAGATTTCTCGACTCCGCTTCGCTGCGCTCGAAATGACATTGGGGGAAGGGCTGCGCTCGAAATGACATTGGGGGAAGGGCTGCACTCGAAATGACATTGGGGGAAGGGCTGCACTCGAAATGACATTGGGGGGAGGTGCGCTCGAAATGACGCGTGGCCGACCCTGCTCTTGAAATGACGCGTGGTCGAATCTATGCTTGAAATGACATGGGGGGAGAGCGCTGTATTCGACCGCATCCGACCTGTATGCGTGGGAAAAGGTATTCAATTCCGACGATCAGGCAGACAAGGCTATTTTGACAAAGATTCTTGATCCGGCTGCCGAGGCCTACTCTTATGGATGGGCTATCGATTCGATGCACGGCAGGAGAATCCTCGCCCATATGGGCGATACCGAAGGTTACAAGTCTTGTATATTGCGATTCCCGGCCGACAGGTCAGGGCCGGCTGCAGTTACATCCCGAAAGCCAGAGCACCTTCTTCATAAGAGAGGCCGATGCACAATTTGAATTCGTTCGAGATGAGAAAGGCCGCGTTACAAAACTCGTCCTAAATCAGAACGGAAGGCAGATCCCTCTAAATAGATTATAATACCAATTGGAGGTAGTTCTTGCATTACATTGTCATTACTGCAAAACTTGCCGATAAATAAGTTGTAAAAAGATGTGACCCCAGTTCTTTCCCTAATTGATGCCCCAGCATGATATGGTGGGGCTTTCGTCCTTCGCAGTAGCCATGCTACAGGGAATAGATGCCCCACCGTTTTAATTTGCCGAAACCTTCTGTGCTGATGTTCGTGATTTATTCGAAATTGTTTACTCGGCCGTGGAATCCCTCTTTTGCTTGCATTCCCACAACTGGTTGTGTTATAATCATGGCAGAGACGCGTTTCGAAAAAACTAAATCTCTCTCAGAAGTGAGGGACAAATGCTATGCGTAAGCGAAACGGATTTACATTGATAGAACTGTTAGTTGTTATTGCCATCATTGCCATTCTCATGGCGATTTTGATGCCGGCCCTTAATCGGGCCAAAGAGCAGGGGCAGCGTGCCGCGTGCCTGAGCAATGTCAAACAGTTGACCCTTGCGTGGATAATGTATGCGTATGAGAACGATGATAAGATCGTCAACGGAAGCACCTTCTTCCCGCGACCGGGCGAGCCGGCCTGGATAGGCGCGCTTTGGAATTTTAACGGGACCGTTGAAGAGCAGCGTGAAAACCTCAAAGACGGGATTCTCTATAAATACTGTGAGGATGTCGATATTTTCAAATGTCCCACCGGGATTCGCGGAGAAGTGCTGACATACGCGATCGTCGATGCGATGAATGGCGCGACGAGCATACCGGGAACCGCGGACTTGATGATTAAGCGGTTAAGCCAGATTCGCAGGCCCGGAGAACGGTTCGTTTTCATTGACGAAGGCAAGATATCGCCCGATAGCTGGACCGTGTTCTACGACCAGGAAAGCTGGTGGGACCTGCCGACGGTTCGGCATGGGGACGGCACGAATTTCTCATTCGCCGACGGTCATAGCGACTACTGGAAATGGAAAGATCCACGCACAGTGAAACTCGCTGAAATGACGAGCCCTCAGGCCAGCGATAGTGTCCAGCCGGGCAATCCGGATTTGCACGCAGTCCAGAAAGCGGCATGGGGCAAGCTCGGCTACGAGCCCCAGGCGTTGTAGACTTGGCAACTCGATTGCCCAGGAGAATTAAGGGTACGGTACATTTTTGGGTTCAATTCTTATTAGCCGAAAACCTTTTGTGCTCATATTAGTGATTTGTTTGAAATCATTCACACAGCCGTAGAATCCTAATTGTCAACAGGCGATTGGACTGGCATCCGGCCGGAACCTGCGTTAGAATGTGCTGATCTAATCAGGTACGAGGACCAATCGCTATGAGAAAGAACATTGCTGTCAAATCACTGATGTGGGTTATGGTTGTTTTTTTAAGCCTCCATATCTTCTGCCCTGGCGCTCTGGCGGAGCTAAAAGGAGGCTGTTCGAAGGTTAATATTACTCCGCCGTTAGGGATTCCGCTCATCGGCTCTTACGGCAAGCCGAGCGACGATATCCTCGACGAGCTTTATGCCAAGGCGCTGGTTCTCAACGATGGGACAAATACCGTGGCAATCGTCTCGGCCGATTTGCTGTACACGCCTTTGGAAGAAATTGCCGGGCCGGTGCGGAAAATTATCACCGAAAAGACCGGTATCCCCGAACGGAATATCCTTATCTGCGCCACGCACACTCATTCCGGGCCGGAAGTTTTCACCAAATCCAAGTTCAGGACCGCAGGGGATGCACCCCCTCCGGCCATCGACCGGTCCTACCTCGATACACTCGTAAAAAAAATCGCAGGCTCGGCGCTGATTGCTCACAAAGAAATGGGGCAAGTGAAAATCGGGGCGGCAAAAGGCCAGGCTCCCGAAATCGTCTATAACCGAAGGCCGAGAAATAATGAAGGCCAGGTGAAAATGGCATTCACACTGCCGCCGGAAGTAAGAGCCACAAGGAAAGTTGTAGTCGATCACGGTGGTGACGTGAGAACGACATTTGTTCTGCCTGATGATAAGACGGAATGGAAATTCGGGCCCATCGATCCGGAGGTTTGCGTGCTGAGGGTCGAAAATACAGCCGGCGAACTTCTCGCCTCGCTGGTCAATTTCGGCTGTCACCCGGTTTCCATATATCCTTTTTTGAGTACCGCGGTATCAGCCGATTACCCCGCGTTTGTTACAAGGGTTGTCGAACGGGCGGAAGGGGGGCTGTGCCTGTTTACTCTCGGGCTGGCGGGCGACGCCGTGCCGTTCGACAGGGGAGTCCTGCCACGCCGGCAGATCGGCAGGGCGATCGGAGGTGAGGCGGTCAGGCGGCTTCAGTTCGTCACGACCACCGGCGATGTCACTCTGAGCGGCCTAAAAACGGAGGTTGAGTTTCCCGTAAAACGTCCGGAGCCGGAGAAAACCGGCGGGAATGATAAAATACCCGAGCCGGTGACCAGCGAGATTCAGGTTCTGCGGCTTGGTGACATTTATATTCTGGGTCTGCCCGGCGAGGTCCTCGTGGAAGTGGGGCTTCAGATTAAGAAACGGGCGGGGTTGGAGAATCTTTTTATTGTGTCACTAAGTAATGACGCCATCGGATACGTCTGCCACGGTGCCGCTTACGATGAAGGAGGGTACGAACCGGCCGGTGCGACAAACCTCGCCAAAGGGGCGGGCGAGATAATGATAGAGCAGGCGCTGGAGCTTATCGGTCAGATCAAACAAAAGCGATAGACTCGTACTGATTAGTCCGTAGGGTGCGATGAATCGCACCAATTACTTCCGGCCAAGAATCTCCGGTGCTTTCGCGCGGAAATGTTCCAGCCAACTCTTTATTATCGCGCCGGCAATATCGAGGTCGCCCCGGGCGTAATCTTCGATACTCTTACCCCAGTAGAAACTTATCCAGCCGTCGGCAATATTTCGCGAGCCGTCGATGAAAGCATCCAGCTCTTCGGTGCCGCAGCTTAACGGGAACATCTCCTCCACGACGAGGGGCTTGCCGACTTCGTAAACCGCAAGCGCCTTCAGCGCCTTTTCGACTTCGCCCTTCTTCGGATAGAAATGGACGCTGGCGAAATCCAGATTCTCGCCGACTTCTTTCGAATAAAAGAACGGTTTTGCGTTCGGCCAGACGTGTGCCCAGGGAATCACGCCGACCGTTATCATGTGATTCCGGTCGTGCTTTCGAATCGCCGCGACGAGCTTGTCCACCCAGGCCTTCGCGACCTTCTCTCTCGTTCGCCCGGCAAGGTCGAGCGTGATTCGCTGCACAAAGAACTTGCCCCCAAGCTCGCCGGTGAGCCACTCGGTCTCGGCCTTGTCACCACCGGCCAGAATCGGCTCGTTCATAAGGTCGTAGCAGAAAATTGCGGGGCTCCCGGCACAGGTTTTCGCGACCGCCTCCCAGAATCGCGCCTGAACGTCCCAGCGTGCGGCTTCATCCATCGCATCGTACCATTCCGGCACATCCTTCTTATGGTAGCAGCCCAGGCCCGTTATATCGAGATAGAGACCGGTTTGCTCGGCCAGTTCCACGAGGCGGGCAAGTTGGTCGAGGGACGCCTTGTTCGGCTCCGTCGGCGTCTGCATGAACTTTGCGGTCTGCAGGTGAATCCGAACAGTGTTGGCGCCGAGCGCCTTTATCTCCTTAAAATCTTCTACAACGGTCGCCCATTCTTCGTGCCAGTAGTCCTCCAGCAATCGCCCCGGATCATCGTGGTCGTAGTTGACGCCCCAGGCGAGAAACTTCGCGCCCGATCCGGCATGTATAAAGCCGCTCCCATCCTCGTTAGGGCGAATCAGCTCAAGATCGCTTTCAGGCTGCGGGCTCTGTTCTTTATCGACCAGCTCATTGACCTTGGCGACAATCAGCTCCTCGACCGACGGGGCAAACGGGCCGGGCAGGTCCGTGTACCGCATGGCGTCACCGGCCTCGTAGCCGCCTTCCCGCAGGACGCGGGCCGAAGGGATATAGCCGAATACGTCATTCGAGTAGCCGGCCACCCAAACCGCGCGGCCGGGCAGCTCCGATTTGAGACGCAGCGAGTAATCCACCACAACTTCGCCGGCCAGTGCGACCATCGTAAGGTCGTCGCCGAACCGGACGACCTGCACCAGATACGGATAGGTAGTTCGAATGGCCCCATTTTGCTCAAGCTCCTCCAGCAGCACTTCGGCATGCCGGCGGTCATACTTGTCGGTCGATTTGGCCTGCTGCTGGAGCTTCTGTCGGCTGGGCACTTCGGCAAACTCCAGTGTCACCGTATCGATGCCCGCTCGAATCGGACCGGCGACGGGGCGTGCCTGCGGGGCCAGTGCCGATTCGACGCCGTTGGCCAATGCTCGCCCGTGCTGCATACAATAATCAAGAGTCCGGCGGGGGTACGGATTCTGGTCGCCGCCGCAGCCGGCCATAAACATCGCGGTCGTTCCGGGATGGGCCTGCTCTATATATTCCTGAGCGAAACCGGCGTAGTCACCGCAGTACTGATAGAAGCTGAGGGTCGTGCAGTGGCAGGCGTACCCGAACAGCACGGCTTGCAATTTGCCGTCCGGGCTATCGATTCGCAGGACGGGGACATCGTGATCAACCGGGCCGTCCGGATTCGGACTGTTCCGAACACCCGTCTCGGTCTTCAGACGCCGGTTCATGGCAAAGCCCGCGCGGGCGTGCGTGTAGCTTAGTTTTGCCGGGGCCAGGTTCTCTATCGCCCGGCCGATCAGTTCCAGCAGTTTGTCCTGAAGGTCATCAACGTACTTATTGCTTTGCTGAATCTGCTCCGGCGACAGGCCGTACAGGGTATTGCCGTAGATGGAATATCTTGTCTCGCGAACCACCGGGCCGGAATGCGTGTGCGCTGCATTCAGCAACAAAGCCTCCGGTCCGAGCTTGTAGGATTGTTTTGCTCGCTCGGCCAGCCAGTCACGCATCGGGCGCGGAATGCCGATCAGATCGACCGTGACGATTACCAGCCGCGTGCCATGCTCATCTTCCAGCGCCAGCGCTTTGGCGTGCAAATCGTGGACCTTTCCCTCCGAAGGTTTGTTCCTCGCCGCGTAGCCGGCCATCCACATCGACTCGTCCGGCGTAATGACAATCGAGGCCACACCCGCCTTGAAGCTTGACTGTTGGTCCGCACGGGCACAGAATGGCAAGGCAATCAGGCACAGCAGCCAAAACGATATTGCCGGCCTTAAATTCGGAATGTTGATGGTATGTCGGTTCATCTCGGTACTCCCCATATTACTTTAACTCGTTTACTTGTCCCAATCTGTCACAATAGTACCTATGTTTCCGGACGAGTTCCAGCGGTCTTTTTAGCAAATCCTTTTTTTCATTCTTGCCGACTCTCCCGCCGGTTCCTATAATGGTCGTCCGTTAGCGATGTTTTAGAAAAGGAATGCTAATTGAGACGCTTCGAATGCAAATATGGATTTCTTCATTCCCAAAACTACATTTAGAATTGAAATGCCGGAGGTGCATGGATGTTAGGCCTTAAACTCTTTGACTGGGTCGTAATTGTCGTTTATCTGTTCGGTATTACTCTAATCGGCTTCTGGGCGGTCAGGAAAGTCCGCAGCTCCGCCAGCTTTTTCATCGGCGACCGCAAGTTCGGCAAGCTGATGATGGCGTTTTTCATGTTCGGCTCGGGTACGCATTCGGACCAGGCCGTCAGTGTCGCGGCAAAGACTTATCGCTCCGGCGCTTCGGGCATCTGGTACCAGTGGCTGTGGCTCTTTGTCACACCGTTCTTCTGGCTCATCGCGCCGTTTTTCCGCCGGATGCGGGCGGTGACAACGGGAGATTATTTTGAGGTCCGTTACGGGCGCAGCGTCAGCGGCCTATATGCAGCGATGGGGATATTGCCGCTTCTGGTTGCCATCGGAGTTATGTTGAAAGGCTCAGGGGCTATGGTCCAGGCAGTCTCGGGCGGAGCTATCAGCTCCGAGCTTGCGATTGTCGCGATGACCGTTATTTTTCTCATCTACGGCATTGCCGGCGGACTCAGTGCAGCTATCGCAACCAACTTTGTTCAGGGATTGCTGACCATTGTTCTGTCTTTCCTTATCCTGCCGTTTGCGTTGGCCAAAGTCGGCGGTATGAGCGGCCTGCGGCAATCAATCTCCGACCCGGATATGCTTTCACTTGTGTCCCCGGGCGAGATTACCCTCTTCTACATTATCATCATTGCCTTTAATGCTCTGGTCGGCTGGGTGACTATGCCTGAGACCATGGCAAACTGTGCGGCGGGTAAAACAGAAATGGAGGGAAGAATAGGAGTTACTGTAGGTATCTTTGGCAAACGCATATGCACTATTGCCTGGATGCTCACGGGCCTGTGCGCTGTGGTCATTTATACCCAGCTTGGAGATGCCGATCTGGCTTATGGTAAAATGGCGCGTGACCTGCTGCCCGATATTGCTCCCGGATTGATTGGATTATTCATTTCGTGTATGCTCGCTTCTGTTATGAGTACCTGTGATTCGCTGATGGTGGTGGCTTCGGCGTTGTTTACCGAAAACATCTACAAAAAATTCTTCGTGGTCGGCAAAGCCGATAAACATTATACCCTCATCGGTCGTATCGCATCGGCCCTGGTGGTGATATTGGGCATCTTTGTTGCCTTCAACCTGGAAAGCGTTGTAAAGGGCCTGGAATTCTACTGGATGGTGTCGGCTCTTATGGGAATCGCCTTTTGGATTGGGCTTTTCTGGCGCCGGGCGACGGTAGCCGGGGCATGGGCCGGAACCCTGACCAGCTCGGGCGTATTTCTTTTCACCAGCACAAAACCTCTGGGAGTTGTCCCCTGGGATTTCAATGCGCACTTTGCCGACAAGCTGCCGGCATTTATGCTTTGGGAGGGCAAGCTCTATCTGCCCTGGCAGATGATTATTTATTTGAGTGCCGGCTTTGTAGTTCTGGTTGTGGTCAGCTTGTTTACAAAAAAGGTCCCGGCAGAAAAACTGAACCGCTTTTATGCCTGTTTGCGGACGCCTATCGGCCCTGATGAACCTGAGGCCGAACCGTTTACACTGCCGGCCGGTGTGCAGCCGGGCCTGCGGAATGTGCTGATACAGCATCCCGATTTCGAAATACCCAGACCCACCCTAATCGGCATTGGAGGATTTCTTGCCGCATGGCTGGGTGTGGGCCTGCTGATAGGTGCGGTTTATTGGATAATCCAATAGAAGGTTACGTGTTTTGATGCTGCGGAACTGTTGGTAATATAAGGAGCCGAGTTATGTTAAGAGCTTTTGTTTTTTCAACGTTAGGCCTGTGCCTGCTGATTGCTTCCTGTTTGGAAACCGAGCAAATGAAGGTAAAAGATAATCCCGGAGACAAAATCAAGCTCGTGACACTCGACCCGGGGCACTATCACGCGGCCCTGGTTCAGAAGAGCATGTACGAGCAGGTGGATCCCGTCGTTAAAGTCTATGCTCCCGATGGGCCCGATGTGCAGAACCACCTGGCACAGATTCAAAGGTTCAATGAGCGTGCCGAAGATCCTACAGACTGGCGGCAGGAAGTCTATAAAGGCGACGATTTTCTTGAAAAAATGCTCGGCGAGAAAAGCGGTGACATTGTCGTTCTCTCCGGCAACAACCGTAGAAAAGCCGAATACATCAAGGCCTCTATCGACGCCGGCTTCAACGTCTTCTGCGACAAGCCGATGTGCATCGACGCGAAGGGTTTTGCTCTCCTGGAGCAGGCCTTCGCCTCGGCCGAGAAAAGCGATATGTTGCTCTACGATATCATGACCGAGCGATTCAACACCACCTGCATCCTGCAAAAACTTCTCGTCCTCAATAAAGAACTTTTCGGCGAAATGGAAGCCGGCTCACCGGAAAACCCCGCCGTCGTCAAGGAGAGCATACACCATTTCTTCAAATACGTTGCCGGAGCGCCGCTCAGGCGGCCCGCCTGGTATTTCGATACGACCCAGCAGGGCGAAGGCCTGGTGGACGTCACAACGCACCTGATAGATCTGATGATGTGGACGTGCTTCCCGAAGCAGGCAATCGATTACCGTGAGGACATTGAGATAAATAAGGCCAGACGCTGGCCTACTACGCTTACGCGCGCGCAATACGAGAAAGTCACAGGAGTGTCCGACTTCCCCGATTATCTCAACGACAAGCTCAACGATGACGGAGTTCTGCCCTGCTATGCCAACGGAGAGATGATTTACATAATGAAAGGCATCTGTGTAAAACTGTCGGTGACATGGAATTTCCAGGCGCCGCAGGGAGGCGCGGACACACACCACTCGCTGTTTAGAGGCAGCAAGGCCCATGTGATCATTCGCCAGGGCAAGCAGCAGGGCTACCGACCGGAAGTATACGTCGAACCCGCCCCAGGTAGAGATGCCGGCAAAGTGGCCGCATCTTTGAAAAGAGCTGTCGCCGGGCTGCAGGGGAAATTCCCCGGTTTGAAAGCCGAGAAGGCCGGAGACGGCTGGCACATCGTCATACCCGATAAATGCCGGGTCGGACACGAAGCTCATTTTCGAAACGTCATGGACGCGTATCTCAATTATTTGGCAAAAGGCCAACTGCCTGATTGGGAGGTTCCCAATATGCTCGCGAAATATTATATTACGACCCGGGCGCTCGAGCTGGCGCAGCAGTAAAACGTTTACGCTGTCATCCCTGCGAAGTACATGTTTAGCCGGCCTCTGGCATTCTCGACCATCCCCAAAGCCTGCGGCTTTGAGGATGCCACCCGTTTTCCATCAATTCTATTGGGTGGCAGCTTCATCCCGATTGTCGTTTATCGGGATGGGGATGGTTTTTCCCTGGCTAAACACGTACAATGCAGGGATCTATTATATTGAATTTGTGGATAGATTGGGAAAGGGTGGCAGCCTCAAGCGCAGCTTGGGGATGGTTTATCCAAATGTGACAGATTAATAGGAACATAGCGGCTTCGATGGATTCCCGCTTGCGCGGGAATGACAAATACTGTTTCCGCAAGAGGAAGCAATCCCTGAAAGGAGAGCCGGCAGATATGGCTAAGGAGACAGAAACGAAAAGCACGTTGGCATTACTGGGCGGCGAGAAATTCGTTAAAACGCAGCGGCCGGAGCTGTTCGCATGGCCCATCGTCACCGAGCGGCACGAACAAGCCGTACTCGAAGTTCTGCGCGCCCGGAAGATGTCCGGCATCGAAATCACCAAGGAGTTCGAGAAGAAGTACGCCGAATCGCTCGGCAGAAAATACGGCCTGGCTTACAACAACGGCACCGCGGCCATCCTGGGTGCCATGTACGGCCTGGGTATCGGACTCGGCGATGAAGTAATCTGTCCAAGCATTACCTACTGGGCCTCGGTCGCGCAGGCGTACAGTCTCGGCGCAACGCCGGTTTTCGCCGACGTCGATCCCGAGACACTCTGCATCGACCCGAATGACATCGAACATCGCATCACGCCGCGAACCAAAGCGATTGTCGTCGTGCATTATGCCGGAATGCCGGCCGAGATGGATGTGATTATGAAAATCGCTGCCGAGCACAATCTGAAAATCCTCGAAGACGCATCCCACGCTCACGGAGCGCTCTACAAAGGCAAACAAATCGGCACCTTCGGCGAGGCGGCGGCATTTTCCCTGATGACCGGCAAGGCCCTGGCTATTGGCGAGGGCGGAATCCTCTTTACCGACGAGAAGCAGGTTTACGAGCGGGCGCTTTTGTTCGGGCATTACATCCGGCACGATGAAATCACGCTGGATGAGCTTAAGTCCTTCGCCGGGCTGCCCTGCGGGGGAGCCAAGCATCGGATTCACCAGCTCAGCTCGGCTTTCGGACTGGTTCAGTTGGAGCTGTATCCGAAGCAGATGACCGAGATCGACAAAGCAATGAATTATTTCTGCGACCTGCTCGAAGATACGGCAGGGATCAAGCCGATCCGGCCAGCCAGGGACACGGACACAACCAAAGGCGGCTGGTACTATCCGCATTTCAAGTACATCACCGGAGAGCTGGGCGGCCTTTCACTGTCACGCTTCAGTCAGGCTATTCTCGCCGAAGGCTCAATTTGCAATCCGGGCTGTAATAAACCACTGCATCTGCATCCACTGTTCACGACTATGGACGTTTACGGACACGGCAGGCCGACAAGGATTGCTTTTCTCGATGAGGCCGCAACAATCGAGCAATACATCGAAACGCTGCCGGTCGCCGAGAGCATCATTCGCCGCGTCTTCGAGGTCCCGTGGTTCAAACACTACGAGCCGGAGATTATCGAAGAACACGCCGGTGCTTATAAAAAGGTAATCGAAAATCATCATGCACTGTTGGCAGGCGATACCGACAAAGACGCCGAGACCGGCGGTTACAGCAGCTTCTTCAGCAGCCGGAAAAACACGTGATAAGAAATTGTACGCTTTGCCGGGTCGACGTGTATCTGAGAGTTTCATGGGGTGGGCCTTTGCCTACCGATTAAAATGGTGGGGCGAGCCCCACCCTACAAACTGGCGATGTTCGGATTTTTTGCCGCGGCGGTTTCGTTCGGTCTTGAGACGGGTGTTGTTATCGGCGCATTCTTTAGCGTATCCGGTTCGACCATAGCCTGCTCGGCAATCTCGATCATTGCCTCGATGAATGCATCCAGCGTTTCTCTGCTCTCGGTCTCGGTCGGCTCGATCATCAATGCGTCTTTCACAATCGTTGGGAAATAGACGGTAGGGGGGTGGAATCCTCTGTCTATGAGAGCTTTGGCGATGTCAATCGCGTGGACACCGTTGCGAAGCATTTTTTCCGGGACGCTGAAAACACATTCATGCTTGCAAATTCCGTCGAATGCGAGCTCATAGTGCTTCTTTAGTTTTTCCCTGACGTAGTTTGCGTTTAGCACTGCATTCTCGGCGACCCTCTTAAGACCGTTTTTGCCCAGCATCAACATGTATACATACGCCCGCAGCACAATCCCGAAGTTGCCGTAGAAAGGTGCCACGTAGCCGATGGATTTCGGCCTGTCGTATTCCAGGGCATAGGTCCCATCATCCCTCTTGACGACAATAGAAACCGGCAGGAAGTCAAGCAGCTTTTCTTTAACTCCGACCGGCCCGGCCCCGGGACCGCCGCCGCCGTGAGGGGTGGCAAAAGTCTTGTGCAGGTTGACGTGCATGATATCGAATCCGAAGTCGCCGGGACGCGCCTTACCGACTATGGCATTGAGATTGGCCCCATCGTAGTATGCCAGGCCATCAACGCTGTGAACCAGATCGCAGATGTCCCTGATGTGAGGATTGAACAAGCCGAGCGTATTGGGGCAGGTCAGCATTAGCCCCGCGACATCATCGTCTAAGACCTTCTCGACGTCTTTCAATTCCATGAAGCCGTTCTCGGTTGTCGGTATGGCCCGGACCTTATAGCCGGCAATCGCCGCGCTTGCGGGATTTGTGCCGTGAGCGCTATCCGGAATGAGAACTGTGGTCTTCTTGTTGCCTCTGTCACGGTGGTAGGCGGCCATAATCATCATGCCGGTCAGTTCGCCATGTGCGCCGGCCAAAGGCTGCATCGTGAATCCCGCCATCCCCATGATTTCGCGGAGAAACAAATCCGTCTCATAAAGCACGCGCAGCGCTCCCTGGGTCAGCATCCCACCCATTCTCAGTTGAGGCAGTAACGGGTGCAGGTGTGCAAAGCCCGGATATGCGGCAATGCGCTCTGTAATTTTGGGATTGTACTTCATTGTGCAGGAACCGAGCGGGTAGAAGTTGGTATCCACGCCGAAGTTTCTGCGGGACAGCTCCGTGAAATGCCGGATGACATCGAGCTCGCTGAGCTCAGGCATCTCTGCCGATTTCTCGCGTAAGAAGGCCTTCTTGATGTTGATCGACGCAGGCACATCATTTGGTCCGGGCTGGACGGCTCGTCGATTTCGCACGCTCTTTTCAAAGATCAGCTTCATAGAACACTCTCCAGAGCTTCGGCCAACGTCCCGATTTGCTGCTTGGTCCGCTTTTCGGTGACGCAAATCAGTATGGAATTCTCCATTTTGTCGTAGTATCGGCTGAGTGGAAATCCCGCCGCAAAGCCTTTCTCAATCAGTTTGGCGATGACGTCCGCCGCTTCACAGGGCAGATCCAAAACGAATTCGTTGAAGAACCACCTCGCCTTGAAGTGCGGCTCGACACCCGGGATTGTAATCAGGCGTTTGTAGGCATAGCTGGCTTTGTCCGCACAAATCTGGGCCGTTTCTTTCAAACCCTTTTTGCCGAGCAGGGACAGGTAAACCAATGCCGTCAGGGCACAAAGCGCCTCATTCGAGCAGATGTTTGAAGTTGCCCTGTCGCGACGGATATGCTGTTCCCGAGCCTGTAGCGTCAGCACGTAGCTTCGCCGATCCATTCTGTCTGTGGTCTGTCCGACGATGCGGCCGGGCATCTTGCGAACGTACTTCATCCGCGATGCCATAAATCCCAGATATGGTCCGCCAAAAGACATCGGCATACCCAGACTTTGCCCTTCTCCCGTCACGATGTCCGCCCCCATTGCGCCCGGTGCTTTCAGTATCCCCAGCGATATCGGATAACAGGAAACAATTAAAAGGGCACCTTTCTCGTGGGCGGCCGCGGCGATATCATTTAAATCGTCTATGCAGCCGAAGAAGTTCGGATTTTGCATGATGACTGCGGCGGTCTTGTCGTCGATTCTCTTGAATATCCGTTCGCGGTTTGCCAGGCCGTCCACGCAATGAGTTTCTTCGAGCTCAATTTTCAGGTTCTGTGTATATGAGTCTATCATGACGCGATAGATGGGATTGACGCTGTCGTCGATAATGATTTTGTTGCGCCCGGTTATTCGCAGCGCCATCATCATCGCCTCGTACATCGCGGTCCCGCCGTCGTACAGGGAAGCGTTGGCGACCTCCATATCAGTCAGGCGGCAAATGGCCGACTGATATTCATAGATTGCCTGAAGTGTTCCCTGAGACAGCTCCGGTTGGTACGGCGTGTAGGCGGTGTAGAATTCACTGCGCGAAACAACCGAATAAACCGCCGCCGGAATGAAATGGTCGTAGAAACCCCCTCCCAGGAAACAAGTTAAATTAATCGAGTTCTTGTCGGCAAGCTCCGCCAGCTTATTTCGGACGTTCTGCTCGTTGATGCCGTCAGGTATGTTCATTGATTTATCCAGGAACTCGGAAGGGATATCGGAAAACAGATCATCCATCCCAAGCCCGATTTCGGCAAGCATTTCCTTCTGTTGCTCTGTCGTATTTGATATAAAAGGCATTTGGCGAATCCTCGACACAGGTGTCGGCCGTTCTTAACTCGGGCCGACTGCGGTTGAACGGCGGTTTCTACAATCCCGCTACGTAATCTTTGTATTGGTCCGAGTCCATCAGATCCTCTGGGGGCGTCGGATCCGAGAGCTGTAATTTAACGATCCAGCCTTTTTTGTAGCAGTCCTCGTTTATGAGTTCGGGGCTGGACTCAAGCTCCTGGTTGACTTCGATCACCTTTCCGGTCACGGGCGAATAGACGTCACTGGCGGCTTTCGAACTCTCAACAATAGCAATCTCGTCGTGCGCACTGACTTGCTTACCAATCACAGGCAGCTCGACAAAGACAAGCTCGCCCAACTGCTCCTGAGCGTAATCTGTGATACCCACCGTTGCGGCGGCACCTTCAATGCTGACCCACTCGTGGTCTTTGGTATAAAGTAAACCTTTAACTGCCATTTAATACTCCTCAATCAGAATTTTGCGAATCGGCTCAGAACGACGCCGGCAAGATCCGGGCTAACATGTTCGGCCTTCTCTACACGGTCCTTCCTGCCCTGTTCGAGCTGGCCCCGGCTTCTTGCAAGGTAGTAGAGACCGGCAGGATTGCCTTGTTGCGTACACTCTCTGCTCATATAAACCAGAGCAATCTGTTTTTCTTCGATTTTGGCGCAGCTCAGCACCCATCCTGTGCATTCACCATCGCCGTTGAGAACGGCATCGTTCTGCCTGACGGGCCGGACGCCTTTATCGCCGGGCAATTCAACCCTGGCCACTTCCATATCATAGTTTTTCGCAATTTGCTCCATGGGTTTTTTGCCGATGAAGAACTCCTTGTCCAGCTTCACTGCCCAGCCATAGCCGGCCTCAAAAGGAGAAATATTGAACTGTCCGGCCAGCTCATGACCGTAAAGGGGCAGGCCCGCCTCGATTCTGAGACTATCCCGGGCGCCAAGCCCGCAGGGCACGAGCCCGTACCGCTGGCATTTCTGCAGCATCATTTCCCAGAGCCTCGGAGCATTATCAGGGTGAACGAATAACTCGAATCCGACCTTAGCTCCGGTGTAACCTGTTCGCGTGATAATGCAATCAATCTCGCCGAGTGCCGCCTGCACGAAATGAAACGGCCGAAGCGCGGCAATCTGCTGCCGGGCCTGAGCATCGGTGAGAGCCGAGACTATATCGAGCGACCGGGGGCCCTGAAGAGCGATATCGACCCTGCAATCCCGGCTCTGACTCGTATCTCTCATGTCAAAGATGTCGGGCTTGTGCGGCAGTTTGCGCCCGGTTTCTTCGGCATCGACCGGAACCTCATCGTTTAGCAGCGCCTTAAAATAAGCCTTGATCTTGGGCTCGTTCGCGGCGTTTACGACCACCATGAATCGCTCGCCGGCCCGGCGATAGATGATAATATCGTCGAGAATGTTGCCGGCGGCATCCAGGATATACGAATAGCGAGCGCTGCCGACGCCGAGGTCCTTGATTTTGTTCGTCGTTACATAATCGAGAAAATCCGGGGCCTCGGGGCCTGAAAAATCGAGCGCACCCATGTGTGTACAGTCGAATAATCCCGCCGCCTCGCGAACCGCGCGATGCTCGGCGGCTATCGTCGAATACCACAGGGGCATGATATAGCCGCAAAACGGGTTCATGTGCAGCCGGCTTGGCAGCTTCAAATGCTGCTCGTAGAGAACGCTCCCAACGGCAGGTGTGTCCGCCTGATCAAAGATAAAATGACCTACGCGAGTCCTTTCTTGCATCGTATTGCTCCTTTTTAAAACTCCGCCGCAACATTATTAAAAAACTGTTAATTAGTCAAGGCCATTTCCTGCCGAACTTATAGAATGTATGGTACAAGTCCAGCCAAAGGCGTGGCTGTAGACATAAACCCAGTCAAGTTTCATATTTAGCATTGAGTGCTGAGCCAAAGCTAATGGGCAGATTGTTATCAAACGCCAGGTAAATTGCCCCCTTTTGCTCAAAGATTTCTTTGTTGAGAGTGCCAAATCACTGCTGAACGAAGCTTTGAACTTGCCTAATGGGATTTTTTAATATTTTTGGCTATCTAAATAAAAAAAGTCCTATAATTCCTTGACTATAGGGCGATGTTCTCGTATTTTAGCTTTTGATAAGAAAATTATACCAGGAGGGTATAACGATGTCACAGATAGCAAACCGAAGGACCTGTTTGGCAATGTTGGTATTTTTACTTGCGGGATTCTGTACAATCACTCCCGGACGGCTTATCCACGTTGATGATAATATAAGGGATTCGCACAAGGACTCCGTCAGGATTGATCCCTGCGATTATCGGCAAGATGCTTCGGCTGTCGAGCCGGTCAATAGTAACACGCTGATAGCGGAACTTGGACGTCGCCGTGTTATCGAGTTCGACAGCTCCGGTACGATTATCTGGCAGAATACAAGATTGAATGATCCCTGGGATGCCGACGCAGAAAGACTGGACAACGGCAATACGCTGATTACTCAGGTCGGCAATGGTCGTGTCATCGAGGTCGACAGTTTAGGTACGATCGTCTGGCAGATGGCCGGATTGAAGAGTCCCTGGGACGCCGAAAGATTAGCCAACGGCAACACGCTGATAGCAGAGCAGTATAATAGTCGTGTCATTGAGATTGACAGCATCGGCACAATCATCTGGCAGAAGGATGGATTGAGTAGCCCCGCGGATGTCGAAAGATTAGCCGATGGTAATACGCTGATAGCACAGTCCGGCAATGGTTGTGTCATCGAGGTTGACAGCTCCGGCACAATCGTCTGGCAGAAGAGCGGATTGAAAAGTCCCTGGGATGCGAAGAGATTGGCCAATGGCAACACGCTGATAGCGGAACGTTTTGGAGGTCGCGTCATCGAGGTTGACGGCTCCGGTGCAATCGTCTGGCAGAAGGACGGATTGACTCGTCCGGTCGATGCCGAAAGATTGGCCAATGGCAACACGCTGATCGCACAGGTTGGTAATGGCAGTATCATCGAGGTTGACATAGCCGGTACGATCGTCTGGCAGAAGGACGGATTGAACGGGCCATGGGATGCCGAAAGATTAGCCAATGAAAACACGCTGATCACAGAGATTGGCCGTCATCGTGTTATCGAGGTCGACGGCTCCGGCACAATTGTCTGGCATAAGAGCGGATTGCTCGATCCCTGGGATGTTGAAAGGTTGCCCAACGGTAACACGCTGATAGCGGAACAATATAATAGTTGTGTCATCGAGATTGACGGGGCCGGCACAATCGTCTGGCAGAAGAACGGATTGGATGATCCTCGGGATGTTGAAAGGCTAGCCGATGGCAACACGCTGATAGCGGAACGTTTGGGTTCTCGTGTCATTGAGGTTGACAGCTCCGGCACAATCGTCTGGCAGATAACCGGATTGGATCATCCTGTTGACGTTGAAAGACTGGCCGATGGCAACACGCTGATAGCGGAACGTTTGGGTTCTCGTGTCATCGAGGTTGACAGCTCCGGCACAATCGTCTGGCAGATGACCGGATTGAGTAGTCCCTGGGATGCTGAAAGACTGGTCAATGGTAATACGCTAATAGCAGAGCAGCACAATGGTCGTGTCATCGAGGTTGACAGTTCCGGAACGATTATCTGGCAGAAGACCGGATTGAGTTGGCCTGCCGATGTTGAGAGACTTGATAATGTTAAAAGTATATGACGTGACTGTCCGATAAAACAGAAGTTTGGGCAGTGTAGTTTTATGACCGGCCATAAATGCTAATTTCATCGTTTTTTCTTTACATCTCATACCAAGTGTGAATAATCAATGCGCTTGTTCGTGTCATTTCGAGCGCAGCGAAGCGGAGTCGAGACACGAAACGAAGTGGAGAGCCCAGAAGGGCATTTTCGATTGTCGATTTGCGATTTTCGATTACGCTCGAGATGACTAAGGCGCAAATCATAATCACAATTGGTATCACATCTATTTTGTACAAAATGTGTTTATAATAACAACGCTGAAAACCGCTTGTACTATTTTGGCGGGAAGTTTTTTTGCTTCATCCGGATAATGCATAGGTGGGCTGGACAAATCGGCTCCCTGGGGTTGCCTTGAGAGAAAAATCGTTTGGGCAGAGGCGTAAATTTGGGCAGATGGGGGGAAATTTTCGCCTCTGGGGCCCCGAACGATTTTTCTCGGTCGCTCCGAACATCGAATGTACCTGCGCATTATACGTAAGAACCATTATTGTCTTTTGAACATCAGTAATTTAATACCCCCTTACCAATCAGAAATCATATATATTACCGGATTATGCGAGTTCTTTAAGCTGTAAAGGCATTATTGAGCTGGGCAATATATTTCATATCTCCTTATATTCTAAGGAATTACGCGAATCCAAGAACTGTTTGAACAGCAAGGCATAACGGGCCTGTGAAAAATGGTTAAAATCAAAAGATTCGAGTTGCATAGCTATTGGTATTTGAGTAAAATGGCAAAATAGGTAAATGTGGCAAAATAAATAATAATAAATAGTTATTTTTGGGATTTAGCCATTGACATACAATAGAAAAGTGGGTAAAATGGCAAGAATGGCAAAAGGTGCAAAAAGTTAAATATTTTAAGATTTTACCATTGACATAGAAAAAGGAAACTGGTAAACTTGATTAGTAAGCAAAGCAGATGACTTTGTAACTTACGTTCCTTTAGTGGGCTTTGCTTGGACAGTGTGTTATTTTGGTACTGATCTGGAAGTAAGGATGAGTGACGGTCGAGGATGATGAAAAGGAATTGCACTATCCCCCCCGTACACCATCTCCAATTTTGATCATCCTGGCGAAGTTGGGTTAAGTAGCCAGGGAATGCTAAGCGGTTAAAATCGCTCGGCGCTGTCGGCGTTGATTGAGAAGATGCCGAGAGGATGAGATTAAAAACGGATTTTCTTTAAACCAACGGATTGACAATAAGGGCAATAACTGAGGATTGATTCAGTATAAAGCTCAGTGGTTATTGCCGGAAAACGTTTTTAGGGGGGCAGGACAACGATGAAAAGATTAGTCATAACTTGGGCATTAGCAGTAGGGTTGTTTGGGCTGGCGGGAATTGCCGGGGCCGAGCAAGCTGATAAGCCGTTTGTCAACGTATCCACTACACCGGATAAGCTTGACCTTGGGACTGCTTCATTATTCACGGACAACTATGATGTGCCGGCAGCATTAACAGTAAAGGTAGATTCGAACTGCATGCATGGTCCAATTATGATCTCCGCGACCAAGCTTAAACGCCGCCGAGGAGGGTCGATATCGCCTGAGCGTATTTTTGTAAAGACACCGGCAACAAGTGGATTTGTTACGATGGCAAGGCCGGTAGCGATATCGAAGCCGACGATTGGCTCTCATGAAATTGTGTTGGATTTAAGAGTTCAAGCTCAATTCTTAGATCCTGCAGGTGAGTACACGGGAGAACTTATGCTTACGATAATGCCACCGGTTTAGTTTGAGACTCGGTGATTGAAGAAGGAGAAAGATTAAGTTTAGTAAAAAATAGTCATTATATATGCCCAGGATTGTGGATAGATGTTTTGTCCAAACTGAAGAACCCCTTCCTTAGTAAAGGATGCGGGAGAAAGGAGGTGTGTGAGGTAGTGAAAAACTGATAAGTCGCGAGCATGAAAATGTTTGCGAGTCGCCGAAAGAAGCTGGCCTGTTTTTGAGGCGGCAGAACGATTTCGGAGATTCGAAATCGTTAACCTCATAAGGCCCCCGGCTCGGTATTAAAGCGGGCACGTTCGCCAGAGTCGGTGATTAATAAGTAATGGCCCGCTGATTTTGTGGCTCGGCTGTGTAAATAGCCTGGGCGTAAAAAAACCTTAATTAGCTCCGGAAGCAAATATCAGCTTTTACGGGGCGTAAGTTAAGAGAGGGAAATGAAAATGATAAAAAGAACTTTGATTGCGATTGCGGTAGTAGCTTTACTGGCAACTTCGGCACATGCAGCACTCAACCCATCAGGTGATAAATTATGGGTTGGAGATCACCACGCCGTAAAAGTGGATGGTAGTGATAATGTCCGCTGGCCATGGGAGTACAAAGCGCTGGATGTATGTATCATACCGATCAAAATGCACGTCGGCATGTACGTACAGGTCTTCGAATGCAAGAAGAAAAAAGTTATTCTTCAGCAGGTTGACTGTGGCGATATTGGTAAGGGTGGTGGCGACTACCCCTGCTATCGCGGCTGTGTGTCGTTTCAGGTGAGAGCCAACTTCGAGGTAAAAATGGGCACAAACTTAGAGAAGACCGGCGATAACAATCCCATCGCAGATTGGGAGGCTTGGATTGAAGACGGCAATCCTGTTCCTGGTGATGGTGAATATCACTGGGTAGAGGCTTGTGTCAAGGCCTGGAAGACGAAGCTCTATAAGGCTACACCTGGTGACGAGGTTAATGTTGGTAACCTTCACATTACAGTAAAGCCAAATGTGTAACAAATCTTCTTAATAAAGAAGATTATGTGAAGTACATAGGGAGGGATGATTATTTCATCCCTCCCTAAATTTTTAATATCTCAAACTGACAGGTGTGAAGGTGGTAGCAGCCATAAGCTTTTTACAGGAATATGCCGTGGTTTGTCATTTCTCTCTTCGACATACATTCCGAGAAGATTTTCCAAAAAGGGATGAAAAATGATTTTTTTGCCTGCGCTGTTGGGAGCTTATGGGGCGAATACATAGTATTCAGGGCGATAAAAATGGTCTTTTTGTACACTATTCTAATATTTTTTATAATGAACTAAATTGCTCATATCAGTGCATTAAAATAGGGGAAATGGGCACTTTAAGCTTGACACAAGTAAATGAAAATGGTAAAATTGGTAATATCTTATACGGGGCGTAACATATATTAGTTACAAATGCCTTAATGCCTTTATGAGATATCAGAAGCAAGATGTTAAGCAGTCAAGAAGGGGTTGGATTAAGGGGATGCGGGCTTTATTAGGATTGATAAGGAATTATAAAAAGTAAGGACATCAAATTGCCGAAAAGATAAAAGCCTAAATATAAGTGTAGAATCGAGGAAATCAGCCAAAAAGTATGTAATAAATAACAAATATGGATGCATACACTTGTCACAGGCGTATGACAGTTGTACGGCGAACTCTCGGAGTTTTGGACAAGTTGGCATTGTAATATGTTATTTTGTTTTATTGTGGAGGCTTTGAATGCGTGACAGAAGTAACAGAATGGATGCCTGTTTGAATGGCAATAAGAACAAGAGCGATAATGGCAAGTCCCGCCAATCCGTAGCAAACCGTATTGTTAACGGTGCCGGATTGATTTGGATTATCGCCATTGGGGCGGCTCTGCTGGTGTCCGCCGGGCCTGCATTTGGGCAATTTACAGTCCAACCGATGAAATTAGAGCTTGCAGTCACCCCCGGCAAGATAGTCAAATCGGTACTTCGCGTTAAAAGCTTCGATCCCGATGAGGTCTACACCATAGATATGTCGGTAGTCGAGCTGAACCAGTCGGAAGATGGAGCATGGGCTATTATCGAGCCTAATGACATTACCGATCCCAACTCGGACTTCTTTGGTTTTGATATATCAAAGCTGTCTTCGTGCAAAGAGTGGATAAGCATGAGGCCTAATAATTTTCAGTTAGATCCTGATGGGGTAGTTCCTGTAGAGATAAGTTTAAGTGTCCGGCGTGGTGTCCGTGGATTCTTTGGTGCCGGAATCCTTGCCACTACAAGTCCCATGCGAGGTGTGGGGGATGTTTCTATTGTCGTGCGATTTGTCGTTCCCGTTATCTTAGAGATACAAGATCGGCCAATCCGGCCCAGAGTGCAGGCCACCGACGTAGGGATGGAGTTTATTCCGACAACCGGAGAATATGAGGCAAGAACGATGGTCTCAATGGATATAGAGAATACCGGCGGTACCTTTTCCAGGGTGAGACCTGCTGTAAGAATCTGGTCTTTCTCGGGGGGGCACTGGCGGGTAATTACAACGACAGAGTTCCAGGAAACCGGTATCATCCCGGGAGCCAAATTGAAGTTACGAACAGATATAAGTAAAAACCTTCCCAAAGGCAAATACAAAGCAGCCGGAATTCTCTTCGTTGACGGCAGACGTACAAAGAGAATTGAAAAAGAAATGGAATTTGCCGGTGACCCGTCAATTGCCAGGGTGGCGGCCGATGCGCCGCTTGACCTGGATCCGATCGATGTTACAATGGATGGAATGCCGGGAGCTACCCGCACGGCAACATTAAAAGTCTATAACGCTTCGGATGAGACCGTCAATATCCGGACGGCTATGGGATTGCCGGGCATCCTTCAGGTCGGTGCTTTTGGTGACGTGAAGGGGGAAGATTTAGACTGCACAGGGTGGTTGAAGGTAACACCGGAGCAATTCACTCTCCGTGGTGAAGGCGGGCAACAAACATTACGAATTGTTACGACGATGCCGGACACCTCAATGCCGCACCCCAGCTATTTTTCGCTTTTGGCACTGTGGGCCTCGTATCCTGATGGCCAGCAAGCCGGCCACACAACTGCGAATATCTGTGTACGGAATAATTTGGTTGATGCTCAACCTGTGGCCGAGGCAATGAAGTTAACCCTCCAGGATTTGGGTGAGTCCAAGTATCTTGTCGTTGCCAGGTTCGGTAATTACGGAACGGTCCAATTTGTACCTATCAGGGTCAAGGCCGCATTGACAATACTTTCTGGACCAAGCGCTGGAATAAACATAGTGAGCACATTCCTTAGGGGTAATCGAAATCTTATGCTGCCGTTCGAAACCAGGGAATTCTCCGAAGTTTTGGATCTTTCATATGTTCCTGCCGATAGGTACAGTCTTGCGGCAGCTATAGAATATGCCCCGGGTAAATGGGAACCTAAACAAATGGCTATACGGGTCTCCATTGAGGGAGAACGGAGAATCGTTCAAATCGAGGGAGTAGAAGAAGAACTTAATGAGCTTGTTGAGATTAAATGGTGATGAACCTGCAAATTGATTTTTTGCTAAAGACAGAAGCTGGATTGCCGATACAAGGCAAAAGAGCTGTAAGATTGCCAGTTAATGGCGAGAGAAAGGGACGTTGACTTATGGCGAGGAAAAAAATCCGTAGAATATTATCGGGCGGTGCGATAGTAGTATGTGTCGTTCTGTTCTGCATTCTGGATATTAGCGTCCAGGCGTTCGAAGTGACCACATTAAAATATACTATCTCCGGATCAGCGGGGGTAAGTGGAGTAACGATGAAAGGTCTGCCGGGCCCACCTGTTGTAACCGATCAGAACGGCTATTACAGTGTTACTGTTGACTATGCCTGGAAAGGCACTGTTACCCCTGTGCTGGAGGGGTATGAGTTCACACCAGCGAGCAAGATCTATTCCAAAGTGACCGGAAATATGAGTAATGAGGACTACACTCCGTCGGAGATTACTTATACTATCTCCGGCAAGGTCAATATGGAGGGTGTGGAAATGAATGGCCTGCCGGGTAATCCTATCACCGGCAGCGACGGCACATATAGCGCCACTGTCCCACATGGCTGGCAGAGTTCGGTTACTCCGATAAAAGAAGGATATGAGTTCAAACCGCCGAACAGGGGATATCCTCCAGTCAAGAGTAACCAGATGAACCATGACTATGCGCCCGAACCCATGATGTTGCTCATTGCCGGCTCGGTTGGAGTCGAGGGCGTCGTCATGGAGGGTCTGCCGGGTAATATTGTATCTACGCAGGGTGGTAATTACCTTGTCAAAGTTAAGTATGGCTGGAACGGAACGGTTACGCCGAAGATGGAGGGTTACGAGTTCAGCCCGGCTTACACGGATTATTCCAACGTTACCGAGACTATGTCTAACCAGGACTATACAGCGACGGCGTTGACTTATGTAATTTCCGGCACAGCCGGTATGGAAGGTGTCCAAATGAAGGGCCTGCCGGGCGATCCTACTACTGATCAGAACGGTTATTATAGTGCCACTGTTGAATATGGATTCAGCAAAACGGTTGAACCGGCTTTGGGCGGTTACTCCTTTACACCGGCCAGTAAGATATACACTAAAGTTAATAGTGATCGACTGAATGATAATTACAGTGCGTCAATGATTACTATAACTATTTCCGGAACGACGAAAATGGAGGGTGTGGTAATGAACGGCCTGCCGGAAAATCCCATTACCGGCAAGGATGGTAGTTATAGTGTCACAGTAGCCTATGGTTGGAGCGATACGGTTATGCCGAAGAAGGATGGTTATACTTTCACACCCGAAAGTAAACCGTATCCACCCGTTACCAAAGACATGACGAATCAGAACTACACTGCGAAACCGATTACCTTTACGATTTCCGGTTCTACTACAGTGCCGGGCGTAGCAATTAAAGGTTTTCCAGGTAAAGCTGTTACCAGTAATTCGAGCGGCACTTATAGCGCCACTGTTGGCTACGGCTGGAGCGGTATGATTACACCGTCAAGAAATGGTTACGATTTCGAACCGGCTAATATACAATTCGACAATATTTTAGGTGATCAAACTAATCAGAGCTTTACGCCGACAATACAGAAGCGTACTATTTCCGGAAAAATACTCTCTCAAAAAGGACAGCCCGTTGCTGATGTGTATTTAATAACGGAAGGTGCTGGTTCTGCTACGACTAACGCTGACGGCGAGTATGAACTGTTGGTCGATCATGGCTGGCTTGGCAAGATCACGCCGACAAGGGATGGCTATACTTTTAATCCGACAGCCAAACCATACACTCCTGTTACCAGCGATCAAATGCGACAGAACTTCTCTGCAATCGTGCGAATGTTTACCATCACAGATACGCTTAAAACACCTATTCCGGGTGTTACGATTACGGCAAGTAATGCCGAAGGCACGGTTGGTACGACTACTACCGATGCCAAGGGCAAGTTCAGTGTCTCAGTTCCCTATGGCTGGACCGGCGAGATTATCCCGACAAAAGAAGGTCTTCAGTTCAATCCACCCAGCCAGAGCTACACGAACGTCACTGGGAATTATAAGAACGGTGAACTCGAAATAATCAGAACTACTCCGACACCGACGCCGACTACTCCGACGCCGACTACAACGACGCCGACTACTCCGACACCTGGTATACCGACGCCTACAACACCGGCGCCTGCTACGCCGACGCCTCCCACTGAGGCTGAAGCACCGAAGACGCCTTTGGAGCAGGATATTGCCACGATGCAAAAACAACTGGCACAACTCCTGGGCCAGCGTGGAGAAGGCCAAGTCCCAACAGCCCCGGGGGTAGGGGATATCCCAATCGGACCTGGAGGGCCGCTTATTTCCAACCCGTTTGTTGATAACGATCTTGCCACAGAGGTTCTACCGGCAATTGCAGTTCAGGCCGGTATTTCCATCATTCCTGATGAGACCGTTCAAGGAATGATAACTGCCGACCTCGTAGATGTACCTCTCGATACAGCACTCGAGATAGTTCTGGCCGGTACTCCTTATATTGTAAAGAAGACACCGTATTATTACCTGGTTTGCTCGGGAGGCATAAAAGATACGATGTTTGCGGATGTGAGCGAAACACGCCGACTGAGAATGAACTACATCACATCCGAGGCGGCAGTAGGGCTTCTCGCCACTCCTTTCAGGGATTATGCTCAGTCTGAAATCGGGCCAACCGGAACCGATACTTATACGGTCGTAGTTACCGCACCGCCCAAATTGATGAATCGTATCATCGCAGACCTGGAACAGATCGACCGGCCGCTCTCTCAAATTCTGCTGGATGCACGCATTGTCGTAATGGAAAAAGGTGACTTGCTGAACCTGGGTGTCGAATGGGGTTGGCCAAAGATTCAAGCCGGGATGTTCTCCTCAAACCATTACGGGCGAGGGGCACCAGAGGCTGATTTCGCCGGCGAAGGGCCTTGGGGAATCCAAATTGGATATACGCCCGATGCACTGTTCACCAGTTCGCTTGAGTTAACGCTGAACCTTCTTGCTCAGAACGGCGAAGCGACCATATTGACCAAGCCTCAGGTGCTGGCCCAGGATGGTAAGGAGTCAAAAATCGAAGTCACGACTGAAGAGTACTATATGCTGGTGGCGCCGGAGCTCGCCGGCGGCTTCTACTCGCGTACCGAACTGCAGGAAATTAAGTCCGGAACAATTTTGACTATCACACCCCACCTCGGGGATAATAATGACATTACACTGCAAGTATCCGTTGAGGTTAGTGACAGTATCCCACGCGGCAGAGGAAGCGATCTACCCGTTGTCACCCGGCGAAAAGCCGAGAATAACGTAACTATCAAGGACGGCGGAACAGTCGCACTGGCCGGCATGACGGAGAATCGAACTCGTAAGGACCTAAGGCGAGCTCCGGGTCTCAGTGCGCTGCCACTGATCGGTTCGTTATTTAAAAGTACTAACAGCGAAAATTCAACACGAGAGATCGCTGTCTTTGTCACGGCACGTTTAGTTTCAAACACAGGGCAGACAGTCGAATTTACCCAGCCGTCTGAAATTCCGGCTCCAATTCAACCGGCGGGAGATGATTTCAAGGCGAGACTTCGAGAAAGTTTATCGCGACGGTAACGATGAAAAACATTCTAAAATGGAGACAAAAGCTGTGAAGCCAATCAGGTATAACTCAAGATACAGCAGCCTGACGATTATGTTAACGCTGCTGGTGCTTCTGGCTTTGGGAGCGGTTGGTTGTGCACGTAGTAATACAGGGATTCGGGTTATACCGTTAAGCAACCGGAATGTACTTGCCCTGAGCCCTGATGACGTTATCCAGGTAATGCGGCGAGCAGGCTTTTCAGATAAGCAGATTCTGGAATACGGAACGGACCTGCGCAACGGATTGGCGGAATCAGGAGCAGTACAAATCAAGATAGGCAAGAAGATAGAAGCTGTCTTTGCCATCAATCTTAATGATGGTGATTGTGTGTTTATCAGTACTCGCCTGAGAGGTAATTTCATTTACAAAGTAGACACAGGCTGGGTTGGTGGTAGTAGATAACCTCTCGTTTATTGGTCAATGCTGAGCGGCGTTCGATGCCCTTGCGGTATATATAACGTACCGGTGTCTGCGCCGCTCGTCCCGAATCTCCTTTCTGCCACCTACCCCTTTATATCAATCTCAGTTATTTAAAGCCGATTGTCCATTAATGTTATTCTGCGAAAGCAGGAATCCACGACCTTTTATCCTTTATATTGGCAATCACAGTATCGGTTCTTTCTTACTGAAATCATTATTAGGGGCGGTTTTGAGTATAAAATTGGCTTTGTTTGGCTTTGTTTTTCGCCGCCTTCAAAGCATGAAATTCCTCATAATCTCCTTTCATATAGACACTTACGTTCATCTCGGCCCTTCGCAAATTGGCTTTGTTTTTTCAAATTAGCCACGAATAAACTCTGGATTTACTATACCCGCTTTCGCGGGCACAAGATTACAATACCTGCTTTCGCGGGCACAGGTTTACTATTTACTATTTGGCCATCTTATCCTTCAAGTATCCGGCCAAAGGCCGGCGATTGGCTTTGTTTGGGTTTGTTTTCACCAAGTGTCCAATTCAATTTATTTCTCGTATCCCCTTATTATAATTGGCTTTGCGTTCATTTCTGCCTTTCAAAAATTGGCTTTGTTTTTTCAAATTCCTTTTCCTCATCTTGACGCTGAACGCAGAACACTGAACGCTAATAAACTCTAACGGCCTCCATAAAACCTGTCCGGCAATTCCTTCCTGACGGATTGGCTTTGTTTTGTAGAATCGACTCATAGCCACGAAGCCGCTAAGGCACAAAGGATCAGAGATACGGATGTCATTGCGAGGCCCGAAGGGCCGTGGCAATCTCTTGCATCTTAAGCCAAAAGCCCTCATTCCGTTTGAGATTGGCTTTGAATTGGCTTTGTTTGGGTTTGTTTTCACCAAGTGTCCAATTCAATTTATTTCTCGTATCCCCTTATTATAATTGGCTTTGCTTTCATTTCTGCCTTTCAAAAATTGGCTTTGTTTTTTCAAATTAGCCACGAATTAACACGAATAAACTCCAATAAATTCCATAAAATGGGTTTGTTTTGCATTTTTTAGTTCAAATTTTTCGTTTTCTTCCACGATAACACCCTGTTTTTCTGATTAAATCCGCCGGATTTACCATTTTCAATTCATCATTTATCATTCATTAAAAATCATTTAGTTAAGTATTATACGAACCGTTATACGAGTTGTCGAGATAATAATAAAAAAATCTCCGTGAGACAGCGTTCTTTGTGCCGCCACAGAGGACACAGAGGCCGTCCTGAGCGAAGTCGAAGGAGAGCACAGAGTAATAATAGTAAATAGTAAATATCGAAGATCCGGCCTTTCTTGGACGGAATCAATGGCAAGGGCCGCTGATTAACACCGATGAACACGGTTTCTTGATTATCGAATTCTGAATTCTGTCTTTCTTCATCCTGAGCGGAGTCGAAGGACTGCTTTTTCCCACTTTTTTCCCCTTTTTTTGAAAAATCTTTGCTTTTTTTCAATTTTGTTAACAACATTTACCCACCGACAAACGCTGTGTAATGAATGGTTGGTAAAGGCCAGGGCCTTGTGAACTTTTTGTCTTGAAAAACCGACGAAAGAGTTTAGATTATTCATTAGCAAGCGATAAGAGGCGGAAGTAAAGAAGCGAGTTTTTAGGGTAGCAAATGGGTTTTTGAGGGAAAAATGTACAGGGGACCTTTAATTCCCTTGGGAAGAAGAAGTCGTAAAGTTATGGCTTTGGCGGAGATTGGTTTGACGGAAGTTGCTCCTCCGGGTATTATAAAACTGTGAAGAAAAAATCGTGTACTTTGCTGGAAGCGAAGTAATGAAAAGCCCTTTTGTCGAAAGCATTTATAGCTCAGTATCGCTCACCAAATTAACTATCTTTGCAATATCAAAGATAGTCGAAAATGGCGAAGAATGCGCTTATGAAAGACTTGTGAAGGAATGTTTCACGCTCTTTCCTCATCGGTTCTCTTTTCAGCGCTACCCTGATTGGCCTGACGGGGCTCGAATTAAAATTGAGATATTGCGTTGTCGGGATAATGGGTGGGTCACAGGAAATGAGAAGAATGGATTTCAAATTACCTCTTGGGGAAGAAGGGTTGCTAAAGAAGTATTGAAAGAACTACAAGAGGGTCCCGCTAAAAAATTATATCCCACACAAACTCGCGACCGTGGCGATACTGTACTTAGCTACTTAAAGAAAAGTGAGTCCTATAGGAGATATCAGGAAAACAAAGAAAACTTCATTATCACGGAAGAAGAATTCAGAAGGTTAATCATCTCTACATTTGAAACACCACCTAAGGTCCTTGAACAAAATTTTAATTATTGTTTTGATCTGTGTCGCGAATATGGAGAAAAAGAACTCTGTAACTTCTTGGAAAAATGCCGTGAACAAAAGAGCTTGCTACTAAAAAGTTGGACGAAGCGCAAAAAAGTTAAACGACGGAGGGCCAAAAAATGAATGAAAGAGAGTTTGAAAATGAGCTTGAAGAAGAGCAAGACCTTCCTACCGATTCAAGAATACAAATACAACTGAGCTATGGGACTATTCGTTACTTGTATGATGCGGTGGTTGAGCTTGTGACTAACAGCGATGACAGTTACAAAAGACTGGAAGAGGAGGGGAATTCCACAAATGGGGAAATCAAAATACGCGTTCGGAGGTTAAAAGGTGGCAGGTGTGATATTCTTGAAGTAATAGATTTCGCAGCAGGAATGGATAAAGAACAGCTTAAAAAGGCTCTGAAGTTTGCGGGTGAGGCAAGTGGATTTGAGGAAGGGAAAAGTGTTAGAGGATTATTTGGAAGAGGATTGAAAGAAGCAATATTAGCATTAGGGAAAGGAGAAATCTATACTATAAAGGACGATAAATTATCCAAGGCTATTTTGTGGGCAGGACATAAGGGTGGAAAGTATAGACCACCAAAAGAGTCCCACATCTCAAGTAAAGAAGAAAGAGAAGAACTCGGTATTATTGAAGGAAATGGGACATTAGTAAGGATAACTGTAACAAACGAAAAAATAAAATGCCCAGCTTACAAAACTTTTTGGCCCCAGATTGCAAATCACTATGCGCTTCGAGATATCAATTCAGCAGAAAATAGGAAGGTTATCTTGCAGTTTGAATCTCCGGAAAAACAAGGTCTGAAAATGTCCAAAACAATTTCATATGAGACACCAAAGGTCAAAAAACAGGTAGTAGACCAGCCCATGAAACTACCTGGGTATGGAGATAATATTGAGTTAAAAATTTATGAAAGTGACCAGCAATTGGAAAGCCCATATAATAATTCTTTCGCTCGAGCGGGTTTGTTAATAAAAACTCAAGCTGCTATTCTAGATAATCAGCTTTTTAAATACCAGAGTGAAAATTCAGGGTGCTTCTTCTTTGGAGAAGTGATCTGGCCGAATATGGCCGAAAGGTTGAGAGGTGGAGAATCCTTGCTTGACCTTAATAGAGTTGGAATTCAATGGGGGCAAGAAATTTGCCAGGTTTTAAAAGGCGAAATAGAAAAAATACTCGAGCCTTTTGTAGAAGAAAAGAGGAGACAACTTGAAGTAGGACCGGTTCGTAAATTGTCTGAAAGAGTGAACAAATTAAATATGGCGATTTGTTCCTTGTTGAATAGGCTTGCAAAGCAGCATTTTTCTGAGTCACCTATAGACATCGGACCCGGCCACGAAAAGATAGAGGAACTAACCATTATACCTCCATATGCAAACCTTGAAATTGATAAAGAACGCCCTTTTTGTGTTTATGCCCCAATAACTATTGTTGGTATTGGCCCCGGTCCTTACCAAGCAAAGGTCGAATCAAGTAACCCTACTCATATCCAAATTTTAAATCCTATTGTAACCCTTCAGCCACATCGTGAACGCGTACTTCTTTATTATGGAAATTTTCGGGTAGTAGGTAAAACAGATAAGGAGGAGGCAACCATAACTTGTAAATTCGGCGACCATATCGCAACTGCAAATGTGCGAGTTGCGCCACCAGGGAAAATCGGGCCACGAAAGGAGCCAAAAAGGAAAGGGGGATTTTTTCGGGAAATCAAGTCAGATAGAGGAGGAAATCCATCTCAGCGGGTGCGTTACGATGAGCATAGTGGGATCATATGGATTTACGTTAAATTTCCCGGGGCAAGTAGGTACTTTGAAGACAACTTAGATCCCAGAGATGAAGGATCTCTAGCAATGTATGCAGAGTTGTTAGGCGAAGCTTTCTGCCGATTTATATCCAGAGATTACCTTGATACCGGAAAAGTTCTTCGGATCCCCGGCGGTGAGATAGAAGCCGTTACTATAGCTATGAGCATGGCACAAGAGCAATACTTGCACCATATACATAATGCTGTTCTTAGACAAAAATTATAATTAGGGGAATTTCATGAAGAACGTGCTTCTTGTTGAACCATCTTATAATAATCCTTATCCGCCTTTAGGGCTCATGAAAATTTCGACATGGCACAAGCGCAAAGGTGATACAGTTCAACTTATTAAGGACACGCAACATAGTAAAGCAATTGATGAGTTTCAAGAAAAGGAAAAATGCTATAAGAAGCTGAAAGAAAACTATGATATTATATATGTAACAAGTTTATTTACATATCAGGCTCATTATGTAATTAACTCAATAGAGTATTACAAGAACAAATTTCCGAAAGCTCGCATAAAAGTGGGGGGGATTACGGCCACCCTTATTCCGGAGCATATAAAGGAGAAAACAGGTATCAGCCCGCATGTAGGTCTCCTTCGAGGTGCCGAAAATTGTCCACCAGATTATTCCTGGTATCCCAATTTATCTTATTCAATCAGTTTTGCGACGCGTGGCTGCCCAAGGAATTGTCCTTTTTGCGCTGTAAAAAAACATGAGCCGGAGTTTAAGGTTAGAGAAAAATGGCCGGAAGATATTGATATTACTAAGAAGCAAATAATTTTCTGGGACAATAACTGGCTTGCATCTCCAAACTTTGAAAAAGATATTGAAAGACTGATAAGATTTCGGAAAGTTGGGATAACTCAAATTGATTTTAATCAAGGATTAGACTGCAGATTACTTGATGAGAATAAAGTAAAGTTGCTAAGTCAAATAAGAATCAATCCCTTGAGACTTGCATTTGACAATTGTTCAGAGGATGGTCAGATTCAGAAATCTATTCAGTTAGCTCAAAAAAATGGATTTAAGGACATAAGAGTTTACATCTTATATAATTTTGAGGACGACAATGATACACCGGAATATTTTTACTATAGGATTAATGAGATAAATAAATTGGGAGCATTAGCATATCCGATGCGCTTTCGTGCTCTTAATAACGCTAATGGACAGTATGTTTCAAAAAACTGGGATATTAAATTATTAAGAGGTTTGAAATTGAGTCTGATGTTTTACTATTACAAGGGGATGATAAGTAAAAATCGTGAGGCATTCATTAAGATTTATGGAAATAATGCTAAGAGTTTTGAACGTAAGTTATACGAGATATACGAAAATGATAAGCTGCGGAAGTCTTGATAATGCGATAAATTATTAGTGCCATTTCCCAATTCATGAGGTTTAAGGCAAAAAGGGATGGCAAAGATGTATAGAAACAGAAGAAAAAGAACTTCAATACACGGAATCGGCAACCATCCCTGTTTAACCTCATCTCAAACTCAACGATGGCTTTTTCTCGGCAAGGAGTCCCTAAGACTGCTTATAACGCAAGAGATTGCCACGGCCCTCCCGTCCGGTGCCGGGTCGACGGATCGGGCCTCGCAATGACAGATTGAGGAGCTTTTCTACAAAGCAAGTCTGAAACATTTATGGATTCCTGCGGCAAATCCCCTGCTGGCGGCCGTTCAGGGTCTAATGGCTGTCCGGAAATCGTTAAATAGAATATCCACCCGGCAGGACGGCTGCGAATGTTGATACTGCTCCGGCGTGAAATTACCGGCAAACAACTGCCAAATTGGCACATTTTCAAAGAATACTTGGGATATGTAAATGCTTATAAATAAAGTAATTAAGATTTTATCTCCTTTGGGCACATTGTTTGCACTTGATATATATTCGAGTAATTATAATTTAAGCTTCATATTCGTATTAAAAGAGGTTAGCTATGAAATTCGACAAATTCACGCTGAAGGCCCAGGAGGCGTTAGCCACGGCTCAGCAAATCGTGATGGCCAAATCGCATATTGTTATGTCGCCATTGCATCTGTTGAGCGCTGTTTGCAATGATGATACCGGCGTTGCCGTCGAGATTTTGAAAAAAATCGGCTCAAATATTCCACGAATCAAAGAGATGACACAAAGCGAACTCGACCGGCTGCCGGAAGGAAAAAGCAGTAATCAGCTTATGCCGGATCCTGCGCTTGGCCAGGTCGTTCTGGATGCGCAAAACCGGGCCGATGCGATGGGTGATGAATATTTGAGTGTCGAGCATCTGTTCATTTCACTTGCATCGGTACAGAGTGACGCAAAAGAAATTCTCCGGCTCAACTCAGTTACGCCGGAACAGATAGAGAGCGCCCTGAAAGAAATTCGCGGCCCGGAAAAGATAACGGACCAGAATCCGGAGGACAAGTATAAAGCACTGGAACGTTATGGAATCGACCTTCTGGAGATGGCCCGCAAGGGGAAGCTCGATCCCGTGATCGGCAGAGACGAAGAGATCAGGCGATGTATGCAGGTCCTCAATCGCCGAACAAAGAATAATCCGGTATTGATCGGCGAGCCCGGCGTAGGCAAGACTGCAATCGTCGAAGGCCTTGCTCAGCGGATCGTTGCAGGGGATGTCCCCACAGGCTTGAAGAACAAGAGAGTCATTGCTTTGGATATGGGGGCGTTGATAGCCGGGACAAAATTCAGAGGAGAATTCGAGGACCGGTTCAAAGCTGTGCTCAAAGAAGTCATCGCCGCCGGCGGACAAATCATACTTTTCATTGACGAACTGCATACCATTGTCGGCGCCGGTAAAGCCGAAGGCGCTGTCGATGCAGGCAACCTGTTAAAGCCTTCGCTCGCACGGGGCGAACTACGCTGCATCGGCGCAACGACGATTGATGAATACCGAAAGTATGTGGAAAAGGACGCAGCGCTCGAAAGGCGCTTTCAGCCGATTCTGATTGACCCGCCGAGTGTCGAAGAAACCATCGCTATCCTGCGGGGGCTCAAGGCCCGTTATGACGCACATCATGGCGTTCGCATTACCGATTCGGCGCTTGTTGCAGCGGCGACTTTATCGAACCGGTACATTACCGACCGGTGGCTGCCGGACAAGGCCATCGATTTAATCGATGAGTCAGCTTCGAAACTGCGGATTGAAAATGACTCGCTTCCAACAGAGCTGGATGGCATTCGCAGAAAGATCGTTCAATACCAGATTGAGCGGGAAGCTCTGAAAAAAGAAATCGACGAAGCGAGTAAGGAACGATTGATAAATACCGAAAAGCAGTTAGACGAACTGCGACAGCGGGACAAGAAACTTACGGCGCAGTGGGAAAGCGAAAGGGGTGAAATCGACCAGATCAAAACTCTCAAAGAGAGAATTGAGGATGCTCATAATCAATTCGAGGATGCCCAGCGTAAAGGTGACCTGGAAACGGCGGCGCGGTTAAAATACGAGACGATAACAAACTTGAACAAAGAGCTGGAGGAAAAGGAGGCCCAGATTTCCAAATCCGACAAGGCGATTATCCACAACGAAGTCACCGAAGAGCACATCGCCGGCGTTGTTTCCAAGTGGACGTCAATACCCATTGCGAAATTACTAAGCGGCGAGCGAGAGCGCCTGATGAAAATGGAGGATGCGATTCGTGAGCGAGTGGTCGGTCAGAATGAAGCCGTAGAAGCACTTTGTAACGCCGTTCGCAGGAGTCGCTCGGGATTAGGCGATCCGAACCGGCCGATAGGGACATTCCTGTTCCTCGGCCCGACCGGCGTGGGCAAGACGGAACTGTCCAAAGCGCTCGCGGATTTTCTGTTTAACGATCCGCACTCAATGGTCCGGGTCGATATGAGTGAATTCATGGAGCCGCATTCTGTCGCGCGACTGATCGGCTCGCCTCCGGGCTACGTCGGTTTCGAAGAGGGCGGGCGTCTGACTGAAGCGGTCCGGCGAAAACCCTACTCGGTGATTTTGCTGGACGAGATTGAGAAGGCCCACCCGGATGTCTTCAACGTTATGCTCCAGGTCTTCGACGATGGCCGGTTGACCGATGGAAAAGGCCGGACCGTCGATTTCAAGAACACGGTCATTATAATGACCAGCAATATCGCCAGCCACCAAATCCAGCAGCTTACCGAAGAATCCGGCGCCGACTGGGAGATCGAGGCCCACGTCAAAGATGCGCTGAAGCAGCTTTTTAGGCCGGAGTTCTTGAATCGGATCGACGAAATAATCGTCTTCCACATGCTCGGCAAAGAGGATCTGCGGAAGATTGTCGATATTCAACTGGATTACCTTGCCGAGCGTCTGAATGGCCGCAACATCCAGGTCGAATTCACCGACGGTGCCCGAGAGCAAATCATGGATGAGGGCTACGACCCGGCCTTCGGCGCAAGGCCTCTCAAGCGAACAATCCAGCAGCGTTTGGAGAATCCGTTAGCCGCCGAGCTTTTAGCCGGTAAATTCGCCGACGGCGACAAAATCAAAATCAACGGAGACGCCCACAAGTTCACTTTCGAGAAGATAGAGACGGCGTGAGCAAATTTCTCCATGAAAATCCTTAACGACGGCGTTAGCCTCATGCCGGTCCTTAATCGAAGCGGCACACTTAACCGCCTGGCCATTTACTGGCACTATCCCCACTATCATTCCAGCAGTATCGGGCCGTGCGGCGCCGTCCGCGCAGGCGATTACAAACTGATCGAATGGTTCGACGAGAGCATTTGCGGCCCCGGCAACGAATTCGAACTGTACAATCTCAAAAGTGACATAGGCGAGCAAAACAACCTGGCGAAAAAAATGCCGGAAAGAGTTGAAAAATTGAAAAAGATGCTTTCTAATTGGCGAAGTGAAGTGAACGCTCAAATACTGACGCCGAATCCCAATTACGATTCTCTAAAGGCCAAAAAGTCAGGGATGCGAAAATGAATGATGGAAAGCTGAACGGGCACCTGTTCAGGCAGTAATGTGAAAGGAGTCATCACATGTCAAAGCTCAAACGAATGCAGCGAAAACGTGCCGACCGGAAAAAGGCCAATATCCGCCTGATGTCATTGCACGGCGGGATGAGGGAAGCGCCGGGGTCCGGCAAATTATTGAAACGCATGGCCAGAGACCACCATGACCTCCTGTAGAACATCGAGTTCATTTTTATCTCTCGATATCGTGACGATCGCCGTATCGACGACCGCATCGTTGCCGATGCTCTCAAAGCGGCAATCCACGGCGATACGGCGGAAGATGCCCTCGCTGAATCGTTAAATAAAGGCCTGGAAGAGATGCGCCGGTTTCGTTCCGACGTTTCCGATGACATCTGGCGGGACGGCCTGCGAACCGTCCTGCAGTCGGTTCAGAGACATTCCAACCTAAGACCGGGCGAACGAGAGTATCTTGACTTCGTTTCCGATTTTATTTTGTGATTAGCCCCGATCAGAAACGTTGTTGCTAATTCTGTTGGCGGGAGCATTCCGCTAAAGCCCATTGCCTGTATAATACAAGCTCTCGTTAAGAATCGATTACGTCGATTAAGGCCCTTACAGTTCCATGAGTTTGTTTCTGCCGCCCAGGAAGATGACCCAGACGACTACGGTCAGCCAATGGATAATGATCGGCGTCCAGAGCGAACGTGGATAGCACGTATGAAACGCTGCACGTAATGCCCAGCAGGGTGACAATCAGCAGAAACGCCGGGTTCAGGAACAGAGCCGCCGCGGCGGTGTTGATCGTCAAGGCATTGGCGGGATGCCACAGGACAAATGCCGCCGTGCTCAGGACGATATAAGCGACGATTCTGCTCTTGCTCTGAGCGGCGGCGTTGTTGGGGATTAAGACTCCGCGGAAGAAGGCCTCTTCGAGCAGAGACGGAAAAACAAAGAGGCTGAACGGCAGCACAATCGACATTGGATAGTCGAGCACGCCCACCGAGAACAGCCCGGCATGAAAGCCGATGGCCAAGGATGCGCAGAGATAAACCGGCACGGGTATCAGGCTCTTGAGCGGTGCCCGAAAGGGTGAAACCTTGAAACCTTGCAGCAGATTGTTTTTAAGATACGCTAACATTTTTGTCTATGAAGACCGGCCGGGCCGACTGTCCGTGCAATCACATAACAAACCGCCCCCATAAAAGATTCTACAATAATCAGCGGTTAATCACAGCAATTCTGTGAAAATAGAATCATGCCGGACTAAAAATTTCAGGGGCTCAATCAATGTAATTGAAGTTGTCCTAAGGCTGTTCTATGGATGCGGCATGGAATGCTGAATTACTCGGAAGATTGTTGAATTCGAGATGATATTATGGTATTGTAGAGCTTAATGTATGCTGGAGTGTCTTTAGGAATGTTTGCTCCGGTCGGCTCGGTCTTTGAAGGAAAGGAATCCTAATGAGCGAATACGATACAATCAAGGAGGAACAGGTAAGACATGCCGGTAGTAAGGTCGAGAACCTGTTAGGCGGCATTAGCAATAAAATCAACGATACAGTTGAAAATATTGCGGATCTGGCCGATGAAGTAGAAGAGCTTAGCGATGAGATAAAGTCTCTATTAGACGACCTTAGAGCCGTACAGAGCAAAACAGAACAGGAAAACAAGGACAAATTTGAGCCCCTGATCGATCAACTGGAAGGTGTATCTAAAGAGCTTCAGAACACTTTGTGGACGATGGATTTTGCAACGGAAGATTTGCTGGATGATATGGATATTTAGCAGATTTTTGAACGGCGGATCGACCGTCTTCCTTAACAATTATAAAAGCCCCCAAGATACCGGGCATTCCGCCTTAAGAAATTCATCTGAATGTTGCTGCTATTTCTTCCTGCTGTTCTTGCGTTGTGTCTTGCTCCTCCGGCTTTTGGGGCCGGGCTTGATCGGGTGCTTATCTTCCTCGGTAAGCTTGTTCCACTGGGCCAGGAGCTTTCGATGGCGTTCTATCTCCGAGGCGTACGCCGATTGTCCGGCCAGGTTCTTCATCTCGCCCGGATCCGCCTGCATGTCGAATAGCATTTCCAGTTTCTTCCCGGCCTTACCGGGGAATACCATGTACTTATATCGCCTGGTTCGCACCATGAAGCTTCGTTCCGAGCCGCTCGCCATCTCCGAGACGATGTATTCCTGCCCGGACTTTTGTGGTTTCTCGATGATCGGCCTCAGGCTCTGCCCGCGCATTACCGCCTGGCTTTTCACGCCTGCATAGTCGCAGATGGTCGGCAGCACATCCAGCGCCGAGACCAAATGCTCGCGGTCGATCCGCCCGGCCGGGGTCACGCCCTTGAAGCTAACGATCAACGGCACGGCGGCCTCTTCCTCGTAGTACATCATCTTGCCCGTCCACCGATGCGACGCCAGGCCTTC
>Ga0307378_10000849_pt1 | contig 51120 bp, 33 predicted proteins | sample UN1MG_FD_202238 | JGI IMG/M metagenome (GOLD analysis project Ga0307378, IMG submission 202238) | Soil microbial communities from Risofladan, Vaasa, Finland - UN-1 | ecosystem: Environmental > Terrestrial > Soil > Coastal area > Acid sulfate soil | place: Finland: Risofladan, Vaasa | collected... | reverse complement strand
GGGTCGAGGTACGAGACCCACGCACCGAGGTATTGGTTTTACACCAAGCGCGTGGGTCTCGTACCTCGACCCACCCTACGCGCTACGGGGCAACAATGCCCAGACTTTCCTCTTCCTCCGCCTCGATGATGATTCGGGCCGGCCCCCCCACCGAGATGAAACCGGTCGTCTCGATGAAGAACTTGTGGATCGTGACCTCATGGTAGGTTTCGCCCGGGCGAAGCACCGTGGAGGGAAACTTGGGTTGATTCGGCGCGTCGGGGTAGTGCTGCGTCTCCAGGCAGAAGCCGCGGCGGTTGCCCGTGTAAAGCTGCACGCCCGGCTGCGTGGTGTAGACCTCCATGAGCCGGCCGCTCTTGGGCTCGACCACCCGGGCGCAGAGCGACAGCCGCTCGCCCGGTTCCTTGTTCAGCACGTAGCAGTGGTCGTAGTCGCCCCCTTCGACCTGGTCGATCCGCGAGCCGATGGTCTTCGGCCGGGTGAAGTCCATGCAGGTGCCCTCGACGCGGCGGATCTCGCCGGTGGGGATCTTGGCCTCGCCGAAGGGGAGGTAACGGTCGGCGTTGAGCAGAAGCTCGTGATCCAACATTTCACCCGACTCGGCGCCGGCCAGGTTCCAGAAGGCGTGGTTGGTGAGGTTCACGTGCGTCGGCTTGTCGGTCCGGGCGGTGTACTCCATTCGGAGCTGATTGTCGTCGGTCAGCCTGTAAACCAGCTTGACCGCAAGGGTTCCGGGGTAGCCTTCGTGCCCGTCGGGGCTCGTGTGCCGAAGCTCGACGCCCACGCCATCGGCGTCCTCGATCGGCTCGGCGTCCCAGACGATCGTGTGGAAGGCGTCGCGGCCGCCGTGGATGTGGTTGTTGCGGGCATTGGCGGAGAGGGCATATTCAACCCCATCCAGGGTGAACTTGGCCCCGGCGATCCGGTTGGCATAGCGGCCGACGATCGTCCCCATCACCGAACGCCGCTTGAGACACTCTTCCGGGGGGCCCAGCGGGACGGTCACGCTCTGGAAGTCGCCGTCCCGGTCGGGCACCTTGACCGTGGTGATCATTGCGCCGTGGGTCAAGACCTTGACCTCCAGGCCATGGGCGTTGGTCAGCGTGTATTGATCCACCTGGGTGCCGTCGGGCATCCGTCCGATGGGCGATTTCTCAACACGTGCCTTCCGGGGCGCCGCGGCTGCCCGGGCAGTGGCGACGGCCACGTCGACCGCGACCAGGCACAAGCCGATCGTCACCAAAGCCAAGGCACGGATTGCCGCCGCGCCCCAACGGATCGGTGAGCGTCTCATCGCACGCTCCTTGACTGCAAACGGCGTCGCATGATTCGTGCGGGTGGGTCTTGTTCGACGCGACCTGCCCTACCCGTCCGAGTGGGGCGGCATCCGTCAAAAACGGGCTGCACCAATGAGAACGGAGGCCCCCCCGGATGTCAAGCAACGAGGCGTCACCTCGTCCACTCGCGCGCCCGGCCTTCACGCCAGCGGCAACGGCCGGCCATTGGGGGGGAGGAAGAACAAACGTCGGGTGGGCACGGGGGCGGGGTACTTGCCGTGGCCTCTGGTCGACGGCCGCACGACGCCCCCAACAGGCCCAACGGCTCTTGCGGCCGGGGGGCCACCGACCAACCCGGATTGTCCGTGCGGTGGTCTCGTGGCACGGGCATCTTGCGCTGGTTCCCGTTCCCACGGGCTGGAAGCCCGTGCTGCGGGTTCCGTGAGTGATCCGCGATCTAGAGAAGCGAGATCCACGTCTCCATGAGCCGCTGTGCCCGAAAGGCGATCCAGCGGAAGGTGCCGTCCATCGACGGGCCCAAGCCAACGCTTTCCGCGACAGACAGGAAGAAAAGGAGTGCCGCCGCCGCAACCGCGAGGAGGCGCGTGGCCAGCACGATCGGGCTTTCCAACCTCGGCTGTGCCTTGATGCCGAGGCAGACCCCGACGAACAACAGAAGTCCCGCTATCCCGAGTTGAAGAACGAGCTGTAGCGACATTCGAAGTCACCCACGTTGTCGGTGAATATGCCCAAGACTTCTCTCGACATGGCGGAAAGGTCACACGTTGCGTGAAGGTAAAGAAGGATCAGGGCTGCCGGAACCGCCAACTTGGCGATTTGTGCGACCCGGTCCAGAAAGCGTACCGAACCGGAGCCCGAATTGCCCGACAAGTACGTTCCGACGGACAAGACGATTCCCAGCAGCCCTGTTCCGAACAGGACCAGGATACCCATGTGAACTACCCTATAACCCCGGCCGTCCCGAGAAGTGGGATTGCGGGGCCGTCGATTAGTGGAAGTGTGCTGTCGCCGATAGAAGTATAGCTTTTTCCGGCGTCCCGGGCGGGGCCGTCGAGCCATTGAGACCCAGATTGACCGGCAACTCCGCAGAGCCAACCAGCCGCGCGCCCCGCACTCCCGCGAAAAGGTCGAACCGTCTTGAGCCTCTCCAAACGGAAAATCTCCCTGGCGCGGATTAGCGTGGCAGCCGGCCAACGAGAGAAAGAGGCGCGCGGAGATTGCGCGCGCAAGGGCCGGTCGAATCCGCAGGTCGGCCGAAGAGTCCCGTGAGTGCCAGAGAGCGGCGGAGAAATGCCCGGCGTTTCGCGCCGGGGCAGGTCCGTGCCAGAACGGACGCGAGGCACCGCGTGTGCGGGTCCGGGCGGGGTGCGCCCCGATCTCGGGGGCGCCGGAAGAAGCCGAATCGGCCAGACCGCCCGGCCGAGATCAGGACGGCAGAGGGAGAAGGTGAGGGGGCGCCAGAACGGAGTCGTGGACCTTCGTCCCCGCAGCGGAGGGGGCGCAGAAGAACTCGGGGCTTCGAGCCGGGATCCGCGCCGCGGCTTAGGGGCAAGAGCGACCATTGCGTCCGGGCAACCAGCGGACCTCGGTCTCCGCTGCTTTCGATCAAGGATGCCCGACCGGGCGGCCGTAGACAAGTGGGCGAGGAGTTGATGTGAACACAGTCATAATAAAATAGTACACTAAAACTATTAGGTTGACAACTTGTGTGCTGGATGCCTGTCAGTCGCCGCTGTAGTTGCAGCAGGCCGGGCGTCGGGATTCGTCTAGGGTACTTGGTTTCCGAAAGTTGTTGCAGATGAGTCAAGTTTGTGGGGTTCAGGGTTCGGGGTTCAGGACCTGCGTGTATACGTGGAACTCCAGGTCCTGACCCCTGAATCCCGAACCCTGACCACTGGACTCTCGGTTCGGTCTGAGGCCCCGCCTCGCTAGCGCGTCTTGCACAATTCACAGGCAATTCCCGAACTCGTCCCGCCCGAGCTTGCACAGAATGCGCTAGATCTTGGCTCGCGCGCAGGTTGGCCGCTGTAACGCGCAAGGCGCACAAGACCGTCGCGACCGGCCGGAACGTCGATTGGACCGCTTGGCGAGATCCGTCTCGGGGCCGTTTCCAGCCTCTCAGGTCCCAAAACGGCACAACGGCGCGGCAACTCCGTCCGCCGTGTGGCACGGCGGCAGAAGCTTGCGGGGGCTGGTGCGGGCCGCCATTTGCCGGCACGCCTCGGCGATGCCGTCGGCTTGAAGACCCAGGCCCTTCAGCAACTCACCGCGCTCGCCGTGCTCAACGAACCGATCGGGGATGCCCAGGCGGCGGACATGGTCCGTGTGGAGTGCCGCGTCCGAGGCCGCTTCCAGAACGGCGCTGCCGAAGCCGCCCATCAACGCTCCCTCCTCGACCGTCACCACGAAGGGATACGACTCCACCGTACGGAGGATCGTTCGCGTATCGAGCGGCTTGACGAAGCGCGCGTTGACGACGCCGATGTCCAGGCCTTCTTCCTGGAGCCGTCCGGCGGCCTTCCTGCACTCCGTCAGCAGCGTGCCGCAGGCGACGACCGCCCCATCCGTGCCCGACCGCAAGACCTCCGCGGCTCCCAGTTCGACGGGCGCCCCGCCGCGCTCGATCTTTCCCGCTTCCGCCTTGGGATAGCGAATCGCCGTCGGACCATCGTAAGAGAGGGCAAACTCGATCATCGAGGACAGATCGAGCGTATCTCCCGGGGCCATCACCACCATGTTGGGCAGCGGCCGCAGGTAGGCCAGATCGAACACGCCGTGGTGCGTCGGCCCGTCCGGCCCCGTCAAACCGGCTCGATCGAGCAACAGGGTGACCGGCAGATTCTGCAACGCAACCTCTTGGAAGATCTGGTCGTAGCTTCGCTGGAGGAAGGTGCTGTAGATGGCCACGATCGGCCGCAAGCCGGCCTTGGCCAGGCCGGCGGCAAAAGCCACGGCGTGCGACTCGCAAATCCCCACGTCGAAGAACCGGTCGGGAAACTCCTCGCGCGCCGGCTGGAGCATGTTGCCTTCGCACATCGCGGCCGTGATGACCACGACGCGCGGATCGGTGCGCATCCGTCTTAGGATCGCGTCGCGGGCTATCTCGGTATACGGTTTGAACCGGCCGTTCCCGCCGACGGCCGCCGAACCGCTCGGACGGCACCGCGGCGCCGGCGCGTGAAACGCCACCGGGTCTTGCTCGGCCGGAAGAAAACCGTGGCCCTTCTCGGTCAGCACGTGCACGAGCACCGGCCCGTCGAAGTCCCGGGCCATCGCCAGGTACTCCTGCAACTGTCGAACGTCGTGACCGTCGACGGGGCCGAGGTAGTGGAAGCCGAGCTCTTCGAACAACATCCCGCCGGTCAAGCCCGCCTTGATCGAATGCTTCAATTGTCTCAGCAGGCTTTCCATCGGGTCGCCGACCAGCGGAACCTTGCCCAGGACGCCGTGGACGTCGGCCTTCAGGTCCGTGTAGAAGCGCGTCATCCGAAGGCGGTCGAGGCAGTCTCCCAGCCCGCCCAACCGGGGACTGATGGCCATCTTATTGTCGTTGAGGACGACGGTCAGCTCCTTCTTCGACCCGCCGGCGTTGCTCATCGCCTCGAAGACAATGCCCGAGGCGAAGGCCCCATCGCCGATCACGGCGACCGCGCGTCGCGCCTCGCTGGGGCGAATCAGGTCGTCGCCGCATTTCAACCCGAACGCCGTCGCAACGCTGCAACCGCAATGCCCCGTCTCCAACAAGTCGTACCGGCTTTCACTTGGGTTCGGATACCCCGTCAGGCCGCCTTGGGTGCGGATTGTGTCGAACCTCGGATAGCGGCCCGTGACCATCTTGTGGGGGTAACTTTGGTGTCCCGTGTCCCAGATCAAGCGGTCGCGGCTGAAGTCGAAAGTCGTGTGCAGGGCAAGAGTTAGCTCGACCACGCCGAGGTTCGACGCGAGGTGGGCCGTCCGCTTGTCGGCCACGCGGCAAACCGCCTCGCGCATCTCGGCCGCCAACCGGTCGAGCTGCTCCAGGGAGAGGCCCTCCAGATCGAGCGGCGACCGGATGCCGGCGAGCAATCCGTCCATCAGCGGGCCCGTGGGTTGACTTCGACGATTGCCGCGGAGTAGGTCATACGCCCTGTATTTCGTCGAGGGCCTGCGAGTGCCCGTTGCGCGCCGTCAGCGCAAAGACCACGAGCTCCACCACGGAGCCCAGCTCGAGCTTGTTCATCAGTCGGTTCCGACGAAGCTCGATCGTCCGCACGGAGACTCCGGCCTCCGAGGCGATCGTCTGCTTCGATTTCCCCCTGGCGATCATCTCCAACACTTGCCGCTCTTGGGGCGTCAGGTCCGCCAATTGCTCGTCCCGTGCCGCGCGCTCCGCGGCGGCGCGACGCCGCTTCGCGTCCAGGAGGATCGCCTCCTGAATCGCGTCCCAAAGCTCGTGCTCCCGGAAAGGCTTCTCCAGGAAGTGCAGGGCCCCGCCCCGCATCGCGCGCACGGCGATCGAAACGGGTGCCTGGGCAGTCAAGAACACGACGGGTATCCGCGCGCCCTGCGCCGCCAAGCGCTGCTGAATCTCCAGGCCGTTGACGCCCGGGATTCTCACCTCCAGCACGACGCACCCCGGCCGCAACGGGAGATAGGCGTCCAGAAACGCCCGCCCTGAGGTATATGCCTCACACGGCAGGTTCATCGTATGGACCAGATCGCGGACCGCGTCGCGCGTCGGACCGTCCGCGTCGACCAGAAACACGGTGGGCTCGTTGTTCATCATTCAGACGTCTTCGACTAGCTGGGCGGCGCGGGAGCGAAAGTCCACATCGTCCTCCCCCCTGCGCCTCCAAGTACTCGGTTTCAAGCCAAAATCCCTTCGGTCTCGCCGCATCGAGCAGCGCGTTCGACGGGGATGCCGAGCACCGGTTCCGGCAACGTCGATGTTCTCGCTACTCGGAAGGCGACCTGACCGGGTCTTCCGCCGGACGACGACCTCCTTCCAGCGCCCGGCCGGTTTTCAGGGCTTCGTAGACCTCCTTTCGATGCACCGGCACTTCCCTGGGCGCCTCGATGCCCAGACGCACGTGCGTTCGCCTCACGTCCACCAGCGTGACGACGATGTTCTCGCCGATCACGATCTGTTCGTTCTTCCTGCGGGTCAGCACAAGCATGACCGTTCCCTCCAACTGGGCGCCGGGTTCTTGAACCCAGCACGCCGCGGGCGGCTGTTCGGCTTCGGGCAACTCCTGCAAATGAGCCAAGTCTGGGAAATTCGCGGTCGCTGGACGTGCAGACCCACGTGTACACGTGACTCCTATTCAGCCTTGCATGGCCAATGAACCGAGGGCTTCCACCCGAAGCCCGGGACCGAAGGCCCCGGTCGACGTCGGGGGATCATTGGCCATGCCGCCGTCGGTACTCACTCGGCCACGATCCCCCCAATTGCATCTCGAACGGACGCACGTGCAACGCAGTCGCGCCGGGGCTAATCGATCGGCTCCAGCATGAAGTCGTCGATCTCGACCGAAGCCCCGCGCTGGAGGAAATCGACGCTCACCAGAAGCAGCGTTCGGCCCTGCCGCCTCAGCACGACGCCTTCGAGCCCCTCGAACGGGCCGTATCGAACGCGCACCCGCTCGCCGGGCACCAAGCGACCCTCGACCGTGAGCGGCATCTTGGCGGCGATCAACTGCGAGATCTGCCGCAAGTCGCGCTCGAGGCGTTCCGGGTCGTGAACCGTGAGCACCCGCGAAATGCGATTGGTCGTCAGCGCTTGGACTCGGTCATCATCCGACCCGCACAGGAACACATACCCCGGAAAGAGGGGGACATGTGACGTCACTTTGCGGTCTCGGCAGACCGAGGTCTTTCTGACGATCGGCAGGTAGAACGGGACCTGATACCCAAGCAAGTCCCTCGCGACCGCCTTTTCCTGGCGGGCCATGGTATAGAGCACCCACCACTGGCGGCCCGGCGTTTCAGATGGCAATCCGGCCAGCAGCGACTCCGGATAGAGACACGGTTCCTGAGCAAGTATCGGCACTGTTGCACTCCGTGTGGTTCCAAATCATGTTGCCTGATCCCAACGTCCTGTGCTGTCCGGTTTTGCGATCCATCATCGACGGCCGCTTCGCTCTAACGCGCTGCGCAAACCAGCGCGGTCGACGCGAAGCGCGACTTGCGGCGGCCGGCCCAACACCGGCCATTCAAGCTTAGGCTACTCCCGATTGGGTTACCGTTACCGTTGGGGCGCTTACGATATGCTTGGAATCCAGAGTAATTCGGTGAACAGTCCCGTCAAGGGAAAAAGTGCAGTACTGGGGACGTACCGCTTTTGCCGGTTGCCCTACCTCGCCGCAAGACCTACTCGGCCATCGAGCCGCGAGAGGCCTGACGCGAAAAGAACGCCTGTTAACTTCCCCCCCTGGCAGGCTATTGCGGGCCCGCAACCGCATGATCTAACGTGTTACCGCCCGAAAGTGAGCTATACGTCAAGACCTGGCCCCCCATTCCGCAAACGTCACCCGGTAACGTTTACGGCGCTCGGATAGTAAACCGGGCTACGGCGTGGGAACGGTAGCGGGAATCTTTAGGGAAAAGCGATGTTTATGGGTTAGAGTTCGGTTTACAGCCTTGTCATTAGGGTCCTTAACGGGTAACACACAGGCAGCCGGCGGCGACAGCATCGGCGGTAGGAGCCCATTCCCCGTTGGGGCGGTAGATGGGCGCAACCTCTTTGCAACAAGCAGCTTGCGCCGTTTTGGCTGCCCATGCGGACCGATAGCCCGTGTACAAACTTGCGAAAAATGCGGGATTTTCCGGATTTCTTTGCCAGGATCGGCTCCTCTCCGGCGGAGTACTTATGAGTAGGCAGAGTCCCGAATTGGAATTCGCGATGACCGCGCGCAGAACGAGGCTTCTATTGACCGGGTTGGTTGGCCTGTTGGTGGCCCTCGCCACCACCACGGCCCCCGGTGCCATCGTTCACGGCAATGCCGCCCGCCCGCTCGAGGCGGTCGAGTCGGACCTAGCGCGGTTATTCGTCACGGAATTTCTCGACTGCCAAGCATCTCTCGACGGCATGGCGGGCCCCGTCCCACTCTCCTCCGATCCCTCGCCCGAGGGAGACAGCCCGCCAACGCTCCAAGAAGTAGAACACCTCCTCGCGGCAGTTCCGAGCGGTTGCCAGCCCAACTCGGTGTCGCAATCGAGCGGGGGTGGCTCGGGCAATGCTGCAGTGGCAGGCGCTGTCTGTGGTTTACCGCAAACAGCACTCCAAACCACCTTGGCGCGCCAGGCGACGCCATGTCTTCACGCAGGCCCTCCGTTCGAGTTGCTCCGCCCACCTCGCTAGAGGGGATGGGATCGGATGCACGCGCGGGCGCGATTGGAGCGCCGCGTTTGCGTTTCGATCTGTATTCGTTCGGTCTCTAACGGGCTAGTGGGTTCTGCAATTTCGTTAATTAGGAGATGAATCGTGAATAAGTGGATTGCTTTTGGACTCGTGGGGTTGCTGGTCGTGGGAGCGTCACCGTTTGTGGCGTTCGCGTCGATCACCTATACGGATACGGCGGAGTTTGCCGCAGAGGGCGTTCTGCCAGCAGTAGGCCCCCCTATCAGTTTCTCAAGGTTGAACAGTGGCGGGGTGAGCCAAGGAAACTCGTTTACGAACACTAATGGTTTCCTCCAGGTAGGCGATACGATCCGTACCCTCGGTGCGGCCAAGATCACGGAAGCGGAGTATGGGAGCGGTTCCACCACCCAGGGAATCTTGACTGCCAACAACAAAGAGATCGTCGTCATTTTCGGCATCTACGGCACCCAGGTGCCTGGAGTGCTCGAAGGCCTGTTCACCCTCGGTCGAGCCCAGGCGGTTGAGGTGGCGATCGGCGCGTTTGACTCCTCGGACATATCGACTTGGGGATTCAACGCCAACGTACTTGGAGAGTGGGATTTGAAACCCCAGGAGCCCATTCTTCCTGGTTGGCCGAACGGAACACCGGGAATAGCCGCGGGCGCTTATCCCAGACAGGATTTGCAGTTCTCTTCGGAGGATGTCAACGTCAGCGGCGTCAACACGCAGATCGGGAGCTTTTCTCAAGGGAATTTCCTGTTTAGGGAAGATCCCGCGCACGACCTGCTCAATAGTGATAGTGGTCAGCTCGGTTTGGCTCCTCGATTCTTCCCGAACCTAAAATGGGCGCCTGATGAAGTCCTGATTGTCGAGACCCAGCAGGCGACGCAGTCCATCGAGTTGGACGTATCGGGCGACCATGCTACCATGGATAGTATCGCGAATTGGGCGTTCGGCATGAACTTCGCTTCGTGGGGCAGCGCCGACGGTGACGACTACGATGTCGTCTTTACGTACAACGGCCCTCTTGTGACCGGATTCGATCCAACCAATCCGACGGGCTTCGATTTCAACAGTCGCTTGGGCGTTGGGGCCACCCCGGGCCTCCAAGCGGTTCCGGAGCCCGCCTCGATCGCTGTTTGGGGTCTGCTCGTAGGGCTTGGCGTGGTGTGGATTTCTCGCAGGAGACGTTCCTAAAGGACGGACTGCCTGAGGGTTAGTGGCGTGGGCCGTTTGCCGGCGTCACTGAAAGTATCGCAACCGACTGCCCGGTGATCGGAGCCTGATCCGTCGCCGGGCAGTTTTTTTGCGCAGAGTCTGCGGGCAGGGCTTGCCAGGCAACCATCTGTGCGAACGTCCCGTGTTGACGCGAACGGGAGTCTATACTCCGACCTCCGCAGGCGGTGGGGCACTGGTGGGTTCGCGAACGCTTCTTTCCGACGCATGTTTGGCGAGCCAATCATGGTGGCTTCTGAGCTGCGACATCTTCTTTCTGACTCTCAGGTTCATAAGGAGATTCCCGGGCGTGAGAACCGCTCTGTCCCTGATGGCGGATAGAAAGAAGTTCTTCAGTGGATATGCCTTTCGATAGAGACCGAGGAACTCCACGTAGAACTCATCGAGCGGGAGTCTCGTCGGCATTACCGTGTGGTAGAAGTCGATCAGCTCATAACTGTCCGTGATGAGCGTGCCTTTGACCTCCTCGTACAGGTCCGTGCCGGGAAAGGGGCTAAGGATCGTGAATATCGGATGGGTGAGTCGGTTCTCGGCGACATAGTCCGAGAGCCGGCGGAAATCATCTCGGTCGAAGCTCGGCTTGACGATCAGGTACGCCACGATTTCCACGTCGCTGGCATGGCATATCTCGATGGCCCGTCTGTTCGTGTCCGCCGATATTCTCTTGTCGAACGAGTCCAAGGCGGCTTGGTCGTGGGATTCGAGCCCGAGCAAGAGTAGCTTCAAGCCGACGCCACGCAGCCTTTCGATAAGGTCCGGGTGTCGGACGACTGTGTCGGCCCGGCCGTAGAACTCGTAGGTCTTCTTGATTTGTCTTTCTTCGAGTAGCTCGGCCAGCCTCGTTACGGTGGGGATATGATCCAAGGTGTTGTCATCGATGAAGTTGACATAAGGATCCGAGATCGATTCGATTTCGTCGGCGATTGCCTCTGCCTTTCGCACCCGGTAACGACCTCGATTTACTTTCCAAATCCCGCAGAACTTGCATTTGTAGGGACAACCTCTCGATGAAATGACACAGTCGGTAGGCCTCCAGCTTGCCCTGTAATACAGCTTTCGTTTTCGGTACTTGGCGGTGAGGCCCCGCGCAGCAGGCGGAAGGTCGTCGAGGTCCATCAGTTGGCGAGGCGGATTGACTCGAAACTCACCGTCCGCCGTCCTGTATCCAATTCCTCGGACCGCCTGGACGTCCTTTCCTTGCTCGCACACGTGCGCCAGCTCTCTCAGCGTCATCTCCCCTTCGCCGATCACGACGAAGTCGATGTCGGGATCGTTGCATTCCTCCGGCGCCAATGACGGGTGATGACCGCCAATGACCGTGAAGGTCTCCGGGTTGTGGCACTTGACAGTCGCCAACACACCTCTTGCCAGATGATAGTTGGCGGCCACGCAGGAAGCTCCAACCATGTGTGGCCGGAAACCATCGAGATGGCGCACCAAATCGTCCTCGATGCGCATGTCAAGGATTCGGACGTCGTGATCCCCCGTCAGTGCACCGGCGAGCCTCTCCAAGTGATGAGGGGGTGGCAGAGCGAACACGGCTGTCGCGATGTCGAACCGGCCGACCGGCGGTTCTATCAAGAGGATTCGCATTTGCTTTTCCTTTGCCCGGGGCGTGCCTTGGTCAACCGTCGGCCGGAGCCGGCGCCGCCTGCTCGATTGGCTGCTTGCAGGGCGGAAGGGGAGCCCCGGAACGTTGTCGCGCGGTTGGAACTCGAACCACTTCACTGACCCGCTCAAGTCGGAATCGCTCCGCGCGCCCCGTGGGTGGGGGTGCAGAGCCGAACCGCATTATGAACGCGATTCGCTCGTCGCCAGTTTCCGGCACGAGGGCCCGAAACTGTGCGAGGACGCGTGTGATCCTCTTCGGTCCAATCCGCACCATTGGCTCGGTCACAGCGTGCAATTGCAGGTTTTCGAGGATCGCTAAAGACATCATGGGCTGCGCGGCGAGACCACGCCTGGTCATGGCCAGCCACGCGCGCTGTATCGCCCGACCCGCGATCACGTCCCTTTCAGGGCAGCCGCCTTCCTGCGTGACTACACACAGGCCCGAAGCACTGGCGACGAGTCGACGCGCGGCCGAGGCGAACTGGCGTGTCGCGCCGGTGGCTTTGAGAAGCCAGTCTGGGATTTTGGGCAGGACGCGCAAAGCCAGCCGCTGGGGGGCGGGCAGTTCCAGGGACGCGACGGGGAGCCCTTCTTCCACTTCCGTGTTTTCTGGTACATCGAAGCGAACGTTATCCAGGAACGCACGACGCATTGACGGCTCGCCGAGCATGAGGCGGTCGGCCTGGCCGATCAGGGCGGCCAGCGCCAGAAGCCGGTGGCGGTCATGAATCCAGTGGGTCCGGACTCGCTCCAGATCGGGTGTTTTCCGTTGGAGCTCGGCGATGACTTCGGGGGGTACCGGCCTGCCATCGTAGCGGCGGCGGTTGGTGACCCGCTCGGTAATGCACGGGTCGATTTCGCCTTCGGTGCCCTCGCCCGAAATCCGGACCGATGCTGCTGCACCGTTTCTGGGGCTCTCCAGGTCAACATCGTACCCCATGCTCTCGGCGACCCGGAGCAGGTTCTCCAACGCGGCGCCGACGGCGATTCGGGACATCCCCTGTCCGGCGTTCATCGGCGAGGTATCGCGGGCTTCATCGACGTAGATCGCGATCCGACGTTCCTCCGGTTGGACGACGAATCGCCAAGGCTGCGTGTTGTCCCCCGACGGAGCCCGCGTTGCCGCCCATAGGAGCGTTCTAAACGGTTCTTCCACGACTGCGCCTCACATTCGGACTAATCCGTAGAGTTGCGTGCATCTCGCACCGAATTCCCTGCGGGCTCCAGCGACGGGCTACTCACACTTTGGTCCCGATGATTGCGCCGTGATCTCTGGGCAAGAGCAGCCTCTCGACCTTCGAGAAACCTGCGTCCTTCATCCAGCTCTCATAGTCGTTCCAACAGTAGAGCATCCCTTCACCCGTGGCTAGGGTGAGGAAATAGGGAGATGCCACGGCTGCACTCATAGGCCCGTCCCGGGAGTCATGCTGCATCATGTTGAACACGATGACTTTACCACCGGAAGGCAACGCGTCAAACGCCTTTTGCAGCAGCAGCCGGTTTCGCTGTTCGGACCAGATCGTCAGGAAATGTGAGAACAGGAAGCAATCAGCATTTGTCGGGAACTCATCCGCGAAGCAATCCCCGACGAACGTGTCCAGGCGCTCCGCGAGACCGGAGCTCGATATGTTCTCCTTGGCAATTTCGCACACGGAGCGAGAGTCGAAAACGGTAGCCCGCAGCCTTGGATACTTGGATACCAGGGCAATAGCGTTGGCCCCGTTGCCACCTCCCACGTCGACGAGCCGTCGAACGTCCGAGAGGTCCACGAACTTCGCGAGCATTCTGTTGGCCTGGACGGAGATCGCTTCCATGGCGTCCTGGAAGATTTGCTCACGTTTCGGATCGTGAGCGAGGCGCTCGTAGAGGGTGTTCTCGTTGCCGTCGAACTCATCGAGACCGACGTTGCGATTCGCCTTGATGGCATCGTAGAACGAGTGCATGGCCCGGTAGTTGATGTGATGCTGCCATTCGACAATGGCGACGACGTTCTCGGGCGCATCTCGAACGAGCAAGCGTTGCGCCAGACGCCTGTTGTAGTACCTGGTTCCGGACTTGCGAAGCAACCCCAGCGCCGTGCAGCCGAGGAGCAGTATGCGAGCCGGTTTCTCCTCGACACTGAGATGGCGGGCGATCTCAGCACAAGTAAGTCCGCGGTGCTTCTTCAGCAACCCGAACAGATCAAGTCGAACGGCCGCGCTGAGTGTCTGGAAGTTGATGTGGCCGCCCAGTATGAGGTAGAACCTCTCCGCTTGGCGCCGCATGAGCACTCCTTCGACGACCCTCGTTCTGAAGAACAGTTGAACACGTCGCCAAGGGCCTGCCAGGCCCTTCGCCATGTTCTTGCCTTCCGTCGATGGCTCCTTCGCGCATGGACAAGACGGGTTCTCGGAGAGCGGCCGTGTTTCCGGTTCCGGTGCAGCTAGGATGCTCATTCTCGTTCTCGCTTCTTCTCGATACTCCCAGAAATGGGATCTGAATCCTGTTCCACCGTATCCGACGGGTGAATGCGTTTTCGAAGATACCTCGTGAGCCACCAGCGTTTGAAACGCTGGATGGGATGGCGATTACCTCCCACGAGCCGCCCGTGGGCCAGACGACCCAAAAACGGGTCGAACTGAAAATAGTAAGGCGCAGAGCGGACTCGCCCTTTTTTCAGCAGGATCTTCATGGCCTCAGAGGCCACCGCTCCCGCCGCAATCTGGCACGCCGGACACACTGACGGCCCTGTGTGGGCAACGATATCGAAGTACCGTAGGTCCATGTAGGTTCGTTGCGTGCGCTTCGGCGCCACGCCAACGCCGAAGGCGACGACTTTCTCCACTTGGTCCATGTCGTCGGAGAAGTCGAAGTACCGGTCGAAGCTCATCCCGTCGGGTGCAAAACTTATCCAAATCGCGCTAAACCCAACCGGACCGGCAGTTATTCCGTAGACGCCGCGAGAAGCGGCCAAGCGAAACAGTTCGCGGCGCACGTCAATCTCGAAGAACTCTAGGGCATCAATGAACAAGTCGGCATCTTCCAGGAACGCGTTCGCGTTTGCCGCCTCAAGGGGCTCCGAAAACGCACGAATCTGAACCTGAGGATTAATGTCCCTCACAATTCGGGACATTACTTCAACCTTTGCCTGGCCTACGGTAGACGTGCTGACACCGTACTGTCGATTCGTGTTGACAACTTCAAACACGTCTGGATCTGCAATCGTGAAGCGGCCGACACCCAAGCGTGCTAGCGTCACCAAGTCACTTCCCCCGACACCTCCCAAACCAGCAATTGCCACTCGGGCCTTGCGCAGACGCTCCTGTTCCTCTCGGGTAATCAGCCCGAGGTTGCGCTTGAACGCCTCATCGTAAGTCCACTCGGAGCAACCAGCCGCAGAATCGGAATTCGCTCCGGGTGGGTCCGGCCAGCATACGCCTACGCGCACCTCGATGCTCTCCCTTCGGTTCTGGTCGCCTACCGCAATTCTAGGGTCCATTTGCCATCCTTGTGTGAGAAAACCGCGCTCCATGCGTCTTGCCGGCCAGGCCTCGTTTTCCGTTACGGGATTGAAATGGGGCCTACGATGGGGGGCTCGGGTTCGTATCGATGACCACGTCGACGCGTAATCCGACCACCAAGGCTTCGGCATCCTCTAGTTCAATCCATACCTCACGGGTCTTGGTGTCGTACCGTTCGGCCGGGTCGTCGCTCCAGAGGGATTTGGGGCTCATGCGGGGGCTTAGGCGGGTTATGCGGCCTTGGAGCTTGTCGGGGAGGCCGTCGGCCGTGATTGTGGCGGGCATGCCGACCTGGAGGCGGGGGGCGTCCATTTCTTCGACGAAGGCCCTGACTTGGTATTTGGTCGTATCGACCAGGACGATCACCGGTTTGGGGGAATCGGGGCTGGTCAGCTCGCCGGGCTCTGCGTCGACTTCGAGGATCTGGCCGGAGGTGGGGGCTCGGAGCGTCGTCCGGTCGAATTGGACTTCTGCGAGCTCGAGCCGGGCCTGGGCGGCGTCGATGCGGGCTTCGGCCATGGCGACCTCGTCGGGGCGGGCCGGGGCTTCGACCAGCTCGAGGCGGGCTCTGGCTGCCTGGAGTTCTGCGGTGAGGGAGGATACTAGGGTCCGCTGGTTGTCGGCGTCTTGCTGAGAGACCGCCCTGGAGTCGCGGAGCTCGCGGATCCGCTCCCAGGTCAATTGGGCCCGTTCCAGCTCCGCCTTTTTGGCGTCGTGGAGGGCTCGGGCTTCGGCACGCTCTTGGGCGCGGGCGCCGTTGAGGAGGCGTTCGAGCTCGGCTTCGGACAGGTCGAGCTCGGCTTGGGCCAGGGCGACTTCGTGCTGGTACTCGGCGGGGTCGAGGCGGGCGAGGATGGCGCCCTTTTGGACGGTTTGACCCTCCTTCACGACGAGGTCGTCCACCCGGCCTGCCAGGCGGAAACGGAGCTCGATCTCGGGCGTGGCGCCTTCGATTCGGCCGGGGGCGAAGATGGGCTGGGGGCCGGTCGGCTCCGCGGGGCGGTCTACGGGGATCCGGCTCTGGGCGTCGATCACGAAGCCCAGCAGCCCGACCAGCACCAACCCTCCGGTGAGCAGGACAAACCTGGTCATCTAGCTATCTCCCGTGGTGGCAACCACTTGCGAGCTTGCGGCGGCCACTTGCGAGGTTGTGGGGAGCACTTGCGAGGTTATGGGCAGCACTTGCAGGTTTGACTTTTGGGGCCCTTCGGCCTCGATGATCCGTCCGTTTTCCAGCCGGAAGAGGTGGTCGGCGAAGTGAAAGATGCGTTGGTCGTGGGTGACGACCACCGCCGTCTTCCCCTCCTGGGTGGTAAGGCGACGCAGGAGGCCCATCACTTCCTGCCCATTCTCCGCGTCCAACGACGCCGTCGGCTCGTCGGCCAGGACCAGGTCGGGATCCCCCACTAACGCCCTGGCCAACGCCACCCGTTGACACTGCCCCGTGCTCAGGTTGCGGGGGTGCTCGTGGGCTTTGTCGGCCAGTCCCACCGCCTCTAGTAAAACCATACCCCGCTGGTGTGCCGCTTTGGGTTTCGCTCCTCGGAGCACCAAGGGTACACAGACGTTACCGAGTGCCGTTAGCCCGCGGATCAGATGAAACCGTTGAAACACAAACCCGATCCGGTTGCGTCGCAGTGCGATACGTCCCGTTTCGTCCAGGGTGGTGATGTCCTGATCGAAGAGGCGGACCCGGCCTTCGTCGGGCGTGAGGATGCAACCGAGGATCGAAAGGAGCGTCGTCTTGCCGCTACCGGACGGTCCGGCCAGGTAGACGCACCGGCCCCGCTCGACGGCCAGATCGACGCCCCGGAGCACGGGCGCCCGGGTGACGCCCCGCCGGTACACTTTGTGCACGTCTTGGGCGTAGATCGCCAAGTGTTCGGAGTCGTGGTTGTGGGCGTGTCGCTCCGCGGTCATCACACCAACACTCTCTCGTGGGCGATCATCACTGTAAAACCATCACGGGATCGATTTTCCGAATCCTCAGGTACGGCAGCAGCGACGCGATCAAGCAGATCACCAGGACCAACGCGCAACTGCCCAGCGAAAGCCAGGACGGAATCAGTATCAGCGCAATGGGCGTGCTGTAGAAATGCTGGATGGCCGCCGCCAAGGCGAGCCCGATCAACGAGCCGACCAGGGCCATGATCGTCGCCTGGAGGAAGAGGATGCTGTAGATTTGCCGTTCGGTGGCGCCGATCGCCTTGAGCGTGCCGAATTCCGTCAGGCGGTCGAGGACGAGGGCATAGAGCGTTTGGGCCACCATCACCAGGCCGACGAAGAGCCCGATCACGGTGGCCGCGCCGAAGCTGATCCCCAGCCCGCTGCGGGTCAGCCAGTACTTGGCCGAGATGCGGCTGTAGACGTGCCGGGGGAAGGCATCGAGCTCCGGGACTTGCCGGCGAATCCCGGCGCAGACGTCGTCGGCGTCGGCCCCCGGCTGGAGCTGAACGAGGTAATAGGAGCAAACGCTTGGGGGCTTTCCGAGGTACGTCGCCGCTCGCTCGTACGTCGTGAACACGTAGGGGGTCACCAGGAAGGACTTGATCCCGTGGCTGAGGCCCACGACGCGAGCCCGCCGGCCTCCGACCTCCCGGACCTCTCCCATCTTCGGGTATTCGAGCTTCGGCAGATCGTATTCGTCGACGATGACGCCGTCCGGTTTCAGGATCGACTCGGGACGTCCCTCGACCACGTTCCAGGCGTTTCCCAGAAGGCTCTCGGGATCGACGCCGACGACCACCACCAGCTCGAATCCGCCGCTGGGGAGCGTCGTGTTGGTCGTGCCGATGATATAGGGCTCGGCCCGCTTGACGCCCGGGATCGCGCGGACCCGATCGACCCATCGCCGGGGGATGTCTTGGGGGAAATCCACGTTGTACATGTTTTTGTGCCCCACCCAGACGTCCGCCTCTCCGCAGTCGGCCAGCAAGCCGGCCTTGTTGATGAAGCCCAGGAAAAGCCCTCCCTGGACGTTGACCAGCACGATGGAAAACACCACCCCCACCAGGGCCGTGAGCAGCTTCCCCCGATCGGCGACGAGCGTTTGTAGAGCAATGGACCACATTGCATTTCAAGAATAGGTCATTTTGCCCGAACGATCCGAGCGATCACGCGGCATCCTTGTCCCATTCCGGATGATCGGCAGGGTCGGCATGCCACGTGATTCCGATTCGATTGAGGAAGTAGTCGTGATCCACCGGATCGATGGGCGGGCTTGTGAGCGCTGCTTCCGGGAGTTGTTCGTCGAAGTACCGACGTCGCAGTTCGGACGGGACGTTCTGCTTCAACGTGTGGAGGTCGATGCGGCAGGCAATCGAAGGGTTACCCCGAACGGAGCTGCAAGCCCGGCAGGGACCGAAGGGCCATACGCGGAAATGTCGCCAATAGAATCGGTAGTGCCGGGGATGGACCGCCATCAACAGGTCGTCGAGCTTCCGCGAGTAGGCGTGCTGGATCATGAAGCGCGTCAGCTCGAAGAAAACGGCGGTCGGACGGATTTCGTCGGAGGGCTGGATTGCCAGGCAGGTGATCTCGGCCAGACGGCGGCCGGCGTGCCGCAGCGACTGCACTTCGCTCGGATAGGTGCCCTCCAATTCCAGGCCCAAGGGGTTATCGCCAACGACTGACAGTGTTCCCAGAACCTGATCGCTTCGGGTCGTGGCAATGATGGTCCGGCTGGCAGGGAGTCCGAAGGACTTCCGGTACACGATCCCCCCCGGATGTGGATCGATGTAGTCTCGGCCGAGGTAACTGCGGTACACCAACTCAAAGGCTGCCGCGAGTTCCGTCCGCCGAACGGCGATTCGCACCTGAAGCGGGCCGATGGCGCTTGGGAAACGGAAATGCCTGTTCATAACTTATTGCTCAATAATGACTTAAGAACTCCGGCGACCCGTTTGCGCGCGGGCTGCCATGTGGGGGCGCAATCACGCCCCGACGCCGGCAACGTCCGCTGCGCAGACGGGGTACGGCGGCAACAGTCTGGGAAGGCCAAGGGGTAGAAGAGGAGAGATGCCCTATGAGCGGGAAGATACACGGGTCGGGTTCGCCGGCCAAGGTCAAATTCAGTCCTCAGTGTGCCGCGCGGGTAGAGCCAACCCGAACGGGTTCGGCGACGCACCCCGCTGAAGATAGGCATTCCGTAACCTTTGGGGAAATTTGGCCGATTCCAAGGAGGGTTCAGATTCTGCCGATTGGACAGAAAACCAGCCACATTCGACTGCACTGCCCACCCGGTCGCACCGGCATATCTGGTACAGGCGGGATAACGAGTTGCCGGGGCAATGGGAAGAAAACCGAAATGACGCCTATCGGGTCTGTTCTGGTCGAGACACTCGCGACGATTGGCCGATGTTGAGGAGTGAACGACTTGTTCCCGGTTTGACGACCAGACTTTTCTTGCGGACGAAACGAATCTCACCACTTTTCCCCAAGAAACCATGTCTCGCATCTACCGCAGTCTGCCGTGCTTGGCTAGTTGCTTGGCGTTGACCGCGTTCGTGGCCGCCGGTGGTTGCTGCACCACGCAACAACAGCAGCAGCAACAACTGCATCTCCCGATGCAGGACACGATGCCGCGGGAACTCTCGAAAGTCATCCTGCCGAGTTACACCATTGAGCCGCCCGACCTCCTGATGATCGACCAAGTGTACTTGGTCCCCAAGGAGGGCTATGAGTTAAGGCCTCGGGACGTGGTGCGGATTACCGCGCACCGAGGTCCGGGGGACACGCTGAAAGAGGGGGATCAAGTCTACGTGGAAGTCCAAGGGGTGCCCTTGAAGGCCAGGGCTTTCGAGCTTCGTCCGGGCGACGCGCTACAAATCCATGCAGCAGGAGTGGTGCCCCAGCCGATCGTCGATGCATTTCAGGTGGACGACAACGGGGAGATCCAGCTTCGGGTTCCGGAGACGACCGAGAAGCGAGACGCGCTGGGTAACGTTACGGGAACAGAACTTGTTGCCGTGCATGACTATGGGACCGTCCGGGTTGCAGGCATGAGCGTCAAAGACGCGGAAGATGCCATTCAGAAGCATCTTGCGCAACGGTTCCCCGAAGCCACCGTCGTGGCGCTGCTGCTCCAAGAGCCCCAGACGCCGATCCTGGGCAACTTCGTGGTTCACCAGCGGGCCGACGGAGAGGACGAGATCATTCTGCCGCCACCCTACGGCCGGGTAACCGTGACGGGGATGAGCGCGGCGGGAGCCGAGCAGGCGATTGCGGCGCGCGCCCAGACTGCCATGTATCAGGTTGCCGTTCGAGTTGCGTTGGTGAACGCCACGCCCATCAACTCATCGTATTGGGTGGAATTGGACGGCAGCATCGACCTGGATAATCCGGTGGGATTTGCGCGGACCGCAGGCGAAGGGATCGTCGCCGGCCAGGGTGCCGGAACCCTCTACAACGTCATGGCAGGACCGCCCCAGTCGCAACCGGGGCGCCGGATGCCGATTCTTGACGGTATGCAGGGGGGCGCGGTGCCGCTGCTCGAAACGGGTGACACGGAGAAGACGGTTCTCTTCAGACGGGTTGACGACGTCCGTGGGAAGACGGTTGATGAAGTTAAAGAATCAATTACAAGGCATCTATTGCACTACTTCAAGGACATCGAAGTGGCGATGTCGATCGAGCAGGTTGCCGCCCAGCAGCAGGTCATGGGCCAGCACCTGGTGGGGCCCGACGGCACAGTCACGTTGGGCACGTACGGGAGCGTCCCGGTCGTCGGCCTAACGCTTGCCCAGGCGAAGACGGTTGTCGAGCACCATCTGTCGCAGTTCTTCCAAACGCCCGAAATCTCGGTCGACGTCTTCGCCTACAACAGCAAGGTCTATTACGTAATTACCCAAGGCGCAGGACTTGGCGACGGCGTGACTCGTTTCCCGATTACCGGAAACGAAACCGTCCTGGACGCCATTTCGCAGGTAGGGGGACTGGATCAGGTGGCCTCGAAGCGGATCTGGATCGCTCGGCCGACGCCGAATCCCGACGAAGTGCAGGTGCTCCCCGTTAGCTGGGAGGCGATCACGGCTCGGGCCTCCGCAAGCACGAATTACCAGATCCTCCCGGGAGATCGCCTCTTCATCGCCGAAGACAAGCTGATCGCGTTCGATACGGGGCTATCGAAGCTGCTGGCCCCGGTGGAACGGATTATGAACTTCAGCACCCAAGGCGTGGGGACGGTCACGAGATTCTCCGGACCGGTGTTGCGTGGTGGTGGTGCCAGAGGCTCTGGGTATTGGGGCGGGTCGTATTGAGTTGGCGTAACACCTACGCTGTGACTCCCGGGACGCCTGGCATTTCGAAACCAGCAGATAATGCGATGGGTGACATCATGAGGATCGGGCTCTTGTCGGCGGTCTGGTGCGCGCTACTCCTGCTGCTGTGCAGCGGCGGTTGCGTATTGAACGAATTCGTCGTGGTCGAGGGCCTGGGGTTCGCCGGGTCCGATGCACCCTGCGCGCAGCCGGTTGACCCCTACTACGTGCCACCGTGCGCGAACGTCTACGCGATGGATCCGGCCTTCTTCGGGTATCACCCGACGTGTTGGACGCCGTGGCCGGAGGGGTGGACGGGCTGTCCGCCCTGCGTGACGACCGTCGGGATGCCGATGGAGACCTCCGGCGAGGACGCGGCGTATTCCCCCACGGTGGCCAAGCCCCCGTCGGTGCTCGACGAGCTCGAGCCTCCCATTCCGGACTCGACCGACTGGGACATCGTTCCGACCCCCAACGTGGCGCCGCCCAAGGCCAAAGGCGAAATGGGCATGCCGCCGGAGACTCAGGAACCGCGGCGGCTCGAGGCGAAAGCGATCGAGCGATCCTCCCCGTTTCGGGAGGAACAGCCGCCCAAGGAGAAGGCGATGGAAGTCCCGGCCGAGATGGGGCCGGGTGAAGATGCAGCTTCGGACGTACCAGGTCCCCTAGGTGTCCCGGCGCCGGCTCCTGTCAAAGTCCCAGCGCCGGTTCCTGCCATGGCCCCGGCGCCGGTTCCTGCAAAGGCCCCGGCACCGGCTCCCGCAAAAGTCCCAGCGCCGGTTCCGGCTGATGTCCCGGCGCCCGCGCCTCAAGGCGACGAGTCGGCTCGAGGCGTGCTGCCGGAGCGTTCTCTGGCGTTCCGCACGGCGGCCGAAACCGACGCCGGTGGTGTCGGCAGTCGCGTAGCGGTCCCGAGTGAGGCCATGCCTCCAGCCCCTCTTCCGGAAGACGTGTGGGCCGCCACGGCCATCGAGCAAGCGGCAGACCCCGCCGAGCAGTCGCCCGAGTCGGCGAATGAAACGGCCGCCGCCCGACTACCGATCGCTCCCTTGCCCCCTTCCGCCGCAGACGAGGCGGCCACGGAGCGCAGCGCGGGCTGGGCCTTCTGCTCAGATGAGGGGCGAGCAAACGGGTCTTATTGATCTGTGCTCGGCCGATCATCGCCCGACACGGACCGGACCTTGGGGCACCGAGCTTCCGACTGCGGGTCGTTCTGCCATCCAAGCTCGTGGAAGTCGCCTCGGAAGCGCAGCGACCCGCGCCGCCGTGGATATCCGGGCTATGGTGGGGCACGGTGACGACCGGGGCTGGCGTCTGGCGGACCGTGGGTCTCGGTGCATCGAACCAGTCCGGGCTACCGCTTCTAGGGGGAAAGGCCAAGTGCTTGGGCGTCGATGGCTGGCATGCCGGGCTGAGCGAGAAGCCCGGCGATCCGAGCGCCGGCCGAAGCCCTCCGCCTGCCTGAAGCGGAGCGTCGTTGGAGCGGTCGCGCTTCGCGTAAGTCTTGTTATTCCAACAGGATGTGGGTTCTCGGAGGATTCCGCCGCGCAGAGAGGCAAGCTGTGGGGTGAACATCCGGCACAGCCCGTATTTGTTGATCGATTGGCAGGCGCCGCTTACAATGGAAAATGGTCTCCTTTGCCGGCATTCGGATCGGGGACGGGGGGACTGAACGAGATGGCTCGGCAGTCGCAATCCATCGGATACACACAGAGACACAACGTGGTGCCCGTCGTGGAAGGATCGCAGTCGGCCGTGACGACACGCGCGAGATACTGGTGCGATCGCAAGCTGCTGATCACGCTGGACGGTCCGGAAGGCCGTTCCTCGACGACCATCGAGAGGCCGTTCGCGCGCGTCGGCTCCCACGAATCCTCGGAAATCGTGCTGCGGGACAAGCGAGTCCGGCCGAGGGGGTTGTATCTCCACGCGACCGAGGATGGCATTTTCTGTGTGAGTCTTTCGCCCTCTTACTTCGGAAGGCCGTCCTCGCGCGGCTGGCTTCACCCCGAACAGAGGCTCACGCTGGGACCCTACCAGCTTTCGGCCCGACTCTCGGGAGACGTGAAGACGCCGGCGGACTCCGGGTACGACCTGGAAGCCAAGGGAAGCGCCGTGGCCCCCTTTCCCGTGGTCGCGGCGACGGTGCAGGGCGAAGAGATCGGCCGACGCCTGCTCACCCGCCAAATCACCCTCGTCGGCCGCCATCGCTCCAGCAAGATTCGGCTGACCAGCCACACGGTGTCCGCTTCTCACTGTGTCATGTATTGGGATTCGGGCACGCTCTGGGTGGTTGACTTGCTGAGCGGGAACGGGACCCAGTTGGACGGCCAACCCGTCGACGTCGTCGAGCTTCCGATCGGTTGTTGCCTGAAGCTGGGCCATGTTGACCTGACGTACGTGACCCTGTCGGAAAGTCATCCGGCGGATTTCGGTGAGGATCTGCCACGGAACAACGCGCCGGCGGTGCTGCTTGGTGTCAGCCCCGTTGAGCCCGAGGCATCCCAAATCGCACCGGAAGAGGAGGAGGATCTCGAGGACACCGGCGCGGCGTGGGAGGAAGAAAGGGCAAGGCAGGAGCAACAGTTCACTCGCCGCCTGGAGGAGTTGGTCTCGCACGAGGCGGAGCTGGTCGAGCGTCGCTCCCGGCTCGACCAAGAGGCGGCCCAACTCGCATCCGAACGACAGCGGCTGGAAACCGACCGCGACTCCTCGGAGAGCGAGCGGCGTCGGATGGAAAGCGAGCTGACCGCCCGCTCCGAACAGCTCGCCCGCCAGCAGGCTCAGGTCGACTCGGACCGTCAAAAGCTCGATGCCGAACGGCGTGAGCACCAGAGTCAGCAATCCGCCTGGGCCGCAGAGCAACAGGCGACCGAAGCCCGGCTCACCGAACAAGCGGCGTCGCTCGAGCGGCAAGAGAGCCGGTTTCGTTCGGAGGGCGAGCAGCGGGAGTCGGGCCGGAGGAAAACCGATGAGGAGCTATCCGGGCTCCGTAGCGAGCTTCAGGACGAGGCCGCCCGGCTTGCCGCCGAACGACGGGATTTCGACGGCGCCCGAGCCGCTTGGGGGGAGGAGCGAGTCGAGAGGGAGAGACAGCTCACCAGGGAATCGGAGCGGCTGGCCAGGGAGCGGGCGGAGCTGAAGTCCGAGCGCGAGACCTTCGAGCAGAGTCGCGACGAATGGATCGCCCAGCGGAACGAGCTCCACGCCGAGTGGGAGAAGCGGAAAGAAGAAATCGAGCACCTCGAGGCCGCGCTGGTCCGAAAGCAGCAGGAGGCGCAACGCCAACTCGAAGAGCAGGCGCAACAAAGCGCACGCAGCGAAGCCGAACGGTCCGAAAGGGAATCGCAACTCGACAAGCTTCTTGCCGAGCTCGAAGCACGCGAGGACAAGCTGCTGCGGGAAAGGGAGCAGTGGGAGGCGGATCGGAGGGAGCATGAGGAGGAGCTGGCCAAGCTGCGAAGTCGGCTCGATGAGGAGGCGGCCCGGCTCGCCTCCGAACGACAGGGGCTTCAGCTCCAGCGCGCTTCCTGGGAGGAGAAGAGGGCGCGGACGGAAAAAGAGCTTGCGGAGCGACTCTCGCAGCTCGACAGCCGGCGCGTTGAGCTCGAGTCACAGCGTCAGGCGTTTTATCGCCAGCGTGAACAATGGACCGCCGAGCAGAAACGGCAGGAACAAGAGTGGCAGCGGCGGAACGAAGAGCTCCTGAAACGGCGCACCGTGCGGTCGAAACGCGGCCGCCGCAAGCTCGATGAGCTGGAACAGCAGCTTCGCTCCGAACGGGAGCAGTGGGAGTCGGAGCGAGAGAGGCGAGAATCCGAGCTGGCCGCGGCCCGCCTTCAGCTCGACGAGGAGACCGGCCGGCTTGCGTCCCAGCGGCAGGATCTCGACCGCCAGCGCGCTTCCTGGGAGCGGGAGCGGGCTCAATCGGAGCAAACGCTGGCCGGTCAATCCGAGGAACTCGCCGCCCTGCGGGCCGAACTCCAGTCGCAACGACAGTCGCTCCAGCGCAGCCGGGATGAGTGGATCGCCGAAAAGGGGCGGGCCGAAACGGAGTGGCGGCGTCACCAGGAAGAGTATGAACGCGAGCGTGCGGCCGTCGAGAGAGAACGGGAGGAAGCCCAGCGCGAACAGGAGCAGTACGAGCAGGAGATCGCTCTCACCGAAGCCGCACTCGTCCGACGGGAAGCCGAGCTCGAGAACACGCGGGCAGAGCTCGAAGCTCGCTCCGAGGAACTCCATTCGCAGAAGGAACTCTGGGCGGCGCAGCGAGCGGGGCAGGAAGAGCGGGAGTATCCGCAGGATCAACCGGCCGCGCCGTTTGACCGCCTCGACGAGGAACCTGCCCTCCTGGCACCCCAGCCACCGTCGGTCCCAGACGGCCTGCCCCCATCCGCGGAGGAGGAATGGTGGGCGGAGACCGAGCCGGCCGAAACCCCGCCGACGGCTCCCGGCGAGCAAACCGAAGATGACCCTTTGGCCGAGTCCGATGACCAGGATCGGGCACTGGACGGACTCATCTGGTTGGCGAAGAACAAGAGGGGTTGGGGGCGCATCCGAGGGATGATTTCGCGATGGCTGGGCAGGGAAGACGAGGACTGAGAAGTCTCTCGCAAAGGCGCTGAGACGCAAAGGGAAGATAAGAGAGCGGATCGTGGCTGTCATCGACGATGACAGTCGTGATCCGTTGGGTGGCCGAACACGGCGTCTCGATTCGACGAAAAGCCGTTTCCACGTGGCGAAACAAGGAACCGTCAACTGGGCGATCGTGGGGCTGGGCGACATCGTTCGCAAACGAGTGGCCTCGGCCATTCTCCAGCAGCCCGACAGCTCCCTCTACGCCTGTGTGACGCGAGACCCCCACGCACGCAACGCGGATCTCGAGTCGTTGGCCCCCACCCGGGTCTACCGAAACGTGGACCGGATGCTGGCCGATCCGAACGTGCACGCCGTCTACCTGGCCACGCCCGTCCACCGGCACGCGCCGCATGCGATCGCCGGCCTCAAAGCCGGCAAGGACGTCCTGGTCGAGAAGCCGATGGCCCTGGACGCAGCCCGTGCGGGCGAGATGTGCCGGGTCGCCCGCCAGACCGGCCGGCGCTTGGCCGTGGCCTACTATCGCCGGTTCTGGTCCCGCTTTCAGCTCGTCCAAGGGATGCTGGAGGGGGGGGATTTCGGCCAAGTCATCTCGGTGCGGATGGCGCTATCGAGCTGGTATCATCCCGATCGGCAAACCCCGGGAGCCTGGCGTACCAAGCGCGAGCTCTCCGGCGGCGGCGTCCTTGCCGACGTCGGCTGCCACCGACTGGACCTGTTGGCGTGGTGGTTCGACCTGCCCCGGCGGCTTGTGGCCGACGTGCGGACCCTGACGCACGATTGCGAGGTGGAGGACTCCGCCAACGTCCTCATGGAGCTGGCCGGCGGGGCGCAGTTCACCGGCTCGTTCCACTGGAACAGCAAGCACCGCACCGACGAGATTCGCATCCTGGGAACCGATGCCGAGGCCTCGCTGTACGGCGGCGATGACCCCGAAGTGGTGATCACCCGCGGCCGGGACACCGAACGTCGCCAACTCCCGAGGCCCGAGAACGGCCATCAGCCGCTCGTCGACGATTTCGCCCGCGCCGTCATCGAAGACCGCCCGCCGCAATTCACCGGCCCCGACGGCATGAAAGCCACCCAGATCATCGAGGCGATCTATCGCTCGTCCCAGCGACGGACCTGGGTGGATATCCCCTGAGAACGCCGCGGCTTCGGCATGGTTCCCGGGCTCTGCCTGGAAGCCGCGGCTTCAGAACTTGATCGTGAATTGCTTGCGCAATTCGAGAGCCTGCTTGCAGAGATCGATCATTTCCTGCGAATACTCGCAGCCGACGTCGCCGCCGTCGGAGGCCTTTTCGACGCCGGGGCTGTTGGGCATCAGGCTGAAATCGAACTTGACCGGATCGCGGAACCGCGGGGCGGCGGTGGCGCAGTTCGTGCTGTCTGGCGGAATAGCCCCGGCCACGATACAGTTGTCAATCCGATGACCGTCTCGGTTGACGTTGATCTTCCCGACGATGCAGTCGACGACCATGCTGGCCGGGTTCACCAGCGAGAGATCCTTGCCGATCGTGCAATGGCGCAGATCGCACGCCCGGTCGGCGTGCATCACGTCGCCCAGCATCAGGCAGTTCCGAAAGACGACGCGACCCCAGAACATCCCGTTGGCGGCGAAGATGCAGTTCTCGACCTGGCACTCCGCGTTTCCGAACTGGGTTCGGAAGCCCTCGGGAAGTCCTTGGACGAACACGATGGCCGAGCGGAGCCGGCACGCCGGGGCCTCGACGGCAAGGCAGCTCGGCCTGTCACCGGCCGGCGTCCCGTGCACGAGGATCACCCGCTGGAGGGTCGTTTGGGGGGCGAACACGGAGACCAGCACGTCGAAGTCCCGGATCGGCCCCACCGACGTGATGATCGGCCAGCAGTTGTTGGCGCCCCGGATCGTCAGTCCCTGCTTCGGTTGCGGGACGACGATCCTCTCGTTGTAGGGACCGTTGTCCTCGATCTCGATCAACGTGTTGGGCTCCGCGGCGTCGATGGCCTGCTGCACGCTGATGTAGTCGCCCTGGCCATCGCTCCGCACGGCGACCCGCTTCCCCAGCGCCGCGACCGCCTGCTCCAATTCGGCAAGCGAGGGCTTGCGATCGGGGTCGGCCAGGAGGGGGGCGTTCGGGTAGCCGGATCGGAGCTTCTCGATCCGATCGCGCAGCTCGAACAAGTCCCCGCTCTTGAACAGCTCCACCGCTTCTCGGTAGAGTTTCTCCACCTCGGCCGCATCCGCCCCCTCGCGAATCGTGGCCCGCATGGTCTCGACCATCTGCTTGTTGTCGGTGAACCAGGGCGTGTCGCCATAGTCGCCCTCGACGCGCGCCAGCTCGGCCTCGGCTTCGTCGAACTTGTCTTCTCGCAGCAGTGTCGCGGCCCGGGCAAGCGCGGCCGCCCCCAACGCGCCCAGATAGGAATCGATGTTCGCTCCCAGCGACTTCGCCTTCTGGAAGTGCTTCTCGGCCCCGGTCGTGTCTCCGGCGACCGTGGCCAGCAACCCCGCCGCCAGCCAGTCGTCCGCGCTCTGGTCGTCGATCACCAGGGCGACCAGCTCGTGGACCGCCTTGGGCGTCAGATCCCGCCAGGCCAGCGATTCGGTCTTGTCCCCCTTCAGGCGAGCCGTCATCCCGCGCTCGTCGGCCTCGATCAGCTCGCCGTTGGCGCCCCGCACTTGCAGGGCAAGCTTGGTCAACGGCGGGTCCGCCGTCTTGATCCTCTCGATCATTCGCTCCTTGAAAGGTATCAGACGCTCGATCTGGGCGCGGCGCCCGGCCAGGCGCGACGCAAGCTCTTTCTCGTCGAAACGGAGCGTCTCGAGGACCCCGGCGGCGCCGCGGAAATCCCAGGCGCCCACCAACTGCTCGGCCGGCTTCACGGCCTCCGCGTACCGGGCATCGAGCTGACGGCGTCGCTCCGTCTCCCGCTCCTTGGCCTGCTCCTTGGCCCGCTCCTCTTGGGCGGTCGCCGCCAGCCGCCGCTCCAGCTCCTCGGCGGCTTCAATCTTTTCGAGGAGCTCTCGGGCGGCTTGGACGTTGCGCTGGACGCCGTGGTTCTCGATGACGGGGCGCAGAGCCGCGCGGGCCTCGGCGAATCGCTTCTCACTCCAAAGCCCTCGGGCACGGGTCTCGATCTCTCGGCAGGCATGGTCCGCCCCCTCGAGCACCTTCTTGACCGCCTCGCTGGTGCGGAACTGGAGCGGCAGAGCGTCGTATTTCTCACTGAGCGCGTTGTACAGGTTGACGGCTTCGCCGAAACGCTGTTCCACGACGAGCGACGCGGCCTTCGCCTCCGTGTCGATCCACGCCCCTTGCCACTCGAGGGCGTCGCTTTCTGCCGGCTCCTCGTTCGCCTTCGAATCGCTGCCCGATTTCGTCTCGTCGGGAGGCGACGTCTGATCGGCCTCTTCGGGCTTCTCGGTCTGGCCCTCGTCGGCCGCGGCGATGGCCGGCGGCGGCTCCCCGTCTTCCTCCCCCCCTCCGCCGATGAAGAGGTAAGTCAGACCCAGCACCGCGAAAAGCCCGACCAAGGCACCGCCGATACCCAGCGAGGCCAGCTTCCTTCGGCCGAGCGCGCGGACCACCTTCGTCGTCACGCTTTCATCGGTTGCCTCCGCTTCTCCGGCGCCGAGCGTGTCGTCGCCCACCGGCGGCGGCGCCGGCTTGACCGCCGGTTCGCCGTGGGTGAGGTGCTTGAGGAACGAGGAGAGGGCGGCATCGGTGGAAGAGGACTCGCCGGTTGATGCGAACGACCCAAGCGCGCCGATCACTTCGCCCATCGACTGATACCGGTCCTCCGGCCGCTTGGCCACCATCCTTTGGAAGACGGCGTCCAACTGCGGCGGCACGTCCGCCCGGGCTTCGCAGAGCGAAGGGATCGGGGCCTCGCGGTGCGCCAGAAGCTTCTTCATCGGCGTCGTGCCCGTGTAGAGCGGCTCGCCGGTCAGGAGCCGGTACAGTGTACACCCCAGGCTGTAGACGTCCGATCGATGATCGGCGTTGTGGGTGTCTTCGGCCTGTTCGGGGCTCATGTAGTCGATGGTGCCCATCACCCGGTCGGTCCCGGTCAACTGCGACGCCGCCGCCGGCTCGTGTTCTCCCAGCCCTTGCCGGCCCAGCCGGGCCAGCCCCATGTCGAGGATCTTGACGGTCCCTTTGGTGTCCAGCAGCAGATTGCCCGGCTTCACGTCGCGATGGATGACCCCCTGAGAGTGCGCATACTCCAGTCCCCGGGCGGCCTGGAGCACGTAATCCACCGCCCACTGGACCGACAGCGGTCCGTGATGCTTGACGATCTTGCCCAGGTCTCGGCCTTCGACAAACTCCATCGCCAGGTAGTGAACGCCTTCGTGCTCGCCCGCGTCGTAGGCCGTGACGATGTTGGGGTGCGAAAGCTGGGCAGCCGCCTGCATCTCGCGGTAGAACCGTCGCACCGCGTCCGGCGAATCCACGGCCGAGGGGGGCAGGATCTTGATCGCCACCAGGCGCCTCATCCGCCGGTGCTCCGCCTTGTACACCTTGCCCATGCCCCCGGAGCCGATCTTCTCCAGGATCACGTACTCGCCGAGGACCAGGCCCCTCGTCTTCCCCTGGTAGAGGGCCGCCGCCTGGTATCGGGTGAGCCGCTTCGCCTGGATCAGCTCCCGCGCAAGGCCCTGAACGTCCTTCGGGCGTCGCTCGGGGGGCAAACTCTCCTGAAACGACTCGATCTCTTCCGCCGTGAAGAGGCCGCTTCGGGTCAGATTCTCGACGAACTGCTCAAGAGTGACCGCCATGATTTGTCCCAGCCAACCCGACGCAGAATCCCCCCCACTCTCTGGGAGTATAGCCCCCGTACCGTTCAACGCAACAGACCCGCGGCCCCTCTCGGGAGGGGGGAGAAAAGCGGGCCGAACGCCGCTGAATCAGGCACTCCGACCGCCCGGCTCGTTCGCTCCGCCTCGGCGCAACCTCTTTGACCAAAATACGTTAGCCCGCTGTCTCAAGGCAGCTTCCACCACCCGGGCCCTCGCGGCCCTTTTTCGACCGCCGCGCAGGATCGCCGGGCAACCTGGGTATACAACGGTGGAGGGAAAGGGAGGAAACGACCATGGCAACGTCCTATGTCCCAGAACGACGCGAGCCTCGGCACGGTTCCCATTCTCGCTCCCGACCGGCCCGCCCCGACAACTCAGCTCGTGCTCAAAAATGAAGGAAGTGTGCGATGAGGAATCTCACCTACTTCGGCCCCATGATGGTGATCTCGGCAGAAATGGGAATCGCGCTGGCGATCCTGCTCTTCGCCTGCGCCACGGTGGCCCAAGGGCAGCCCCCCGTTCCTCCCACCGCCGCGGCTCCCCACGCGACGCTCCACAACATCCAACCCTATTACCCGTCCAGACCGGTCTACTACGTCCCCAGCCCGGCCTGGGGTTGGAACTCCGTGCGTCACGCTTCCACCGCGGCCGAGAGCTTCGCGCGAGGGCATGCCGCGGCGGTCAGTGCCCACGGCTACTACAACCTGATGACCGCGCAGGCCCGGGTGGTCCACGCCGAGGCGGCCGGCCGCGAGATCGACAACCGCGAGCAACGGATCGACAGCTACTTCGCGATGCGGGAGAAGAACCGCCAGGAGCGTGCCGCCGAGCGCGGACCGCGCCCCACGGCCGAGCAGCTCGAGCGAATCGCCGCGGCGGGTAGGCCCGATCGCCTCAGCCCCAGCGAAGTCAACACCACGACTGGGGCGATCGCCTGGCCCACGCTGTTGCAGGAAGAGGAGTACGGTGCCTTCCGGGCCGCGTTGGAGAACGTGTTCGCCCAACGGACCGTCACCGGAAACCTGCATTCTGATGCCGTGGGATACGCCAAGCAGGCAACGGACGGGATGCTGGCCCAACTGAAGACCCGCGTCCGCGAAGTCCCCCAGCAAGACTACATCGCCGCCCGACGTTTCCTCGAGAGCCTCGCCTACGAAGTGCAAAGGCCCCCCAGCTAACCTGGCCAAGAATCGGGTGACGCCGACCGAGGGCGGCCGCACAACGCGTGCGGCCGCCTTTCGTTCGTTCTTGGGCTCTCTATCGGGTGTCAACCCTGCGGTGCGCACCCCCAGGGCGGGGTTGGGTACGACCAGGATGGGTCTCACGACCCCCCCGATTACTGTAGTTACTCCTGGCCACGCGCCCGCGTTTTTGCCCTTGGGAGAAAAAATCCAGTGCCTCTCTATTGACAAGTCGGAGGGAACCTGCGCAGAATAAGGATGAGTCTCTCTACCAACGGGGGGCACGCCCCTCGGGCATCGTCGCCACGTCCTCCGGAGGGGGTCGCAGCAGTCCTGGCACTAAAAAGGGGTACTACCATGGGGCTCTTCGCCAGATTGACCGCCACACGTCGCCACACCCGCCGTCTCGCCCGTCCCACCCACCGCCGCGCCCGGCTGGAGCCGCTGGAACAGCGGAGGCTCCTGTCGGTCAGTCCGGCCGCCGACCACGGGCCGGACGAGTACGCGTTGGGGGTGGGTGATGACAATGTTGGGAACATCCAGTCCGCTTGGCAGTCCCCCTCGGACGCAGGGTACGATACTGCCCTCGCCGCCTCGCAGGAGGGACCGGATTTGGTGCTCCCACCTTGGGCACTTATTGAGCTCCCGGACGGCAGGAATCTGTCCGAGATCGTCACGATGAATCTAGCCCGGCTGCACTACGAGTACGAGGCGTTCATTGCCGCTGGAGGCGAACCGGATGACTTCGTCCCGAGCGACCCCGACCTGCGGGTGGTCGGCGATCGCGTTCCCGTGGATATCCTTGCGGACGAGCCAGTCACGTGGGAAGAGGTTGATCAATTCGGAGATGTCGTGGAGATGGTGAACCAGGCCTTCATCGACGAACTGGAGGCAATCGGACTCGAGGTAATTGCGTTGGGAAGAATTACCCTTGGCGCCTTTGTGCCGTTCGACGCGATCGACGAGCTTGCCGCACTCAACGGTGTTGGCACTGTTTACGCCACCACTCCGGTAACCCACGGCGACGATACAGAGCCTCAGGTGTCGCAGGGGCCACAGTTGCTGCTCCCACCTTGGATGTCGCCGGGTGCCACTGGCAGCTTGCCTGCCAGTGCTGAGGAAGAGGACACTGTTGGGCAAGCCAGCAGTCGCGTGCAGCCGACCATGGTGCTTGTGGGTGGTGGCCCGATGACGGTCATAGATGACACGAGCGTGCCGCGAGCAGATCCCGACCCTACGATCGACGAACTAGCGCGGGAGGCGATGGGCGAAAACAAGGACGGGCCCATGGCGAAAATGGGATGGGATTTGACGTATCTCCATTTCGAATACGAAGCATTCGTCGAGCGTGGGGGAGATCCCTCCGAGTTTACGCCTAGCAACGGTCTTCTTCGCTTCGAGGACGGGCGCGTTGCTGTGGAGGTGAGCACCATCGAGCCGCTTACATACGACCGGGTTGACGAATGGGGCGACCTTGAGCGCCTTACAAACGCGGAACTCATCGGCGAACTCGAAGCCGCTGGACTGGAAGTGAGCGGAGCGTCAGGTCATCTGACCGGTGGTTGGTTGCGTGCCGACGCCATCGATGACCTCGCCGCGCTTGGCGTAGTACGTTCTGTGTGGCCAGCCTACGGCGGCACCGTGGGCAGTGGCACGTTGATCGAGGACGCCACGCCGCCGCAAACGGGCGGCGACGAGGCACAAGGCATCTACATTGTCCCGGGGGACTCTTATTATGACTACAGGTCGGACCCGTTGGCTGAGATACTGGGCGGGCCGCTGGCGGAGGCATATCGGGAGTATGAAGCATTCATCGCACAGGGCGGGGATCCCACAGACTTCACCCCGAGCAATCCCCTTTTGAGAGTCAATTCGGGCAAGATCAGCGTCGACATCGTTGCGATTGAGCGAATCGTTTGGCAAGAGACAATCGACGGCGAGATTCTGGAGTTCAGGAACACTGCCTTCCTCGAGCAACTGGACGCAATCGGACTAGAGATAGCGGGGATGAGTGCGTACACGGTGGGCGGATGGCTGCCTATTGCGGCGCTGGACGAGTTGGCTCAGGTGCCCGGGATTCGCTTCGTCGCGCCCCCTTCGCCCGGAGTAACGCATAACGAGGGGCCGGACGATCAGTCGATCCGTCTTGTCCGAACGGATGCGTACGATTACAGATCCGATCCGCTGGCTGACAAGCTCGGAGGACCGCTCGCCAGAGCGTACTGGGAGTACGAGCAAATGATCGTGGGGGGCGGTCAACCAGCGGACTTCACGCCCAGCAACCCACTTGTGAAAGTAAATTCCGGCAGGATCAGCGTCGACATCGTTGCCATTGAGCGCATCGTTTGGCAAGAGACGATCGACGGCGAGACTGTACAGTATAGCAACACTGCGTTTCTCGAGAGGCTGGAAGCAATCGGACTACAGATCGCGGGGATGAGTGCGTACACGGTGGGCGGATGGTTGCCCATTGAGGCGATGGGAGACTTGGCTGACGTCCGTGGAATCCGCTTCGTGGCGCCGCCGTCCCCTGCGGTCACTTTCGCGGGTTCCGTAACCACGCAGGGGGACATTGCGCAGTTGTCAAGCGACCTGCGTGACCAGGAGGGACTGGACGGGGCGGGTATAACAGTGGGCGTGCTGTCCGACAGCTTTGACCGCGACGAGTCAGCGCTAACCGACGGTGCGGACGATGCCGAGTCCGGCGACCTCCCCGCGCTTCCTCGGCAGCCGAACGACCCTTGGGAGGCCGACGTGGACGTTCTGGACGATAGCTATTCGAACGGCGCCGACGAAGGCCGCGCCATGCTTCAAATCGTGCACGACGTGGCGCCAGGTGCTGAACTAGCGTTTCACACTGCGTTCTTTGACGCAAGTCCGCAGGTACTATTCGCGGCTGCTATGCGCGAGCTTGCCGATTCCGGTGCAGACGTCATCGTTGACGACGTCATTTACTTTGCCGAGCCCATGTTCATGGACGGCCTGGTCGCGCAGGCAGTGAACGACGTGGTCGCGCAGAACGTCGCGTATTTCTCGGCCGCTGGCAACCAAGCGAGCCAATCCTACGAAAGTGCCTTCAGGGATTCTGGCTACGTGCTTTACATAGATGACGTGCCTGTCGGAGTGCTCCACGATTTTGATCCCGGCGCCGGCGTCGACGTTTCGCAAACCTTTACCCTTGGGTCCCAAGACCAGATTCTGCTCTCGTTCCAGTGGGACGAGCCCTTCGCATCGGTAACTGGCGGGGTTGGCTCGGCGAACAACATGGATGTCTACATCATCGACTCGCAAAGCAATCTTGTGTGGGATGACAATTCGGACAATATGGACGGCGATCCCGTCGAGCTTGTCCAGTTCACGAATACTAGCGGATCGCCGGCACAGTATCAGATCTTGATGGTTTGGGAGGATGGACAGTCGGCGCCCGGGCTGATGAAATATGTCAACTTCGGCGACGGGACAAACTTCGAATACGCCACCAACAGTCCTACGCTCTTCGGCCACGCCAACGCTGCGGGAGCGATCGCGGTCGGCGCGGCATTCTACTACAAGACACCTGAGTTTGGCACGTCGCCGCCCGAACCCGAATCGTTCACCGCCCTCGGTGGCACGGATATCCTCTTCGACACCGAGGGAAACCGGCTCCAGACCCCGGAGGACCGGATGAAACCTGACGTGGTCGGTCCCGACGTGGGGAACACTACATTCTTCGGTGCGGATATTCCTCTTCCTCCTGGCGCTCCTGATCGGTATCTGTGCGGCGACACGGATTCCGATAACTATCCGAACTTCTTCGGCACGTCCGCGGCTGCCCCGCATGTTGCGGGTCTGGCAGCGCTGATGTTGGAAGCGGCGCCCGCGGCCACGCCCGCGGGGATCGCCTCTGCCTTGGAATCGACCGCAGTCGATATGGAGGGTGCCGGCTTCGACTACCTGACCGGCTACGGTCTGGTCGACGCGGTCGAGGCGACGGAATACCTCATGGAACGATTCCCCGACTTCGACGCCAACGACGACCCCGCCCCGGGCGATCAGAAGGACGACGGCACGGCAGATTACCTGTATGCGTCGCGGATCGGCGACAACCTCAAAATCCAGATCCACACGTCATTGCTGCCCCTCATTCCCATTGCCAGCATTGACGGATTCAGCTTCACTTGTTCCACGGATCAGGACACGTTCCATGTCCACACGCTCGGCGACTTCACCGGAAACGTGGTGATGAATGGCGCGGATGAAGCAGACCACGTGGTCATCTGGGACACGACAGGAGACGATGTAGTTACCATCGACGCGAACTCCAACAGTGCCGAATTCAAGATGGAAAACGCGTACACGGTCAGGGCCCGCGGGGCAGGACAAATTGTCGCTTGGAACCTGGAGGGCGGGGCCGACGTGGCCTACCTCTACGATACCGCCGGAGACGATGAGTTGATCGCGCCCTTTGACCACGTGACCCTGGAGTCCGACGGAGGGGGCTTTTACCAGGCAAACCGCTTCCGCTGGGTCCACGTCTACTCCGTCAACGGCGGCTACGACACGGCGTACCTGTACGACTCCGCCGGCAACGACGATTTCTTCGCCTATTGGTCGCACTCGGCAAGACTGCGTGACAACGCGGGCACGTTCAACAACCGGGCCGTAGGCTTCGACGAAGTGTACGCATACGCCGGGAATGGCGGCACGGACAGGGCTTACCTGTACGACGACGCGAGCGGGGACGATACGTTTACGGCGTACCCCACCTGGGCGCAGCGAGAGGGCACTGGGTTCCTCAATTATGCGGAATCGTTCGAGCAGGTCTACGCGATACCCTATCAGGGCCAGCATGGCGGGACCGACAACGCGTATCTGTACGACGACCCCGCCGGGGACGACACGTTCTACGCCTCGCCCACCCTGGCCAAGCTCTATGGCGACGGATTCTACAATCAGGCGTCTTCCTTCGCCCAGGTGCTCGCCTATTCGGGCGTCGACCACGGCTTTGACGTCGCCTCGCTGTACGACGACCCCGCCGGAGACGACACGTTCTACGCGGCGCCCACCTTGGGCAAGCTCTACGGCGACGGGTTTTTCAATCAGGCGAAATCCTTTGCCCAAGTGCACGCCTACTCCGGCGTCGGTCACGGCTTCGACGTCGCCTCACTGTACGACGACGCCGCGGGAAACGACACGTTCTACGCGTGGCCCACCGAGGCCAAGCTCTACGGCGACGGCTTCTACAACCGGGCGAAATCCTTCGCCCAGGTCCACGCCTATTCCGGGGTCGACCACGGCAATGATATCGCCGGACTCTACGACGACCCCGCGGGAAACGACACGTTCCGGGCGTGGCCCACGGAGGCCAAGCTCTACGGCAACGGGTTCTATAACCGGGCGAAATCGTTCGCCCAGGTGCACGCGTATTCGGGCGTCGACCACGGGCAGGACGTCGCGCAACTCTATGACGACGATAGCGGCAACGACACCTTCAAGGCGTGGCCCACCGAAGCCAAGCTTTACGGCAACGGGTTCTATAACCGAGCCAAGTCCTTCCGCACCGTGTACGGATACGCCGAGCAAGGCAGCGGCGGCACCGACGTGGGCTACCTGTACGATTCGACGGGCGACGACTACCTGCAAGCCCGGGACGGCGATCCAAGCGGCGAGGACTGGGTCATGCTCCGCGACGAGGCCGTGGCCGAATACACGATCTGGGCGTACGGCCTGGACGAGATCTGGGCCGATTCGGGCACCGACGACGACACGGCGGACGTGGGGGACAACCTCGATTTCGACCTGCACCTGACCGGCGCGTGGGAGAATTAGCCGCGACGGCCAGCACTACCCCCGGTCCGACTTCCGCGCCTCGATCCACCGGCGGCCTTCTTCGAGGAGACCGCGCGTGGAGCCGCCGAGCCAGGTTTGGCGGAGCGCCCGATCGAGCCCGTACTGGAGCCCGTCGTCGCCCAACCGGGTGATCCGTTTTTCGCACCGCACCAGCGCCACGACGATGCTGGCCACGTAGAGGACGGCCGCGACTTCGTCGGGCAGGGGTCTTTCCGGATGGGCGTAGCTCGCCTTGGCGAACTGCTTGGTCAGCTCGAGCAGTGCCACCGGCGGGTGCGCATGGCCCAAGAGATCGCCGAACGTCTCAATCTCGGCGGGCGTCTTGGACTGCGAGCGGAGCTTTCGGAGCTCGGCCCGATCTACGCCGATCACCTCGAACTCCAAGGGCGCCGCGAGCTGGTGCTTGAGAATCGTCCCCAACTCCTCGGGCTCCCAGAGCCCTTGCGGGTCCGTGCCGAGGTCGATCATCTTCGCCAGGGACCGGGTCTTCTTGAGCAGCGACTTCGTGTCGCTCTGCCGAGTCTCGTCGTTCTTCACGGCCCACCTCACGTCTGGTTGCCGAGCGACCCATGCCAAGCAAGCTACGCCGGGCCGCATCGCGAAAGGATCTCCCTCAGATCGTCGATTTCCGCTTCGATCTCCTCGTCGTCGCGGGCGTATTCGGCGAGCACGTCGCGGAGCATCCGGGCGTACATCCTTTTGGCGGTGATCAGGACGTTGGCGGCCTGGCTCGGAGAGCGGAAGCCGAACCGCCGGACCAGCTCGCCGTAGTCGACCGGCTCGGTCCCTTCCAAAAGCGGCCCCACCACCCGGCACTCGAACACCGCCCAGAGATCCGCTCGTCCGGACCGCTCGCACTGCACCTGCATTCGCCCCAAGGCCTCGGAGATGACGCGGTGGGCCCAGGCGGCGTGAAACGCCTCGGCCGGCTGCTCCTCGCACGGCAAGTGCTCGATGTGCTCGCCCATCGCCACCACGCGGCCGTGCTCGGGCGACCGCTTCTTCGCCTGCTCGTCGCGGAGACGGTTCAGCGCGAAGCGATCCAGCGCGGTGAGCATGAAGGTGCGGAACCTGCCCGCGTTGCGCCGGGCATGGGCGATCAGGTCCTTCTCCAGGATCTTGCTGGCCACGAATTCCTGGAGCAGGTCGTCGGCCGAGTCGGGCGAGAGCCGCCGGCGATGCATCAGGTGCGCCCGCAGCGCCGGCAGATAGCGGGGCAAGAGCAGCTCCAACGCTTGCCGTCTCCCCTCCGGACCGCCCCGACCGGCCCGGCCCACCAGGCTCCAGTCGGTCTGGCCGAATCTCCCCGAGTCGGGCGGTTCTGCGGACGACATGGGCCGCTCTCCGAACGCGAGGCGCGAAGGACGAGGTTCCGGAAGAAGGACGACGTCCCGGAAGCGTACAGTCTACCACGCAAGCGGAGCCCTTCCACCCCCCGCGGTGCGAAAATCCGTAGTCGTCGAAGCGCACCCCGTAGGGCTCACTTCACCCTGCCGAGTAGCTCGCGGGCCGTATCGGCTTTCATGCCGGGGAGGAGGAGATACATCCGGCTGCCGACCCGCACGACCGACTGGCCGCCTTCCTGCTTCACGGGCAAGCGCTTGCCGAGGGGACGCATCGCCGTGAGGCGATCGGGGGACACGGGGAGCCGCAGCTCGGCCTCGTCCGTGACGGCCCAGAGGAGCAGATAGGCGTCGTCGGGGCGCGCCGGGCGACGGAACTGGTAGGCCTTAACCGAGCCGCCTGCCACGTTGGGGATCTCCTCGATCTCGACCAGCTCGTGCTGCCCCTCCTCGTTGACGAAGAGATGGTGCTCCCGCCGGTTGCCGACGATCTCGCGTTGGACCTCGGTCGGGTTGTCCAGGTACTGCTTCCACACGCGCCGCGCGACCAGGCAGGGGTAAAACTGGTGGTGCTCCGGCGCGACGTTCCGCAGCCGCGCAAGCTGCCGGTCGCTCAGCTTCCCTTCCACCCGGGCGTCTTCCCATCGCTTCATCACGTCGAAGCAATCCTCCCAGCGGGGATTGTTCTCCACCTCCCGCGGGCTCTTGAGCGACAGCGAGAAGGGGCAGCCCCACGCCGCCGAGCGACTGAGCACGTACTCCAGGACGTCGGGGCCGACGTAGCTCGTCTCGCTCGTCCCGAACCGGCCCAGCCAGCCGAACTCGATCCGCGTGAAGTCCTCGGCGGCCGCCGGGGCGGAACGGCACGGCAGCACGTCGCAGAAGTCCTTCATCCCGTCCACGCCGGCGATTACGTCCCAGGCATTGCCGCGGGAGATCATGTGCCAACTGAAGTGGGTGCTGACGGCCGCCTCGCACGCCGGGGGCGTTGGCTCCAGGAGCCGGTAGACGCGCCACTGCGAGTTGGCCACGTGATACCAGGCCGGGGGATGGACGTCCTCGGCCCCGTCGAAGTAGAGCAGGTCGTAGGGGCCCGTTTGGCGGACGATCTCGGCGATCCGCCCGGCGGTCTCGTCCTGGAGGTCGGTGTTCTGGTCGTAGCGAATGAAGGCGGTCCAGGTGTCGACGTCCAGGAGGCCGACCGCGTCGTCCGCCTGGTGGCCGCTCGCCGCCGTGCCCAGATGGCCGCGCCGGCAGCCGGTGAACCGGTAGGGTCGCGTCGTGGTGTAGCCCTCGTAGGCGATCAGCTCCTTGCCGGCCTTGAGCACCCGCATGCCGTCGGCCAGGGCACAGCCGCCGGGGTTTTCGCGGACGGGGATCGTCTGCGACGCCTCGTCCACCGCCGCGGAGAAGGTGAACCTGCGGACCGTGTGGAGCCGGTCGTCGGGGACGGGCGTGACGTACGCGTCGCGCGTCGTGGTCTTGTTGTAGTGGATGTGGAGGCCGACCTTGAGGCCCGCGCTTCGGATCGCGTCGGTCACCTTCTTCAGGTCGGCCATGCCGTTGGGGTAATCCGGGCTCCAAGGGAAATGCCCCGGCCCGACCTTGGTGAACGCCCAGTGCGAGACCAGGATCATGCGGAAGCCGCCCCGCCGGGCGAGCGTGATGTACTGGTCGACGTTGGCCGGGGTGGGCCTGGCCCAGAGATACGAGTAGTTCTGGACGGGCAGGCGGCGGGATTTTGCGCCGGGGGGCAGGTCGAAATCGCGCTCGACGACCTCCATCACGTCGAGGAAGCGGCCGGCCGGGTCCTTACATCCAAAAAGCACGGCCGTCCCGCCCACCAGCCCGACCTCTTTCTCGGCGGTCGCCCTCATTACCACGTAGTCGCCCCGGTCGGTCATTTCGGCGTTCGTCGCCACGTTCCCTCCGCAGAGGCAGATCCCGAACGCATCGTCGTACACGACGTTGATCAGGCGGCCGACGTGGGCCAGCTTCTTCACCCTCAGTTGCAGCAAGTCGACCCGATCGATCGGTTCCCCTTCGAGCGACTCGAGCACGAGCGCCAGGTAGTCGTCGGTCCGGATCAACCGGTAGGTGACCGCCAGCTCGATCCCCGAGTAGTGGACCGTCAGCTTGTCGCCGTCCAGGATCGCCTGCGACGCCGGAAAGGAGCGATTGCCCCGGTAGACCGCGCCGATCGGCCCGGCGGTCCGGCTGAAGCGGAGCACGGGCGCATCGTAGACGGCGCTGTACTCGACTCCCTCCGGCAGCGACGTGAGGCTGTCGAGCGTGGCCTCGCTTCCGACGGCGAGGTGAAGATCGCGCGTCTGGAGCGTCAACTGTCCGTGCGCCGCCGGGCCGAACGCGGCGGCCACCAGCAGGCCGGCAAGAATCCCCGGGCGTGTGAAGCTCATGTGCGATTTCCCTCCACAGATGGGCGCAGCAACGGCCCCTGCCAACGGCTCGGTCTTCCAGCGACGCCCAGATTGTACTGCTCGCAGACCCGATCCGCCAGATTCTCCCGAGGCTTGCGGCCGAGAGGGTCTGGCGCGCAATTCAAGCAGTGCGGCTTGTGCACTTCGAGAAGGCGTGGCTCGCGTGCCGCACGGAGCGCTCCGCCAGTAGGGGGCACAGGGTCGCAGTCGGGGAGGCTACCGGCGAATCGAGGGCGAGGCCGGCTGGGAGATTTCGAGCCTGGCCGGATCGCCGCGGAAGACCCAGTACATCAGCTCGCCGAAACGCCTCGGCTGGAGCCAGGGGCGGAGGTTCGGCGGCTTGGACCGGTTGATCAGGTCGAGCATGTCGGCGATCACGGTCGCGTTGTCGCCGTAGTAGAGGTGGCCGATGAGGCTGGTGTCGACCGTCGAGACGTCGATCGTGTCTATGCCCGGGATCACCAAAAGCTCGCTGCCCGAATCACCCGCCCGACGATAGCCGTGGACCGTCTTCGAGAGCTTCAGCGCCTCGTCGTTGGAGGAGGCGTAGAGGGTGACTCGCTCGGCCGTGGGGAGGATGGCGGGCACGATGTCGCGTCGGAAGACGTCGGCGTCGATGTCGGGCGCGGTGAGCACGAGCTCGTTGAACAGGGGCATCTCGTCCCGCATCTCGTACGAGATCCGCTGGAGGGCGGAGGTCAACGCCCGGTTGCCCATGCTGTGGGCCACCAGGTGGACCGATTCCGCGCCGGAGCGCTTGGCGACCGCGATCAGGAATTCCTTGAGTTGAGGCACGGTCCAATCGGCGTTCGTCTCGTCGGTGGCATACTGGATCAGTTCGCCCTGGGAAGGCCAACTGAAGAAGATCGGGGCGCCGTCGAAGTGCAGGTCGTAGGCCAGTTGCGCCGTACGGTGAGCGGCCTCCTCGAACGTCGTGTTGAAGCCGTGGACGAAGACGAACGCCTCTTTCTTGCGGGAAGCGTCGACGCGGTCCCGCAGACCGGCGAAGAACTCGTCGGCCGGCTGTTCCTCAATGCCCAGCAAGACCACGTGCCGGCGGGGATCCTCCTGCAATTCCAACCGAAAGACGGAAGGACGCTCCACCGCGCCCACTTCGTGTCGCTCGGGGATGCTCACCTCGCAGATCCCCATCTCCAGCTCGCCGCGCTCGTTGCCGTACGTCCTCTCGGGACGCGGTCCGACCGGCTCGCCCTGAAGCCGCACCAGGGTCGTGACCACGCCCAGCACGACGGTTGCCGCCACGCCGGCCCCCGCAAACACGAGCAGCGTGGACCGCCCGTTGAACCGAGCGGCTGCGAGCATCAGGATCGCACTGATCCCGGCGCAAAGCGCGGTCAGATAGAGCCAGCCGAGGTATTCGCTTCGTTGGGGCTCCGTCGCCGAGACCTCGCCGGCCTTGCGATCCGTGCCATAGAAGACCTTGACGACCTCGTACCCCGCCTCCTCGGGGACCGCTTCCGACGCTCCGTGGACGTCACGCGTGTTGACCGACGAGGCCGTCTCCTCGGAGGCGCCGCCCACCTCGGTGCCGGTCGCCGGTAGCCCGGCGTTCGCCCGGGCGGCGATCGGCTCGGACTCTGACGGCGGGGCCTCGGGCTGTGACGGGCGGGGCTCGGGTTGCGAGCGGCTGAAGTCGGCCTCGGGCAAACCCGGCTCGGACCCGATCGCCATCGCCGCGGGCGCGCCGACTTCGCGTGGCGACGGGCGTGCCATCATCGGTTTGGGTGCGGCCGCCAACGGGCGCGACCGATCGAGCGTCTTCGCCCGGGGTCGACCCATCATCGGCGGCGAGGTGCCCGGCAGATCCCGCGGGGCGACCAACATGGGGCCCTCGCTTGGCGTGCCCGGAGTGGGTGGAGACGGCGAGATGGAGCCACTGGGGACGAGCCCAGGTGCCATCGGGGCGAGGCGGGGGGTGGTCGGCCCTGCGTCCGGGCGGAGCGGCCAGACATCGGGCCTCTCGGGGGGCGAATCGGGCCAATCGGCCAAATCGGGTCCCGGTTGGGGCCGCTCCGGCGCGGCGCCGGTCGGACTTCCCGTGAGATCGGGCTCGACAGGGCCGGAATCGGGCCACTTCGAGTCGGGTCCGGACTCGCCGGCGTCGGAGCCTTTCGCTTGCGAATCGTCCAAACAAGCTTGCGGCGGGGCCCCGCAGCCAGGCAAGATGAGCAGACATGCTCCCGTGAGGGTCAGGCCAATCACCGTGGCTAAAGCGCGTCGCGTCGGCATCGAACCAGTCTCCAACCAACCACTCGATATGGGAGATCCTCAGCGGCGGAAGGGTAGCAAAATCGTGCCTCCTACCCCAGTCCAATTCCGATCCGTAAGGTGGCCATTCCATCCTCACGATCGAACTGGTCGCCAAGTCCCCTAGATACCCCCCTAATAGATGTATATCGGCCTCTGTCTTGGGGACGCATCATATGGATCGGTTCGAGTCGGTCGTTGTCCGACGGCCGGGCCCGTTCACCTTGCGGTGGTGCGAGGTGCCCGCGCCCGTCGTCCCCCCGGCCATGTTAATTGACTTACCCAAAAGGGTGGCATATCATCAAAGGGATGGATCCCGTCCTCTCTCGACGGCGGATCGCACGCGAGTCGAAGGCGATTTGACGCACGTCCCCGCCCTCGGAAGACCGCACGTTCCCGCTCAGGCCGGTCGCGATGGCGAAGATCACGGTCACTTGCCCGAAATGCGGCGCTCAGTACAGCATTGAGGACACGCACGTCGGCAAGACGGGACAGTGCAAGAAGTGCAGCACCACCTTCGTGCTGAAGGAGCCTCCGGAAGCGGACCTCGAGACGCGGGTGTTGGACCCCGGAGAGCGGGAAGGATTGCGGCAGTCCGCCTCGCACTCTCCGGCCGAGAGTCAGTCGGCCGAGATCTGGAACGTGGGCGACGTGATCCTCGACGTGTACGAAGTCAAACGGATCAACGGCGGGGAGGGCCAGACGAAGCACTACGCCGAAGGGGGCATGGGCGTCGTGTACCGGGTCCATCACCGGGGCTGGGACCTGGACCTCGCCGTGAAGAGCCCCAAGCCGGAGTGCTTCGACACCGAGCTGGGCAAGCGGGACTTCGAGCGCGAGTGCAAGACGTGGATCGAGCTGGGCCTGCATCCGAACATCGTGAGCTGCTACTACGTGCGTCGCGTGGACGGGATTCCGCGGGTGTTTGCCGAGTTTGTCGAGGGGGGCAACCTCGAAGACTGGTTCCAGACGGGGAAGCTCTACGAGGACGGACCGGAGCAATCGCTGTTGCGGATTCTGGACATCGCCATCCAGTTCGGCTGGGGCCTCCATTATGCCCACGAACAAGGCTTAATACACCAGGACGTAAAGCCTGGCAACGTGATGATGCAGGGCGACGTGCCCAAGGTGACCGATTTCGGTCTGGCCAAGGCGCGGGTGGCGGCCGCTCGTGTCAGCCCGGACGCGACGCAGGCCAGCATGGTCGTCAGTTGGGGCGGGATGACGCCGGCCTACTGTTCGCCGGAACAGATCCAAGCCGCGGTCGAGGTGGAGAGCGGAATCCCCGACGACGAGCGGACCAAGCTCACGCGGCGGACCGACATCTGGTCCTGGGCGCTGACGGTGTTCGGGATGTTCTGCGGCAAGGCGCCCTGCCGCTACGGGGGGCAGACTGCGCCGGATGTCTTCCAGGCGTATTTGGAGCGCCCCGCCGAGGACGGACGTTTGCCGCGCGTGCCCGACGAGTTGGCCTCTCTGATCGAGCAGTGCTTCCACAAGAATCCCGACGCCCGGCCTCAGACGATGGAGGAGGTCGTCGAAGACCTGACGAAAGTCTACCTGCTGATCGCGGGAAAACCCTATTTTCGCCAGGAGCCGGTGACTACCGAGTTGAGGGCGAACAGTCTCAACAATCGGGCCGCGTCGCTTCTCGACCTGGGCAAACAACAGGAAGCGGCCCAACTGTTGGAGGAGGCCTGGCAGCGACACCCGTGGCAACCGCAAGTTACCCATAATCGTGGGCTGGTGCTTTGGCGGGCGGGTCGAACCACCGACACCGACCTGATCACGGAGCTGGAGGAGCTGCGCAAGACGCGCGCCCAGGATTGGTCCGCAGCCTATTCTCTCGGGCTGGTTCAGTTGGAGCGTGGGGAGGTGAAGCTTGCGGCGGAAGCCTTGGAGCACGCCGCCGTGCTGGGGGGCGGGGATGAGGTCCGCACCACGCTGGAAGAGGCACGCTCGCGCCTGGCGCAGGCGCCCCGTTGCGTCCGCTCGTTCACCGGGCAGCCTCCTTCCGTAGCCACCGTTTTCTTGAGCGCCGACGCCCGCTGGGCCCTGTCCGGAATCGACGAAGAGAGACTGCGGCTCTGGGACGTGGCCCATGGACGCTCGAAGTTCACCTTCGACGTCCCCACCGAGCACGCCTCGCGGAGTCCCGACGGCCGCTGGGAGCTGTCGGCCGGCAAGAACGGAACGCTCCGCCTGACCGACGCCACGCAGGAGGGTCGCGGCCAGACGTTTCGCGAAATCACCTGGGGCTCGTCCCCCTCGGCCGGGTTCACGAGTGGCGACGGACGGTGGAAGGTGACCGAGGGGGATCAGTTCTCGTTTGAGCTGCACGCCGCGGATACCGGTGAGCTTGTCCACAAGTTCCGTGGACACACCGGCCCGGTCACGTCGGTCTGCTTCAGCCGCGACGGCCGCTGGGCACTCTCGGGAAGCCGCGATAAAACGCTACGGCTGTGGGAAGTCGCCACCGGACGCTGCATGCGGACTCTCAAGGGGCATACCGATCCGGTCAATTCCGTCTTCCTGGGGCCGAAAGGCCACTGGGCGCTTTCGGCCAGCACCGGCAAGAAACTGCGACTCTGGAATCTCGAGCTCATCTGCGGCACGCGTCGATTCACCGCCCCCATCCTCCTCTGCCACGTGACCAGCTCGGAAGAAGCCGGCCGGGCACAGGCCCGGTTTGCCGATCTCTGCCGGAGCGCCCGAGCTGCCATCGCCGGGGGTCGCTACGCCGTTGCCCTGGAGCTGGTCCGCACCGCCCGAGCACTCCCCGGATACGAAGTGGCCAAGGCGTCGCTCGAGCTGTGGGATGAGGTCGGACGCCGCTGCGTCTGCCGGGCGCCGCGCGACGCCTGGTGCGTGCAGACCCTCGAGGGGCACGACGACGACGTTCGCTCCGTGGCGATGAGTGCCGACAGCCGCTGGGCTCTCTCCGGAAGCGGCGATCGAACCCTCCGACTCTGGCAGTTGGACTCGGGACGCTGCATCCGGACCTTCAACGGGCACACCGATTGCGTACGCTCCGTCTTCCTCACGCCCGACGGTCGCCTGGCCCTGTCGGGAAGCTGGGACAAGACGCTCCGCGTATGGGACGTGGCCACGGGCGAGTGCCTCCGCACGCTCGAGGGACACGGCAACTACGTGAACTCCGTGATTCTCACCCCCGATGGGCACCGAGCCTTCTCGGGAAGCTGGGACAAGACCATCAAGGTGTGGCACGTCGCCACGGGTCGCTGCCTGCAAACGTTCCAAGGGCACGACAATTACGTCGACTCCGTCTGCCCGAGCCTCGACGGCCGACTGGTCCTTTCCGGAAGCGAGGACAACACCCTCCGCCTGTGGGACGTCGCCACCGGCCGCTGCCTCCGCGCGTTCGAGGGGCACACCGATTGGGTGCAGTCGGTGTTCTTGAGCCCCGACGGGCGCCGGGCCCTTTCCGGAGGCAAGGACTGGACCGTCAGGCTCTGGGACGTGGCCACCAGGCACTCGGAGCGCGTCTTCGAAGGCCACACGGCCCAGGTCAGCTCCGTCTTCCTCAGCCTCGACGGCCTCTGGGCCCTTTCGGGAAGCCGGGACAAGACGATTCGGCTTTGGGAGGTGGCCACGGGACAGTGCCGACACGTGTTCGAGGGGCACGCCAGCCAAGTGACCTCCGTCTTTCTCAGCCCCGATAACCGCTTCGCCCTCTCCGGCGGCGAGGACGGCACGCTCCGCCTTTGGCAGATCGATTGGGAGTACGAGTTCCCCGGCTGGGCCGACTGGGACGAGCGGGCGCGCCCCCATCTGGAAACCTTCCTCTCGCTCCACTGCCCCTACACCCAAGACCACCTCACCCGCACCGACAAGCCCCAGTGGAACGACGACGACTTCGCCCGCCTCCTCCAAGACCTCCAGAACCGCGGCCTCGGCTGGCTCCGCCCGGAGGGAATCCGCAAGGAACTGGAAAAGATGACCGCCCAGTGGCAGGGCCCGGTTTCGCTGCCGAAGGACTGACCGGCGCGCGAGGAACCCAACACCCGAGGAAGGCCGGAATTCTCGCGAGACGCCCCATGACCACCTACGAGCATGCCATGCTGGGCGTCAACGGGGCGCTGGCCGCGGGCCTGGACCGCCGATGGGGCTGGCCGATCGTTGCCATGGCCGGGTTCGTCGCCGTGCTGCCGGATTGGGACGGGCTGGGGATCCTCTTCGGCGCCGCCGTGTTCGACCGCGTCCACCGAACCCTGGGACACAATCTGCTGGTTTGCCTCTCGCTAGGCGCCGTGGTGGCCGCGCTGGACTACCGGTACAGTCTGGCCCAGCGCGTGAAGGAGTGCGCCGGACGGCACCTTCGCGCGCTCTCCTCGCAAGAACCGTCACCCAAACGCAGCGTGTTCCGCCTCGGCGAGCTGTCGATCTGGGTGGCCGTGGGCGTCGTGGCGTCGTTGAGCCACCTGGCGGCGGACGTGGTGTTCTCGGGACATCCGCAACTCTCCGATTGGGGGCTCCGGCTCTTGTGGCCGTTTTCCGATCGCCTCTGGGCCTACCCGATGGTCTCATGGGGCGATCCGGGCGCAACGCTGGTCTTCGTCGTGGGCATGTTTGCCATGATCCGGTGGCGCCGGCATCGGCGGCTCATTGCCGGATTGACGTTGACCTTGGTGCTCGGATACGTCAGCATGCGAAGCATGATCGGCGGCTGACGTCTGCGGTCTTGCCGACACGCCGCTTCTCCCGGTCGTCGCTCCGCTACACGGCGGGGGTTTTCGCGCGACGAGATCCGGGCTTCCCGTCGAGGTATACTGGGTGGAACTGGCGGCCGAACGTCGGCCGATCTTCGCCGAGAGCAACAGCAGCGGCTTGAGCAGGCGCTCGTGATGCACGACCCGTTTGACCCCTACTGGCAGTGGTTGGCGATCCCGCCGGCCGAGCAACCGCCCCACCACTATCGGATCTTGGGCCTGCGGTTGTTCGAGACCGACCGCCCAATGGTCGCCCGGGCCGCGCGGGCGCGGATCGAGCACGTCCGCTCCTGCCACGACGGCTCGCATCCCGAGGCCGCGGAGCGGGTCCTCGCGCATCTGGCGGCCGCCCGAGACACGCTGCTCAGCCCGGAGCTCAAGGCCCAGTACGACAACCTGCTCGTGCAACGAGAGTCGGCCCGAGTCCCCCAGCCGGCTGCGCCCCCTCGTCAACCAACACGCACGTCGCCGGTGAACGTCGTCGCGCACGGCCCCCGGTGGGATCCAGAGAACCGGCGGACGAAGTTGTCGCCGACCTCGCTGATCGTGTTCGGCATGGCGGCCGCGTTGGCCTTGGCGCTCGGGCTCGCGCTCTGGTCGTCTCCGACCGACGATCCCGAACGCAGGGCGTCGTCGGACCACGGCCAAGACCGGCAAGTCGCCGACACGACGGAAGCGGCCGACGGTCCGGCCCGGCAACAGGCCCCTTCGCGGCCCTCCGAGATGGCTTCTTCGCACCCGTTTGTTAGCACCCCGTCGCGCAGCGGCCGAAACCGCCCGGCCGGTGACCGCGCCACGCGGAGCCCGTCCTCCGAGCCCCGGGTGCCTTGGCGCCCCCGCGGCCCGGAAACCATGGCCGACTTGATGAGCACGGGCGACGACACGGCCATCGACGTTCGCACGGTCACGGGCAGGCTGGCCGCCGCCCGGCGTGCCATGTGGTCGCGCGACCTGGCCGCGGCTCGCCGGCACGTGGAAGCGGCGGTCGAGGCAGCCCGCACGCCGACCGAGCGGACCGAAGTCGAGCGGGTCCGCAAGCTGTTCGAGTCGCTCGAGGCGTTTTGGGGCGCCGTGCACAAGGCGCTTGGCCAACTCGAAAGCGGCCGGGAGCTCCGTGTGGGCGACTCGATGGCGATCGTCGTCGAGGCACGGCGCGAGCAACTGACCGTTCGGGCGGCTGGGCGGATCTCGACGTACCGGATCGCCGAGCTGCCGCAAAAACTGGCCGTCGCGCTGGCCCAACAGGTCTTGCCGAAAGGCCAACCCACCACGGACCTGCACGTCGGCTCCTTCCTGGCCGTCGACGTCGACGGCGACCGCCACGAGGCTCGCACCCATTGGGACCGGGCCGGGGCCGACGGCAAGGACCTGCTGCTCGAGTTGGCCCTGGCCCTGCCCGTGCGGGTTGCCCGGACCGGCGAGCTGGTGCGTTCGCCCTTGCTCCTTCCCGACGGGACGAACGGCGCGTCGCTTTCCGCCGAGCCGGATGCGTCGGTCGAGCCGCCCCCGGCTCCGAGAAGGTCGGTGCCCGACGACGCTGCCCTGGCCCGAGCCGAACGGCTCATCCAGGAGCTTTTCCAGGCCGATATCGACAACGCCCGTACCGGCCGGCAGAAGAGAGCCCTGGCGGAGAAACTGTTCGACATTGCCTGCCAGACCGACAACGACCCGGCGGCGCACTACGTAATGTGTCGCATCGTCCGGGACCTGGCGGTCGACGTCGGCGATCCCGACCCGTTCTGTCGGTACATCGACGAGATGGACCGGCGCTACGAGATCGACGCGCTCGGCATGAAGGCCGCCGCCTTCACCAACGCGTGGCGCTCCAAGAACGCACCCCCCTACCGAACGGCCTTGGCACGGCAATCCCTCCAGCTCCTCGACGCCGCCGTAGCGGCCAAGCACTATCCGGCCGCCGCCCAGCTCGTCCGCGTCGCCGAGCACGGCGCCAAGGCGGCCAAGGACTACGCCCTCGCGCGCGAAATCGAAGCGCGAGCCCGCCAGATCGAGGCATCGCTCCAAGACGACGGATAACGGCCACCTGCCCCGGAAAACCGAGCGCGTCATGCGCTGAGACAGCACGTCATGCGCCAAGAAGTGGGAAAGATCGAGGGGGCGAGGGCGGTCGAGGACAAAGGGCAATGAAGGGCGTCGGAATCGTCCACGAACAGCGCCTCGGGTGATTGCCGGAACACGACATGGGAGGTCGCAGCGAAGGTGCAAGAACACGTGGCCGGGGCAGATCAGACGACTTCCAGTGGCCCACGCGCCAGCAAACCCCCCGCGAGTGGGCATTGTGCCCCATTTCGCCCGAGCTGGCCGCGGGCGCAGGAACACGTTTGTCGTTCCTGGACTGCGGAGCCGTGGGGAGGACAGCGGGATCTTGGAGGAAATGGCGAGATTGGGCGGTTGCGGACAAAGCGAGGCAGCCGGTCGCCGTCGCTGAGCACCGCGGCTCGCAGTTGAAGGATCGCCTCGCCGAACGGGCCCAGGAGTACGTCCAATTGAAAGTCAAACCTGTAAACCTCAATCAAGAGGGGCGCTCGCCCCCCTCTTTTTTGTGGTTACAGAAAAGGGGAACCCGTATCTCGCTTCCCGCAACCCACTAGCCCAACTTGCGCAGTTACGGGCTCGGACTTTCATAATTCCCGAGGAATTCGGGCTTCGTGGTCAGAAGTCTTCACTACAGCAAGTGGTCCGGGCTGAGGCGT
>Ga0307378_10000848_pt1 | contig 51162 bp, 74 predicted proteins | sample UN1MG_FD_202238 | JGI IMG/M metagenome (GOLD analysis project Ga0307378, IMG submission 202238) | Soil microbial communities from Risofladan, Vaasa, Finland - UN-1 | ecosystem: Environmental > Terrestrial > Soil > Coastal area > Acid sulfate soil | place: Finland: Risofladan, Vaasa | collected... | reverse complement strand
TGACCATTCGCTTGTCCGGCCTTTTATATGTTTTGATGGCGGTGGGACAAGAGAAAATACAGGAATGTTCTGTTCTTGGGAATACGCCGAATTAATAGAACCAAAATACAGGGTCAAATGTTTTTACGATCTTGTTGAGGCTCTAAAAAAAGAAGGCTATAAAAAAGACCCTGACGACGGGTTTTTTTACCATCCCAAAGATGACAAAATCATGTTCACTACGAGTATGCTTTGGTATGAAGGGAAGGGAGTAGAAAAAGATAGAAGCGGTTTTTTCACTATAGACGGTTATTCTTTTGATAAAATATTCGTTGAAGAGGTAAAAGGAGAATAGAATGAAGGCTATAGAATTGAAAATAATTGCCGGACAAAGTTATTTGCAAGTAAACGGAAAAGGTGCGCTTGAAAAGGTTCCTCCGGTCCCATGGTATAAGGTTATATGTATTGGCATGGACAGCGGAAGAACGGCTGAAGAGTGTAGGTATAACATTTGCCTTCCTGTTAGTCGAATAATATGAACCAAAAACTAAAATCAAAATATATAGAGCTTCATAAGCGCTATGGAGATGTCAGAATTGAGTGTGAAGCTAAAGACTCTCTTCCTCTTGATGTTATACTTGATTTTCAGGGTGATTTAAAATCAAGAACCACGGAAAATAAAATAAAGCTGGCGACCCAGATATTTAAATCTGGGTTTTGTGCGCCTTTTTTTGTTTGGTCCCACGAAGGCGATTATTATTTTATGGATGGTCACGGGCGCTCGGAGGTTCTTTGTGAGATCCGCGAGGCTGGAATTCCTATCCCTGGGTTTTTCCCTATCGCTTATGTTTTTGCTAAGACTGAGATTGAAGCGCGTGAGAAATTGACGGCTATTACAAGTCAGTATGGAGATGTTGATCTTGAGGCGCTTTCCGAGTGGGTCGAGGATTTTGACAATGAGACTAAGGAGTCTTTCAGGTTACTGGAAAAAGAAATTGAGATACCTGTAGAGGATATTGCCATTGTGGAAAATATTCCAGTTGGCTCATTTGATGACAATCAAGCTACAACAATAAATGGAGACGTTTGGAGCCTTGGCAATAATAGGCTATTTTGCAGCAACAAAGAAGATGAGACAGAAATAATATTTACACTCGTTAAGAGATATAGGTCGTTATGTATTAAATATAACAAAACCCCGGAGATAAAACTTAATGGCGAGATTTACGAATTCTGAAAAAGAACTCTTAAGCGAATTATTAATGCAAGATGACCTTGAGCGCGTATCCCCAAAAATGGAGCGATTTCGGGAGCCTTGGTCTATCAAGCTTGCAAAAGGTGGCCGTGGAGCAGGAGCTAAGTCCTGGGGTATGGCATCTTTGTTAATTCAGCGCGCGAATTATGATTGTATAAGAATAGGCAGTTTCAGAGAGATTCAGAAATCCATTGAAGAATCCTCTTATCAATTATTGGTGAATATGGTCGGACGGTTAAGATATCCGGGCTGGAAAATAACAGACCAGCGGCTTGAATCGCCGACTGGATCTAAGATTATATTCCGCGGGCTAAAAGATATCCGCGCGGCTGGACAAGTAAAATCCCTTGAGGATTTTGATATATTCGCGATCGAAGAAGCCGCGCCTATATCTAACGAGTCATGGATGATGCTACTTCCTACGTTAAGAAAAGAAGGCTCGGAGTTATGGGCTGTCTATAATCAAGAGACCGATTTTGATCCAGTTGATATCAGGCTTTGGAATTCAGACAGGAAGGATGTACTTAGAGTTTGGCTTGAGCCAGGACCTACCGATAACCCATGGTGGACCTCAAGACTGCAAGAAGAAATGGAAGCTCATTATAAGTTAGACCCGGATGAGGCCGAACACGTTTGGGGTGGTCTGCCTAGAAAGCAAGGCCAAAAGGCCGTCATGTCTCGCGTGCGCGTGCGTGGCGCTATGAATCGGATTATTGATCCTGTTGGAAAAATAGCTATAGGTTGCGATGTCGCCAGGTTCGGAGATGATAGAACAGTTATCTATAAACGGCACGGTCTAAAAATCATAGACGAGCGAAGCTTTGCAGGCCAGGATCTTGTCAGAACATCAAACGAGATATGGGATATGGCCAATAAAGATCCTTCGATTGCGATCAACGTTGATGATTCTGGTGTCGGTGGTGGTGTAACTGATATGTTAAGATCGTGGGGAGCCAAAGTGTTCGGGATATGTAATAATCACAGGCCATCGAATCCCGATAAATATGATACTGCGGCAGATGAGCAATGGTTTGAATTTCCGGTTGATGAGGCAGACATTCCGAACGATCCGGTTCTAAACATGGAACTGACAGGTCGCCAATATGACTACACAAAGGCCGGACAAAAAAAGATTGAATCTAAAGACAAATACAAAGAAAGGCTTGGAAGGTCCCCAGACAAAGCGGATGCGTTATTACTTACTTATTATCAACCGAACGCGTTATTTGATGACGATTTCCAGGCTCAAATGAAAAGGAGAAGAGGGTTATGAGGTTAGTAAGATGATACTATGCACAGCTCAATTTGATTTTAAAAGTAATAAAAATTATAAACGCTTACTTAATGTTTTCGTTCAAAGCGTTAAAAAATACATACCCGAAATTGATATTAGAATTCTACGACTTGAGATGCCGCGAAAAGTTGACAATACTCCTCTTAATTTTACGTGTAACACGATTAAGCTTAAGGCATGGGTGGATTTCTTGGGATCTGAGACAGATGATATAATATTTTCAGATTGTGATATGATCTGTTCGGGTAATCCGCTTGGGGTTTTTGACCAAGAATTTGATGTTGCCTACACATCGACCGGCCTGAAATCTCCACCAATGAATGGCGGTATGTTGTTTGTCAGAAATAACCAACGAAGTCTCGATTTTTTTAAATCCTGGCTCTCGGTTAATAATAAAATGTATTATAACGATAAACAATTACATGCTCAATGGCGCGCTAAATACCTAGGGATGAATCAAGCTGCATTTGGATATTTGATCAATAATATCCCAGTTGAGGCTCAATTATTACCGGTCCCTACTCAAATATATAATGCGGTAGATACAGATTGGAAAAACATTAATGATTTAACCTGTTTTATTCATATTAAGTCCGAATTACGCCGCGCTGTACTTAATAATATGGAGCCACATGGGGTTTGTGAGCGCGCCATGAAGCTTTGGTACGAAATTCAGGCGGAGCTTCCGGTAGAGCAAAAAGAGTGCAGCCAGGAGCCTAAGAAGCCAGCCAGGCCTACAAGATATCGCAGGGTTCGGCGGCGTGGAAAAATTTTTAAAATATAATCACAAAAAGCTTGACATTTTATCAATAATTGTTTATATTTAATATATCAAGAGTTTATAAGGAGATTGATATGAATGAAATTAACATGAATACAACAAAAGAACGACTATATGGTCGATTACAGGAAATGGGATTTAATTTGGACAATTTTGCTCAAGATTATGAAACATGTATTGATAATTATGAATTTGAATATAATTGTTTGAACGCAGAGATGAATGACGATTTCATAGATTATTGCTTTGATAATTGGAAATAACAACAAGGCCGGAGCAATCCGGCTTTAAATAGATAAGGAGATTGATATGAATGAAATTATTAAGGAAATGAAAGTGAATACAGGAAACAATTCAAGCAGAATATGCTTTCGGCTTAAAATTTGCTCGGTTCATGGCCATGAATGGTTAACTTTTACACGTTGCGAATGTAAAACATTAAAAACAGCATTAAAGAAAGCGGGATTTGATGCTTAATTGCCACAAAAAATATATAAAGGACCTGACTCAAAGGTTGGGTCATTTTAGACATTTTTATTGTGTTAAATGCAAAGCTCATTCTTATAAAGATAAAATCTATACCAAAAAAGAATGGGATAATTATGTTGACTTTAATCCAAAAGGGTATTTATGAAACAAACATTTATTAACATTTTAACGCCAGAAAAAGACTATGACAGCAACCAGCAAATGATAGACTCAGGGCTTATTAAAATAGAGCGTGAGTATACTTGGGAATTCGAAAATCCTGAGTGTAGGTGGACTTTGATCGATAAAAAAGACCGTTATTTTTATAATGATGGTAAAATATTACATAATTCAGCGGCCTTTAAAAAAAAGACCTATGGGATAAATTATCTATAATAAAAATAATAATAGTTTTAAATCAATGGAAGAATTTTCTTGACTTTCTGAAATATAAATATTAACTTATATATATGATTAAGGGAGATTATATGAAAACTAATTATGAAATTAAATCAGAGAACATAAGAATGGACATTGCAGAGATTAACGGCGAATGGACTTACAGGGAATTTTCAAACGAAAAGCCCGTATTTTTCATTTTTTGTGACTCAAAAGAAGAGGCTATTTCTGAGTTAAATTCACGAGTTAAAGAGATTGAAGGGGCTATGAATGTCTAATTTCCCACAAGGAAAATTCAACATAATATATGCAGATCCTCCTTGGAAATACGGCGATTCGCGAAACTATAAGGTCAAAAATAATCCAAGCGGAGCGGGCGGTGCATCAAAGCATTATGCAGTAATGAGCCTGGAAGGTATAAAATCCTTGCCTGTTGCTGACTTAATTGACCGTGAATCCTGTTTTCTCTTTTTGTGGTGTACTGGCCCAAAAATGGATTGGGGCATTGAAGTTTTAAAATCCTGGGGTTTTAAATTTGTTACAATTGTTTTTGACTGGGTAAAGGTCAAAAATGATTATTCGGGCATCCGTCACGATGGCATTGGCTGTTATACAAATAATAACACTGAATATGTTTTGTTGGGCCGTGTCGGAAAATATCAGCGAGCTAATACCGGAGTAAGAAAAATAATAGAAGCCCCAAAAATGGGCCATAGTCAAAAACCGCCAGAGGTTGCCGATAGAATAGTCAAATTGATTGGTGACTTACCAAGAATAGAATTATTTGCCAGGGATAGAAAAGAAGGCTGGGAGGCCTGGGGAAATGAAATCTAAACTACCAAAAGAGCTACTAATTTATATTTTAAGTCTTTATGCCATAGCGCTAATAGCCGCTGTGGTGGTTATAATCTGTAATTTATAGGAGTAATTTGTGAAAAAAGGAAAAGCGTACGCCCATAAATCAGGACAAAGGCAGGGTGATTTATACCATACACCGAAAAGCTTAGTGTGGGTTGCTGAGGATATAATTAAAGATGAATTTCTAATTCAAATTTTAGAGCCTTGCGCTGGGCAAAAATATACTCCAATAGTCGAAGCCTTAGAACGTATTAATATGACTGTTGACTATAATGATTTGTTTGCTTTTGACGGAAAAGATTATTTAAAAGATGAATTTTTTATTGATTATAATCAAATTATAACAAACCCACCTTTTAGCCTTTGGGATGAATTTGTATTGAAAGCAAAAACACACTGTAATAAATTCATGTTCATAGGTAGGCTTAATTATTTCGGAACTCAATCAAGATTAGAAAAAGGAATCTGGAATAATTTAAAAGGGATTTATCCTTTTTCGCGCTATGTTGACTATCAAACACCATACCGGGATGACGGACTTTTTCATGTTGGGGCCATGGCGACTGCTTGGTTTTTGTGGGATATGGAATACACCGGAAAATTAGACTTTGAAATTCTGGACGTTGCAAAATATGCAAAGCTTGGGGCTTTTAAAAAATGAAAAACATAGTACACCTAATCGACAATATGAAATTCATGGCCGATATTCCAGACAATCATTATGATCTGGCTATTTGTGACCCGCCTTATGGAATATCGGTGGGAAGTGTTAAACACTATCGAACAAAATTGACAGAATATAAACCTAAAGATTGGGATACAGAACCACCACCGAAAGAATATTTTACTGAACTTTTTAGAATCTCGAAAAACCAAATTATATGGGGTGGGAACTATTTTACAAAAAATTTGCCACCTTCAAAATCGTGGATAGTTTGGGATAAAAAGCAACCAGAAGGATTAACTTTTTCAATGCATGAATTAGCATTTTGCAGTATTCCAAAAAAACAACCTAAAATATTCAGGCATTATCCAGGTGGAAATAGAATTAGCAATAATGAAGAAAAAGCAAAGTTGTATAAAAAGATCCACCCAACTCAAAAACCAGTAGCATTATATAAATGGACATTAAAAAATTATGCTAAACCTGGATGGTTAATATTAGATACAAATGTCGGCTCTGGCTCAATAAGAATAGCTTGTCATGATTTAGGTTTTGACTTTGAAGGCTGCGAGCTTGACCCGGATTACTGGCAAGCACAAGAAGAACGCTATCAAAATCACATATCACAACAATCATTATTTAATACTGAAGAAATACAGGATTTGATTTTTGAAGGAAAGGAGTAGACATGAAAAACATAGTCCACTTAATCGAAAACATGGAATTCATGAAAGACTTGCCTGATAATCATTATGATCTTGCTATTGTTGACCCGCCTTATGGAATTGGTGAGAGTGGGAAAACAAATAAAACAAGAAGTAAATTAGCAATATCTAAGGATTACGGAAATAAAGACTGGGATACAGAATCACCACCGAAAGAATATTTTACTGAACTTTTTAGAATAAGTAAAAATCAAATAATTTGGGGTGCTAATCATTTTATATCTAAAATATCAATAGATTCTTCATGTTGGATTGTTTGGGATAAGGATAATGGAGCAAGTGATTTTGCAGATAGCGAATTGGCATACACCAGTTTTAAAACAGCAGTTAGAAACTTTAAATTCAAATGGCAAGGTATGCTTCAAGGCAACATGAAAAATAAAGAAAAACGAATCCACCACCCTCAGAGACCTTTTATAAAGCAATAGAATGGATGAATAAAAGGTCCAAAACTGTTTCATAAATAACGACTAAAACAATCGATATTATCGATTAAACAAAGGAGAATTTAACATGGAAATAACTTTAGTCACAGGATGCTTAATCTTTATCATCGCCTTTTTTGCGGAATTAACAGACTCGACACTTGGCATGGGTTACGGCACGGCCCTTACACCCATCCTTCTATTCATGGGATTTCAACCCCTAGAAGTAGTCCCGGCCATTCTGGTTTCGGAATTTGTCACTGGAATACTGGCCGGAATAGCCCATCAAAGCCTGGGAAACCTGACATTGATCACTCCAAAGCCCTCGGGTAAAATTACCGGTTCACAGAAATTACCATTAAATTGGATAAAAAAAATAAAGGGCTTAAATGTTAACATGAAAAGCCTCATTGCAATTTCAAGCTTTGGTGTCGGCGGAACCATATTAGCAGTGGCATTAGCCATAAAACTCCCGGCTTTCTACGTAAAGCTCTATATTGGAATTCTCATCACAGCTATCGGCATACTCCTCTTCCTCACCAATAATAAAACCTATCACTTTTCCTGGAAGAGATTAAGTTTAATGGGGATTATGGCCTCATTTAATAAAGGAATTTCAGGCGGAGGCTACGGACCCCTGATCACCGGAGGTCAAATACTCAGTGGTATTCCGGAAAAAACCGCCATTGGAATCACATCGATTTCTGAAGGACTAAGCTGCTTTGTCGGAATCATCATCTACCTGGCCTTTCGTGAAAATCCTTTTCAAAGCAGCCTTCTTCCCCTACTGGTTTGTGCCGGAACATTATCAGTGCCCTTTTCAGCCTTCTTTGTAAGCAAAATTGATGCAAAAAAATTAAGATGGTCAATGGCATGGATCACCCTTGGATTAGGAATATTTACATTAATAAAGCTAATTTTATCAAACTAAAACGCTGGGTTCGACATGAAATCACTGAATTTTAAGCAATAATCATGGTCCAGATAAAATTAAAGCTCATCATAGACAAAATGTTCAATTTCAATGCCCGCCGAACGAAAAAGTTCCAGAGAATCACGAAGGCGGTAATCTTGATTATAAAAAATCTTCTTCACCCCGCCGAGATTGATAATCCGCTTAGCGCACATCACACAAGGAAGATGGGTCACAAAAAAATATTTAGCGGTCTCGAGTGGATAACAGGTCGAATAATAAACGTCGGTCTGGGTTGGAATTTTTGGGACTATAAACATTTAATATTTTCTACACCTGACGGCCAGATAAATTTCTTTTTTAGTTTGTTGTGGCTTGCCTTGTCTCCTGTTGCTTTCTGGGTAGACGACGCTGCAAGGCGAACATATGATATTTTTGGTATAGAAAAAATAGCCATGGTTGAAAGTGCCAAGGCGTCAATAATGGCATCTAGAGCACAAAGATTTTCGGAGAATTGTAAGAGAACATGGGTTGAAAGGGCCAAAGATCCTTCGTCTAAGTTATATCCAAATCAAGACCTTAGAGATTTAATGGGGCCTGAAAATAAATCTTGACAAAATGTGATTTATTGTATATATTATTAGAAAGGAGATTGATATGAGAAGAAAGATCATTATAGATTTATTTTGCATTATAGTTTTATCATTATTTGCCTGGATTAATGTTTTGGCTTTTAGCGAAGTATTTTTTGCTGAGGAAGAAGTAGAATCTATTTTTGGATGGATCGTGTTTCTTGCTTTAGAGGGTGTTATTGCTCTTATATGTTTTTGTTGTATTCTTTCGTTCTTGACTGAAGAATTCATAGCACCTTTTCTTTCTGAAAAAATAACAGACTTTTGGGAGTGGATCGACGAACTGGACAGCCGCGATGAAGATTAAAATAATAACAGCGGTTTTTGACTACCCAGGAAAAAATGAGTATTCAAGATGTTTGACAGCGCTTGAGAATTCAATCAAAGCTAACGCGCCAAACGTGGAATTTACTTGTATTCAGCTTGAACCTCCAGCGACGTGTTTTGCCTGGAATAAACCAGGCTGGCACAATAACCATATCAAGCTCAGGGCTTATTCTAGTGTAAAAATTGATTGTCCGACGTTTTTTGTTGATGCAGATACAATTGTTTTAAAAGACCTCACTCCTCTCGTGTCTGAGGATTTTGACATTGCAATTGCTGAGCGGCCAGAGAGAGCAAAGGCGCCTTTCAATATGGGCGTTATTTTGTTTATGCCAACAGATAAGGCTATAGCGTTCATGGGCGACTGGATAGGTATTGATGAACTGATGTTGAAAAATATAGAGCTACACATGGAATATCGGAATAAATATTCCGGTCAAAATCAATCATCCTTTGGTTTTTTGTATGAGAGATCGCAGAATATAATCATAGACAAATACCCTACAAAAATAATGAACGCAGTAGAGCAAGATTGGGGCGACATAAGCCAAGCATTTATATTGCATGTCAAAACACGTCTTAGGGATGCCGCTCTTGGTGACCTTCCGATTGAACGTATACACTCTCGATTACAAACAGGAGTCCAACTTTGGCGACAGTACGAAAAAGCTTGACTTTTGACAATGTTAGTATTAGCTTATATATAAGGAGTATGAAATGATTGTATTAAGTTTATTTGACGGTTACGCTGGAGGATTGGAATCTTTAAAACGCGCAGGAATAAAGGTTGATAAATATTATGCATCAGAAGTCGATAAGTACGCAATACAAATAGCGATGAAAAACCATCCCGAGATGATACATCTCGGAGACGTAACAAAATGGCGAGAATGGGATATTGGAAAGCCTGATGTTATAATAGCTGGCTCGCCTTGCCAGGGGTTTTCTTTCGCGGGCAAACAATTTAATTTTAATGATGAACGCTCAAAGTTGTTTTTCGACTTCGTGGACATTTTGAAACACTATAAACCAAAATATTTTTTGCTTGAGAATGTGAAGATGAAAAAGGAATATCAAGATGTCATTAGTAAAATAATAGGAGTCGATCCAATAGAAATTAATTCCGCATTGGTAAGCGCCCAGAACAGGAAACGACTTTATTGGACAAATATTATAGGTGTAACACAGCCAGAGGACAGAGGTATTTTTTTAAAAGATATCATAGAAGGTAATGAGATGAGCGTAATGGCTGGTCGAATTGTCGGAAGAGCAAGGGTAAACGGTAAGCGAATTGACCATAAGCAATCTGTTGCTGGGATAACAAATCAAGAGCTTGAAATAAATAAAAACCCTCAAAAAACAAATACTTTAAGCACAGTTAGCAAAGATAATGTTTTAGTACTGAAAAAAGTAAGTAAAGATATATGCAAAAAAACTAAAAACTATATACAATACGATTTAAACAACACTGGGAATGATAGTTGTGATCAAAGACTATACTATAAGCATACTGAAAAAGGAAGAACATTATCAGCGAATATTTCATCTATAATTAAGGTAATAGAGGCAGAAGATGGAGACTATTACTACTATAGAAATTTTACAGTAATTGAATGTGAACGTCTCCAAACTTTACCAGATAACTATACTGAAGGTGTAAGCAATACACAACGATATAAAATGCTTGGAAACGGCTTCAATATAGAAACCGTGACACACATATTAGGGAGTATGAAATGAACCTAAAAAAACAAGACAACATTATAAGCGACTTGATTTATGCGATAGAGGCGCAACAAGTAGAGATTAGCGACTTCGAGGAGGAATTTATTAGTTCTATTTGGAGCAAGATTTCTCACGGCTGCAAGCTATCTCACAAAGAAGAGCACATTTTAGTAAAAATTCACGGGAGGATCGCATGAAAAAACCGATAGTATTTTCAATATGGTTTGACCGCCACGAAGAGATAAGCCGATATAAAGAATATTCCAAGGTTTGGAAGGTCTCAGCAGAAAAGCACCTTAAAGACGTTGAACATCATTGTATGGCTGTTGATCCTCCAAACTTTGATGATCCGTGTCCGGTTTTTCATCGTGGAGACCGTAAGATCGGACCGTCAAAAACGCTTTCCTGGTTGAAAAAGATTGATATGTGGGAAAAACTTATTGATAAGCATCCAGACCGGCCTATATTAATGTGCGACACTGATATTGCTTTTTTCGGTAATCCGTTCGACGAGTTGCTGGCTGGAGAATTTGATTTCGATGTTGCATTATGCGGCAACAATACCGGAGCGGTATATTTTAGCGGTAGTAAGAAATCTCGCGAATTTATGAGGCAGTGGTGGTTTACGACGCACTATTTATTCGATCGTCCTAAGTTGTATCAAAAATTGGACAAGAAATATAAGGGGTTGGATCAATCCTCAATGGGTTATATGCTTGAGCAAGGCAGCCATAACGCGGATGTTTTACAGTTGCCAAGAAGATTCCATTCAATTTGGAACGATTACGAACACCCTTGTTACTTGATGCATTATCATAGTTCGCTTAAGAGCGTTGTTTTCAACGAAAAAAAAACGCCACTACTTGGCGCCGTGCAATATTACAAAGACGCTTGGTTAGCGTATAGAAGCGAGGTTGAATAATGATAGTAATAATATTAGGAATGCACAAATCAGGCACAACGCTAATTGCAAAAACACTACATGAGTCAGGAATAAATATGGGCGTCACAAGTTACGGGGATTATCCAAGATGTAAATATGAGGACCCGATTGTTCAGCAAATTACAAAACAGCTTGTGCATGGTAAGCAGAACAGGCACAGCCTTGATATTCCAACTTCAGATATGTCAAAATTTGTTACACAAGAAATATTTGATCGGATGAAGGACTATGTAATAGACAGGGTTCATAAGCACGGTTATGATTGGGGCTTTAAATTCCCTGATGTAACTTTGTGTTATGATCTCTGGAAACAAATACTGCCTTATCATATCGCTATAGGCGTGAAAAGAAAGCGCGAATCAATTATAAATCATTATTTACGCCGAAAAACAAAACTGCACACGGTTGACGAAATCAACCGTGTGTGCGACTTGTATGAAGAGGCACTTTTAGTGTATAATGTCCCTATTGTTAATTATGAGGATTATTTAGAGCTTGGAACTAAGCCACTTGAAGATATCCTCAAAATCAAGCTAAAGGACTGTAGAATACATGGGAAGCAGAAGTAAAGAGATTTCAAAACGTTTTAAATATGACCAAAATATTGTTGGAGTTGAAGTCGGCGTAAGATATGGAAAAAACGCCGAACAACTCCTTTGTAATTTACCCAATTTAAAACTCTATCTTGTTGACAGGTGGGAGAAGCCGCCAATCGGAGATTCTTATTATAAATCTGGCGACGGTGTGGCTCAAAGAGCAGCGGGGCATTTAAAGAGGGCTTACAAACAAACAAAAGAACGCCTTGCAAGGTTTAAGACGAGGACAACGTTTCTTAGAACAGATTCTTGTGCCGCTTCTGAAATGTTTTCAGACGGTCTTTTTGATTTTGTTTTTATTGACGCAGATCATTCATATGATGGCGTTAAAAAGGATATAATTTGCTGGCTGCCAAAAGTAAAAAAAGGCGGCTATTTGTGTGGCCATGATTATGGTCATGTTAAAATTGGGGAAGTCAAAAGGGCTGTTGATGAACTTCTTGATAGTGTTGAATTATGCTCTGATATGACCTGGTTTTGGAGGAAGTGCTAATATGGGAATTTTCGACTGGCTAAAAGGCAAGCAAACAATAGACAATAGCAATGTGACAAAATTTTCACCAAGAAGGCCGGCCCCGAGAGACTGGACCGACGATCTTGTTGTAAATAAAGAATTAACAAAAGGCTTGTTTCATAATACCTACCCAGGAATGAAGCTTGCCGGGGGCCTGGCCTTTGCTCCGATTGCGATTCCTGTCTGGCTTATGGGCTATCCGGTTCCAAGTCCTGTCGAGGAAGACGAAAGCGCCAGTGAGGACATTGAGTATTTGCTTGATCATTTTAAAACAGAAATGAAACAAATACATTTACAGTGTCATAGAGATGGGACAATATGGATTTTTCCGAAATGGGTAGCTTCGTTAAATAAGCTTATTTGGGAGTTTATACCCGATCCGTCAGTCTCGGACATTATAAGAGATATTGAAACCGGCGAGATAGTCGAAATAATAGTTGATGAACTTTTGGGAATAAAAATAGGAGAAAATAAAGTTGTATATGTCAGAAGAAAAAGATACTTTACGACAAAAAAAATAACAGAGCTTTGGCTTGAAGGGAAAGATCAGGTTCCAAAAGAACTAAAATCTAAAACTTATAGAAATATCGCTGGCATCTTGCCGGTTCCTTTTTCTAATAACAAAGATGCTGAAGAAGTTAGGGGATATCCAGACCTTGAGAGAATAATCACGGATTTAAAATCATATCATGATATTGATCTGCAGCGGTCGAATATGCTTGCAAAGTTTCAGCCAAAAATGGTTCAGCGTGTTAATGATCCTGCATCCTGGCTATCAAATAACGGATATACAGACATTAACCAAATCAAAGTTTACGATCTTGATGTTATAATCAACAAAGGAGAAGTTGAAGCTACGGAATTTCAGTCTCTTGATTTTTCAGCTTATACGGCATACGAAGGCGCATTAAAGCAAAAATTTCAAAAGATAGTTGAGGCGTCCGGAGTTCCTGAGATTGCCTGGGGATTGAAGACAACCGGAAACAACGCCAGTGTTGAAGAATCAATGGCTTCGCTTGTGAAATTTGTGATAGACAAGCAAGAGCAAAAAACAAATCAATATGAAAAATTGTTTTTTGCTTCGCTATCATTATATCGGATGGCCACAATCGGAGGCTCTGGAGTGCCTTTAAAAATAAAATGGAATGACCTTGACGCTGTCAGCGATGCAACAAAAGCGACTGTCTTTAAAGGCTTTGCCGAAGCGGTCGGCGTATTGGTTAAGAATGCAGCAATGACCAAAGAGCAGCTATTAAACCTGTGGACTCAATTATATCCAAAAGCAACAAAGGAGGAATATGATATTTTCGTACTTGGCCTGTCAGATATGGCTCAGCACGTACAATATACCAATGCGAGTTATTCTGAGACATTGGATTTTAAACAACAAGAAGAGGAGATAACAGAATGAGGAAAGTATTGATAATCGGCTATGGGGTAGTTGGTCAGAATATGCACAAGCTTTTTAAAAATGCAAGCATCGCCGACCCACCGAAAGGATTTACAATCAACGAAGAAGAAAGATTTGATGTTGCGTTTGTCTGCGTTCCCACGGAAAAAAAAGCAGATGGTACTTGTGATACATCAATTGTGGAAAGAGTTATTGTAGATTATGCGGAAAATGTAGATATTTTTTGTATAAAATCAACCGTGCCGCCTGAGACGACCAAAAAAATAGGATCGGATTATTATGTCAAAGTTGTTTTTTCTCCTGAATACTTCGGCGAGACAATACACGCAAACGGCGCTGATTATAATTTTCTTATTCTTGGTGGGAAACGGACCTACGCATCTGTTGTTGCGGAAGCTTATAAGGAAATATCACACTCAAGCCTTGAAATCATATTTACTAGTTCAAGGACAGCGGAACTTTGTAAATATATGGAAAATTGCTGGCTTGCTGCTAAGGTGACTTTTTGTAATGAATTCGCAAGAATATCAAGTATGATTGGTGTTGATTACAATGAACTACGCGAATTATGGTTAAAGGACCCAAGGATAAATAGATCTCATACGTTTGTATATAAAGACAATCCTTATTATTCAAGCCACTGTCTAAACAAAGATATTCCTGCCTTAATAGCTTTTGCTGAGTCTGTTGGCGGTGATCCTTCTTTAATGCGTTCTGTTTTTCAGACTAACGAAAAGCACATGAATGACTAAATCAGAATATACCCGGCTATACCGGCAAGCGAGAAATAGCTTTCCGCATATGACCCGCAAAGCAATGCAAGAATTAGCGAAAACTTATGAAGAAGCTGGAAGACTTGCAGCAGCACAGGTCCGAAAAGCGGTCCTTGCCGGGAACGCCGAGTTAACGATTGGCTCGTGGGCACAAATTGAAAGGCAACTAAGATTAAGCGCCTATGACATTCGAGAAGGCATAGAAACACAAGTTTTTAAAACTGTTAACATGGCAACAAGAAAAACAAATATCATAAACGAAAAATATTTGTTTGATGCGATTGATTTTCAACAAGCAGGTCAGCCGCTAACAAAATCCGGCATTGAAAACTTGTTTATATCCGTTAATAAAGACGTGATACAGTCTATGGTTAATCGTGTTTGGCAAAATGGTTATACTTTTGACGCGAGAATTTGGGAGTCAGCTCTCGATTATCAGAATCAAATTAAGCGCGTAGTCTCTTCAGGCCTCGCGCAGGGCCGCGACGTTGTTAAGATTGCAAAGGATATACAAATATATATAAAAGACGGGAAAACAAAACTTGTAAAGCGTTACGGAGAGCTTAAGCGTGGAACCTCCGCGTTTGTTCGAAGAATAGGCGACAAAGTTGATTGGCGAGCGTTAAGGGTTGTCCGTTCTGAACTGTACGCATCTTTGCAAGAGGCGTCCGTCCGTCAGGGCTTAGTTAATCCTGCTGTTATGGACAAGTATGAATGGGTTTTAAACTCTGGCCGTCAACATTGGGGATGTGCGTGTCCCGACAACCAAGCTGGAAGCCCGTATAAATACAGCGAGATTCCAGGCTATCCGCATCCAAATTGTCAATGTCAAATAAGACCTGTTTTGATGGATTCTAATGAGTTTAAGTCTGACCTAAAATCATGGGTCAATGGCGAGAGTGTTGGCTATATAGATCAATGGTATTTTAACCAGTATTCGACAAGTTGACTTTTCATCTAAATCTGGATATAATTAACAATAGGAGGGTTATAAATGCCAAAAGAACACAAACAAGATGACCGGTTTAAACGGCTCAACCTTGCAGATTTCGGCGCTGTTGATGTTTTCAATCTCGCGCCAGTAGACATTCCAACGCTTGTTCCTGAGCATATTATGAGTAAGTGGATGGACGGTGACAAGGACCCTTATTTTAAAATTCAAAAAATGGAATATCCGATAAAAGCAAAAGGTATTGTATATACTGAGTCTTTTTTCGAATCCTTCCTTGGTAAATTAAAAGACAGGCCAATTCCAGGTTCTAAAGCTGGACATTCTATTTGGTGGGGCGAAAGGCCGAATACTGATTTTATCCTTGCCGGTGGAAAGCTTGAAAAAACAGGAAATGAGTCTGGAAGCGTTTATTTTAAAAATTATATTCCAAAAATAGGAGAGTCTGGAGATAATTCAATCTTCATAAAAGAAAACCAATCCGGAATGGTTCACTTCAGTCTTGTCACGTATCCGAAAGAGATAACAGAAGTGGACGAAGACGGAAATTCAATTCACACGGCGATTGAATCATTATTTGGCGAGCGCAATGACGCTGTTGAGTATGGCACAGGCGCCATGAAGCAAATAACCAATAAAACCGACGGCGTTGCCGGCGATGAAAAGCAAAATAATTATAGGGAGAATAACATTATGGACAAAACAGAGCTATTAAAACGGCTCAATGCCCTTAAGGCTGACGGCGATGTCACCCTTGTAGAAATCGCCGAAGCCTTTGGACAGTCTGGAAAGATTATTACCGATGCGCATAAAAACGCTCTTAAGGTTGTTGAAGATTTAAAGGGAATCGGCGTAATTGAACCTGTTAAAGAATTTACAGACATTCAAAATAAAATGTCTGAAGATTTTGAAGCTGTTAAAAATGCCAAGATTTCTGAGAATTTCGGAACGTCTAAGCTTAACGAAAAAGGCGAGGAAACAAACTTGCTTTTTAATTATGCGCAAAATCAATTAAAAGATGTAAGTGCGGAAGATCTTGAAGAAAAGATTAACAGCTTAAAAGAAGATCCGGTCGCAAAGCATCTATCGAGTGAAGCCGCTGATCTTAAAAATAATATTCTGTCGGTCGAAAGCAAGAATGAAGATCTTGAAAAATCAGGCGTTAAAATTCTTGAGCTTTAATGGGAGGGCCAATTAAATGACTGTATATATTCAGAAAGAAAAAGTCGACCATGTTGTCGGCGTTAATGATTCAGGCGCGGCCTTAGAACAGTATGAATTTGCTATTGTTGGCCCATATGCGGCAATAGCAGACGAAGACATTGCAAGTCTCGCAAGCGGATCATATCATGTCGAAAAAGGAATTCAGTTTCAGGTAGAATCTGATGACCTAAAAGCCGGAGAGTTAACATTTGGGACCGCGTGGCAGAACGTATACTGGGACGCGACAACAGGAGAGTTTTCAGACACAGAAACCGCCGGATATTATTTGATCGGGCATCTTGTGAAAATCAAAGATTCAAACGGAATGATCGTTGTTGAAAAATACCGATACGCCGAACTTGTAACAAGCTAAGGGAGGGAGAACATATGCCTTTAAAAATTTTAAATCGAGACGGGCTTATTGATGAGCGTCTAAAAAATCAAGACGTTTCACACTCTGTTTTATTTCGTGGTGACGCTCAATACAATAAATCTGTTGCAACTCCTGAAAAGTTTCAGGAAAATTTCATACAAATGAAAAGTCGAAAGTGGGTAAACTCCGAGGGATATATAAAACTTTGGGATGAAATTGGAAAGCTTCAATATAAAATGAACGCTGCACAAGCTCCAACAGCGGCAGAACTTGAAGCGTTGCTTGGAAAAGTATTTATCGATATAACAAGGCGAGCCATGGAGTCTCCTGACCTAACCTCAGTGATTGCAACAGAGGTCACAAATTTTGAGTTTAGCGAAACTGTTAATCTGCGGGAAATTTATCCATATCGTGGAGACTTCAAAGAAATCAAAGGTACTAATGATTCGGTACCATTGATTGAGCAGACTTTCGGAGAAACCGACTCCGTTGATATGACCATACGCGCTCTTGGCTGGAAAGACAGTCTGAAAAACTTGCTTTTCAATAAGATTCATAACATGCAAAAAGTATTACAGAGCGTTGCAGATGCAGACACCGACAAAAGAAATTCTCTTACTGTTGGCGCAATTGTTGGGGCAACATATGTCGCGTCTCAAAAACAAGCGGCTGACGCAACAAGTGGAGCGACTTATGATGTATTGATGTACAATACATTCAGAAAGGCTATCAAGAAATTGAGAGGCCTTTTGGATTACAGAACAGCGCGAAAAATCGCAGTGCCAAGGATTTCAATCCTTTGCAATTCATACGATACCTGGTCAATTGAAAGAGTGATTAGGGGTCAGCTTACAACTGGCGGTGCTAATGGAACTTTAACAACATTGAATCTCCAGGGGTTGCCTATTTCTCAGATCATAGAGTATGATCAGGGAATTAACGACGGGTTTGATTGGGGAAAGGAAACTCTCTCATATCCTGGCGTTACCGCTGGGAAATGTTATATTTTTGTGCCTAATGAGTATTTTTGGGTGCTCAATAAGCGCCCATTAACCATGGAAACCGGCAGGGGATCTGTCTTGCAGTTATCAACAGAAGAAAGAGCATGGTATCGAGTACAGGCAGAGTTTAACAAGATTTTTCTTGGTTCTTCGTATGCTGGTACAGCTCTTGGCGCTGGTTATGGCGCTATTATTGAGGTTACATTGCCAACAGATTCGTAAGAATCAGCAGATTGAAAATATAAGCCTGGTTAATCGCCAGGCTTTTTTATTTAATTATCCGTCGCCGTAGCCGTTGCCGCCGTAGATGTCGCCACATTCGTCGTCGCCTTCGCATCCGCCGTAGCCGTAGCCGTTGCCGTAGCCGTATCCGCCGAAGCCGTAGCCGTATCCGCCACATTCGTCGTCGCCTTCGCATCCGCCGTAGCCGTAGCCGTTGCCGTAGCCGTATCCGCCGAAGCCGTAGCCGTATCCGCCGAAGCCGTCGCCGTCGCCGTCGCCGTCGCCGCAGCAGTTGCCGTCGCAGTTGCCGTCGCAGCCGTCGCCGTAGCCATCTCCGTGTCCGTCGCCGTATTCGTCGTCGTCGTAGAAAACAGTTATTATTTTTTCCATAACTTTTTATCACTTTCGATTATTAGTATCTTCGCGTTTTTAGCGATCCTTACTGTTCCATAATCATCTAGTGTGGTTTTTTCTTTTGGCCCTTCCGCTGCAAGTTCGCCTAAGCCGTGGGATGTCCCCCATCTTCTTATGTTTCTTGCATTATAGATGATACATTCTTTTCCAAAATCTTCGATATCGCCAACAAAGACCCATCCTCTTTCTGCGACAACGATTCCAAATCCCTTTAAAAAAATTTCTTTCTTCATAATAACTCCTACTTGTTTAATATAAATAATAGCCAACGACTATTTATTCTCTCCGTGCGCTTTTAAAATATGCATCATGCATTCGGTTGAACAGGTTGTTTTTACCTGACCTCTTAATTTGAATTTATGCCATCCATCTTGTTGTTGTTCTTTTCCTTCTTTGTCAAAATATCCTTTGCCTAATTTTAGGCAGTGGTCACAATCGTAATATACCATCATCAATCTCCTTATCACTTAATAATTTGTTAAAGCTGGATTAACCGGCCTTGTTTTATCTCTTATTATTTCTCAAGCATCCTGTACATCCATGATTTAAATAAAAACATTCATCATTTAAAAGGTGTGGCCATTCGCAACTCGCTGGATGATAACCTTCATTTATTAAGTAATATTTTACATATTTAAAATTTGTTAAATATTCATCAGAAGTTGGTTCTCTCAATTTAATTCTGTCTATATTTAAACCCATATTAATCTCCTTCAATCAACCTATTTAAAGCCGGATTGCTCCGGCCTATTTAATAGTCTTTGCACCTATTAAAGGTTCGTCATCTCCGCCATAACCTATTACAATAGCCGTAAATTCTAATTTATTTCTACCGTGTGTGAACTCTGGACGAGGTCTCATTTTTGGCAAATAGCAAGATACGCCAATTTCTGACTCATTGTCTCTGTAATTAAAAGATACGCCAGATTTTGGTACATTTCCATACCTTATTACAGATTGCCTTGTGCCGATAAAAGATTGTTTACAATCCCAACAATATTCTTTTATTTGATTTTGCTCGGGATGGCCTTCATATGCATACGTAAATTTTTCTTCATTTGTAACTTTCCCACAATTTTTACATTCTGTTCTGTGGTTATAATATCCAGCCATTTAAATCTCCTTATCAACTCTTGATATATTAAATATAAACAATTATTGACAAAATGTCAAGCTTTTTTGAAAAATAAATAAAAAAAAGCCCCCGAAGGGGCTTAAGGAGTATATGAAAAAGAGATCGATAATTGAATTGTATACTATTTTATAACAAATTGCAAGTGGTTTACACTCGGGGTAAAATAGAGTATAATAAGTCATGTCAGATTGGGATAATATTAAACAAGTTAGAGAGATAATATCAGACCCGCAAGATTTCATAAGTCTTGAAACCGTTGTTAATCCGGCAGCGTTGCCGGCAGCACCAGAGCCTCAAACGGCCTATCGTGTTGAATCAACTGGAGGCTACTATTACACAACAAAAACAGCCGGGGCTACGTCTGTTGATTACGAATTTGTAGAATTGTTAATTTCAGACGCTCAAATATTATCAATCATATCTACCGTAGGAATAACGAAAGCGCCAGTTAGGGCTTTGTGTAGAATCGTTTTGAAATTACATAGTCAATGTAATATTGTTAAGAATCAAAACGGAATTGAAAGCAATGAATATGTCAGGCTTCTTGAACTATACAAATATTATAAGGCAATAATTGGAGACCTTGAGGACATTATAGATGAGGACAGCGGCAACAATACCGGCTTAGTAGGGAAATCATATCAACCAGAAATAGGAGGGGACAATCTATGATAGTTCAAAAAGATGTTGTATATGGAGCTTGGACGGTCTTGACCGAGGCAGGGCTTTAACTTAGGAGTTAGTGATTTATGAGCTTTAACAACCGAATGGCATTAAAACAAGTCAGAAAAGGAATAATAGAAGATATCAACAGATCGCCTGAAGTAATAATTACATTCAGGCGGCCTTTTGTTGATAATGGGTTTGGTCAGCTCGTGCCAGATCCTACAGCTTCACAAGTGGCTCAAGATTCTATAAAATGTCGAATTTCACACGAGAGAAAAAATATTGATTTAAACGGACCCGGCCCTGCTGGATTTTCTACAAATCTTGAAAGATATATTTTAACGGATTATAAAACACAAATATTTGAGGCAGACACATTCGAGGCAATAGGCCGTGAATTTAAAATTGGTGTTGTTGATGTTTTAAAACAATTTGGCGGGGTGGTAGGATATCAAGCATTGTTAATTGACGCGAATGGAGGGCATAGTGAATATTCCTGAGACTGGAGCAGATGAATTAAAAAATATACCAACAACGGAAGAGGCATATATTACTAATCCTTTTTGCGGCAAAGAATATCTTACGCCTGCCGAGGCAATCGACGCAATAAATATGTTGTCCGGTATGCTTCTTGTTGATTCAAAAACAAGGAAGGCCGGTAATGAGCGTAGAATCGGTTAAGAAAAATATAGGATTTATCTTTGAACGTCGTAAGGCGGCTATTTACGCGCTAAGCCTCAGATATGCGGCTTTGGCCATAAATTATTTTAGGGCCGAGCAGTCGGGCGGGAGGTTCTGGAATAATGAAACAAAAACAGCAAAAGACACAATGTTTACCAACGCGTTTATCGAAGACGATGTAATAGGCTGGTTTATGGCTCATGACGTAGAATATGGACCATACCTTGAACTGGCAAACAACAGACAAAATGAAGCGATAGCGCCTGTTATAAAGAGATTCGCAGGAAGATTTTTTAGAGATGTAAAGGAGTTATTAAGTGATTGATAAAATTATTGCCCAACTAAAAACAGGGGTCATAAAAGACGTTATACCGTTCGGGTCCTCAGCTACTCCGGCATCTCCATATATTGTCGTTAAGCAGGATGCAAACCCGCCGAACGGGGTAACATATAGAATATTTGTTCATATGGAAAAAGATCAACAGATATTTTTAGAGGATTATATCAGGAATGATCTCAGCATCCTTCTTAATGGATTTAGTAGTGAAACTCGTTACGGCAACTATAACGAGATAGAGACAGAGCAGGACTTTTCTAGTATAATAATAAATAACGACGATGGTACAATATCGATGGAACGTAGTTTCTCAATGGCCACGCGTTTATTTTAATAGGAGGAAATAATCATGTTAAGAACTAATGCGGAATATGCTTTCGGCTTAAAATTTGCTCGGTTCATGGCCATGAATGATGACTTGACCATACCAACCGTTGACCGAATTATCGGAGGGGCTGGACCGTTTGATTTTAGCGGAGCAACAGCGATCGCGGCCGTGCCCATGACTGTAAAAATTGATAATGCGGCAGCGGTATCATTTACGGTTAATTTATCGGCTGCAGTTTCTGCGGCCGCTGTGACGGTAGACGAATTAGTCACAGCCCTTGATACTGCGTTTGGGACGGCGTTGCTTGATCTCGACGCATCGAAAGACACAACAAACGAAGACAGACTAAAGATTGCAAACACGAATACGGCTGCCGTTCCTGATTGGATTCAAATCTATGGTGAGTGTGCCGAGCTTTGTTTTATCGGACAGGGAAAAGGATTGAAATTCGTAAAAACTGACACCTTGCAGTCTGCGGGAGAAACACCAAACCTAAAAGACGAAGAAACATTCACAACTACAGACGCGGACGGAATTGACACGGAAATTCTTAGTGATGGATATCGAAAAGGATTTTCGGAAACAATCGTTGATACGGCTGAGGATTGGGAATTAAGGTCTCTGATTGAAGGCGGAACGTATTCATCAAGTGCTGGAACTTATGAGGTTCCAACATCAGAAGATGATAAAGTATATTTCTTTTGTGAGATATATTACGCTAAATATGCACAAGGGACCAACAAAGAAGCAGATCTTATTGGTTATGTCAAAAAGCTTCACAGAAGTTGCAAAGGAACTATTGGAGACGCAACAAACGAAAGAGCGTTCATGAATGGCAATTATACCATTACTGGAACTTCTTACAGGGACGAAAACGACGTTCTTTATGGTGATACTGCTCTTGAGTCCTTAACGGTCTCAGAATACAAAGCTTTAAATTTAGACACTGTATAATAAGAATTAGGAGGGGATTGTGTTCTTCAAAAAAAAGGTCGTTGTAAACGAAACCGAAATTGACAAAATTGAAAGGGCGCAATTCCCTATTATTTTCGCGCCGTTCCACGGAGCGCCGGTGGCGGTGAAGCTTCGAAAATTAACACAGGCGCAAACAATAGCGTGCGGTGATATGTCTTTAATCGAAACTTTTCAGGACAAAGTAAATAAAAAATGTCTTGAAAAAAATGTAAAGATTTCTGACATAATATCTTATGCAGAGCGAAACAATGAGATAACAAAAAAAGCGCTTGTGTCTCCATCGTATGATCAAATACTAGAACGAATTTCAGGACATGAGGTTAAAAAAATAAAAGAAAAAATAAAACAATTAAAAATCGATATTGAAAGCATGAAAGATGGTCCTAAAAAATCGTTAGCAAAAACTGAGATTGATTCTCTTCGCGTTTGGTGTGATTTTTTACTTCCTGAAGATTTTATGGCTACTATAGTAAGTTACACACTAGGAATAGACGAGTCTGACATTAATGAGATATCAGAAAAAGCCCTAATAAACTCCGCAGTCCTGGCAGAGCGTGGACATAATAATCCAGCGGACCACATAAAAGGCGCGTTCACTGATTTTATGCAGGATGATATAAACAAGCGCGCATGGGTGTTGCTGCAAGAACAACGAGAAAGGATAAAGAATGGCGGTTAATGCTGGCACAATATATTCAGACGTTAGAATCCAACTCGATAAGCTTAGTGGTGATCTAAAAAAAGTAGATGCCAAGTTCGACCAATTTGTTGCAAATAATAAAACAAATGCGGGAAAAGTAGAAAAAAATTGGTCTCAAAGTTTTGGCGCAATTCAACTTGCTGGCGTTGCGGCTTTTGCTGGAATCTCTCTTGCTGTTAAAGATTCAATCAAGACTTTTGCTGGTTTTGAGCAATCGCTTGCAAATGTTAGATCGGTTGCAGGAGCAACAGAAGAAGAATTTCAAAAAATAGAAGACGCGGCGAGGGGCGCAGGAGAGACAACAAGGTTCACAGCCTCTCAGGCGGCTGATGCGCTTTATTCCTTAGCATCCGCCGGGCTTGATGCGACTGAAAGTGTTGCCGCGCTTGATGGAGTCTTGCAATTAGCAGGGGCGACTCAGTCGGACTTAGCTTTTACAAGCCAGACTGTTGTCTCGACATTAAGCCAATATAAACTTGAGGCCGAAGACGCAGCGCGCGTTTCTAATGTTTTCGCGGCTGCAATCGGAAATTCACAAGCCAATATGGACAAACTGGCTGCCGCTTTTCGGCAAGTCGGACCTGTTGCGGGAACGCTTGGAATTTCCCTGGAGGAAACAACAGGGGCTATTCAAGGTTTGCTTGACGCAGGATTCAAAGGCGAACAAGCCGGGACCGCATTGCGAAACATATTGTCATCTCTGGCAAGCGAAACGGACCCCACAACTCAGAAGTTGACCGCGCTTGGTTTGTCATTTGAAGAACTTGATCCTTCAGTTAATTCTTTTATTGATATAATAGGCAATTTGAATGAGGCAAATCTTGAAGCAGGGCAAATAATAGGAGCTTTTGGGAAAGAAGCCGGTCCGCAAATATTGTCTTTGCTCGCGGTTGGGAAGCAAGGCCTTGAGGAATACACAAAGGCCGTCACAGATACGACAGCGGCTGCCGATGCTTATGCAATACAAAATGATACGCTGCAAGGATCTCTTGATGCTACTGGAAGCGCTATCGAATCTTTGAAAATAGGATTGATTTCTGAGTTCTCTCCTGTAATTCGCGGGATAGTCGATGCCTTTAAAAATGCAATATTATTTTTGAATCAACTTCCCGGCCCTGTGAAAATATTCCTAGGGCTTCTTGCCGTCGGAGTTCCTGCGGCTTTTGGATTGGTGTCAGCGCTTACAGCTCTTAATGGCATACTTGTCGCTACTGGCGCGACTATGGGCGCTATTCTTGGTCCGATCGCTCTTGTTGTTGGCGGAATAGCTGCGCTAACAGCTGGAATAGTTGGAATTTCTGGAGCTGTAAGAAAAGCCAGGCTTGACGAGATCGAGAAAAGATTTGGAGGATTGGCCGAGAATCTTGAAATTTCAAACGAAAAACTTGAAAAGCTTGTATCTACTATTGAGACAATGGGAGCGACGAGCGATTCTAGTATAAAAAAAGCAATCACAAAGCTTAAGGAATTTCAAAAAGAAACTGGAATATCTGACGATAGACTTGACGAACTCGTAAAAACAGCTAAAAAACTCGGCGCTACATCTGATAATATTGCAGATGTGACAGCTACAGTTTTTAACTTAAATGAAGAATTCGGAGCTACAACCGACCAGATAAAAGAAATTTCAAGGGTTTTTGATCTTGGTGGAAAAATATCAGAATCAAAAATTAATCTTGATTTAGTTAATCAGCAAGTTGCGCTGCTTAGAAAAGAAACGGGACTTTCGGAAGCTGCGATATTAAAAATAGGTTTAGCGTCTGAAAAAGTATCAGATGTATATAGAGAACAATTAATTATAGTAGAGAAATCAAAACGACTTCAGAATGAACTTGTGACTACTGAAACAAAAAAAGAAATATATCTTGCTGAGCTGCAGAAAAAAAGAGCAGAAGCTCGGCAAAAAGCTATTGAAGAAGAAGAAAAAAGAGAGAAAGAACTTGAAACTAAACGACTAAAGGCTATTGCTCAATCAAAAAGTGTAATAGAGGCAAGGCTACAAGCTCAAGATAGTTATAATGAAGCGTTGAGAATAAATTCTTTACTAGCTCAAGAAGGCTTAATAACACAGACAGAACTTGTTAAGAGAGAAATTTCTGAAACTGAAAAACTTATCGAATCTCTATTTGAAATAGGATATACGGCTGAAAACGTTGAACAAACATTCATTGACGCAACTGGAAAAAGGGTGACAAGGGTTCAACAGGGCAATTTAGTTCTTAGAGACTTGATTGACAATATCTTACCGGAATTAAAAGGTAAGCTTGAGGAAGTAGAAAAAGTAGAGACAGAGTCCGGCGAGTCTCGTAATAAATTTGTAGACGAATACAATAAGAAATTGCTTGATCTTGTTGGAACTGAAGAAGAAAAAAGAGCGGCTGCAAAAGCATCGGCGCTTGAGGACATAAAAAACGCCAACTTGTCAGAAGAGGCAACAAGACAAGCTGTTGACGCATTGGACGCCTACTATAACAAGTTGGAGGAAATAAGCGAGAAGCAAAAAGAAAACACAGAAGACATAATTAAATTCTCAGCAGAGCAACAAAAATTATTAAATGAGCTGTCCGATATTGCGACAACTGTTTTTGATGTTTTCAATTCTGTTTTTTCAGGAATAGACAATTTGGCTCAAGCGTCGGCGAAAAAACGAATCGAAGAAATAGAATCCGTTCTTCAAACTCAAATAAGTGCGTACGACCAAGAGCTGCAAAAAGCGCTTGAGGTTGCTGGAGTAGCAGAGGAAACGAGAGAAGAAAAACTAAAAAGAGAACTTGAGGCGGCTAAACTTGCAGGAGATGAACAAAAAGCGCTTGAGATTGAAAACACACTGACGCGCTTGCAAATTGAAAACGATTTTGAAAAAAAGAAGCTTGATGCAAGAGAGGCAGCCGCTAGAAAAACCGCAAAAATAGAATATGATGCCGCAATCGCTTCTTACAATATTAAGCTCGCATTGGCGATTGCAGATGCGGCGAGGGCTATAATCGCCGGATATGCTCAGCTTGGCCCAATCGGGGGCACGGTTGCCGCGCTTGCAACAGGTACGGCAACAGGTCTTGAGATTGCAGCGCTTACAGCAGCGAAGCCTGAACCACCTAATTTCGGTGGCGGTGGTCTAATCATGCCAATACAAGGATATCAGACCGGAGGGGTTGTGATACCCGGCGGAACTGGTGGAAAAGTGATCAGGGCTGCTGAAAACGGTGCTCCAGAATTGCTATTAAACGGGGGCGGAGAAGGCGCGGCGCTGCTTGACCAATTTGCAAGCAGGATAGCAAGAGCAATCGGCGGCGGAGCTGGTGGACAAAACAAGCAAATTGTGATACTATTAGATATGGATGGAAAAAGAGTAGCTGAGTCAACAGCGACCTATTTTAACAATGGTGTCGTGAGGATTAAGTTGTGAAAATAATATATGATAATGTTTTGCTCGGTTATGATTCAATAACGTCTGATAATGAAAGCATAAATTATCCAGCAGTTAATATTGTGGATGAAATACTTGAAAAAAGATATCAATTCACTTATGGATCTTCAGACCAGATAACTATCGAGCTTAAAGAAAGCGAATATATAAACTCAATATTTTTCGCGTTTACGAATGCGACACAGCTTGATTTTAAATTGTACGATGTTTATGACACGTTGCTGGCTTCGCATTCTTTCACGAGTATCACGGCAAATTGTGACGCTTATCATTTTACATCAAGATATTTTGTCAAAAAAATAATAATAGACGTTACTGCCGTTTCTGGTGGATATCTTGGAGGTGTTGCAGCGGGTGAGTATTATGATTTAGGCTCGCCGACAAGCCCGTGGGAAGAGGGATTTGTTGACAACAGTGTTGTCGAATCTTCTCCCTATGGCCAGTCCTCACAAAGCTATGTTGAGCCTATACCTGAAAACACTTGGTTATTTCGGGAATATACCCGAGAAAAAATAAATGAATTGAAGGCGATTTATCAATCGCTTGGTGTCGGTTTTAAAATCTGGGTTGATCCATTTGAGGATAGCATTGATTTTATAGATCCGTTTTATGCCAGGATTACAGCACCGATAAGGCCACAGAAAAACGGGCGACGCTATGATTTTGAATTCAGCGTGTCCGAAGCAAGATAAAGGAGATCATTAAATGCCTATAAACAAATTAACATCGCCACAATCGACTCCGACTTCATTAGCCGATTGGGTGGCAATGAAAAATTTAATCGAATCCGTATATTTAGGAACTGAGCTTCCGGTTAGAATTGACTATGATAATGACTTAGTATTAAAAGGCTCTGTTTTTCAAATTGGCGGCTCTATATATCTTGCTGATGCCGACACTGCGATAACAGGAACGCCAAGCGACTATGTAAAATTAACACCGTCGGGGAGCATTGCGGCGCCTTCTTATGTTGCTAATTTGACAGGTATAACATGGAATGATACATATAATGGTTATTATGACGGGTCTGGTAATTTGGTTGTTTTTGATGAGATGAAAGCGCGACTAGACGCGGTAGTTTCTACCGTAAATAGTAGTCCTGGAAACTATGCAAATAATATAATCTCCGGGCTTGATGGCTTTGTTCGAGAAATGAAAGTTTCTGCGATAGGTACAAGACAAAGTTCGTTAACACCAGGAGGGTGGTATCAAGTTAATATAGGTAATACAAATTATAATTTAATTCCTGGGGCATCTTTGGCCTCAAATATTTTAACATTGCCAGCTGGTAGGTTTTTAATTAAGGGATTTTGCAATCTTCTTATACTAAATTATGGTTGTTGTCGATTATATAATATTAGCGATGCAGCCCCCATCGATTATGGATCTGTTTGCGGAACGGAAGACGCGGCACTTAATATAGGGAAAAGTAATATATCTTCGTATTTAACTTTGGCCTCTCCAAAAAACATAAGACTTGAATATTATTATCAGACCGGTACTGGTTACATAGGCAACAATCTGGTAGCTGTTGGATCGGCAGAAAACGTCGCCTTGCATATACAACAAATAAACAGGGATTAAATGACAATAGCAGAACTAACAAGATTTATACAAATAGAATCAATCTCACCTTATTATCCTTTTATATATCAGGTTAGACCAACTTATTATCAGCTCGCTTCTTTTTGGACAGATACTTTTGGAGTTCAAAACGAATCAAGTTATATTGTAAGCGTTATCGAGAATGTAACTTTTCTGTTTAATCAAAAATTAACCAAGACAATATCTATAAACGATTGTATAGCAGGCGAACGTTCATTTTATTTTGATCAATCAAATCAGGTATTATATATTCATGTTGATCATGATTATTCAAACTACCTCGAAGACGATGTTTATAAATATGGTCAAATTTTGGGATTCAATGATAAAAAAATGATCTACGTTCAAGATGTAGAATATTTACCATATTTAAAATCAGTTCCTTCTTTGGCCCAACAACAAGATCTTGCAGATTATGACAAGCTATCTTTAATTGTCGGGTCTATGGTTCTTGATAACACAAACCAGTATTTTGATATTTTTATTAACGAGAATATTTATGGAAATGATATAAATATTTATTTTCTTGATGATGATATCGAAGGCCCGCAGAGATCAGACCTCCAACAGCTTCAATCTTTGTTTGTAGAAAATTATAGTTTTTCGTTAACTGAATTTAATGTAAAGATTCAAGATAAAAGAGTCAGCTATAATAAAAAAATACCATCTACTGTTTTTTTAGAATCTGATTATCCATATATTGACGAGAACCTAATAGGAAAACCGATCCCGCTTATTTATGGCTCACCGAGATATTCTACGGCATACCCTGTTGACGGCGAGTCCGTTGGGAATGTCACATATCGACAAGCTCAGGTCTTGACCTCGCTTGGCACCGTGCAAGTAAAAAATGGCGATTCTTGGCTGACTGTTACACCAGCTTCTGTCGACATTTCAACCGGCAGTTTTGTTCTAAATTATGCAGACTGTAGAGATGGAGGGACGACAGTTGGCGAGGTTTTAGAGTGTCGAGTGTGGCTCTCAGAAGGAATTACAAATACATACGCTTCAGATGTCATCAAAGATCTAAACGATCGAGAGCTTGGACTCCCTTACAATAACAGTAATTATAATACGGAAGAATGGGAAATAGAAGAAAAGTTTCTATCTGAAATAGCGGTTGTATTTGAAAATCAAATCGAATTGTATGAGGCAATCAGACAGATTCAAAGTGGTTGTAATATAGGTTTTAGATATGAAATAAATTCTACAGGGCTTATAACGATAAGAGTTAACAACTTATTACGAGATCCTATTGGTCATATCTATAACGTAGACATACAAAACAGGACAAGCCTTGATGTCGAGTCAGAAAACGATCTTCTCGCAGCAAAAATAAACGTAGATTATAATAAGGACTTCAATTCTGGTAAGTCTATTACTTATCCATACACAGATGGTTCCCGCGCGGTTCTTGAGGCGTACAACCAAGAGCCAACGCTCTCTGTTTTTACGTTTCTAACAACGCAATCAGGAGCACTATCCCGGGCGGCTTGGGAGTATTCAAGATTTTCAGAAATACCAAGGGTTGTAAGCCTGTCATTGATCGGCGATCAATATCTTGATTTAAGAATTTATGATATTTTGTCTTGTGAAATAACACCCGATTTTGTTGATATTGATACATTAATTTATTCGGGGCGTGAATATTTTGGCGTCTGGGTCGTTCAAGTGGTCGCTGTAGACCCTCAGCCAGGGTCAAAAATAAATAATATAAAAGCGTTGCTTGTCAAACCTTATATCGTTGAAATATTATTTAAGCCCGACCAGTCGCTTGATGAAATGTTTTTTCAACCAAACCAGGCACTTGATGAAGTATTATTCACAAACAACAAATAAAGGAGTTTTTTATGAGCATATTAGATAGATTAGGAAGATGGGATATCGTGTCATATTCAAGTTATTTGACATACACACCGAAGAGCGGAGAAATAATATATTTTAACTCTGTAATAACCGGCCAAGTCGGACTGGCTGCTGTTATGGGAGACGGCACAACCGCAGTATCAGGGTTGCCATTTATGGACGAATTAGTAATTAACTCATCCTCTAATGTTGACTTGGAAGACTTAAGAACAACAGGGAATAAAGCAAGAATATACAATTCGGGCTCTTCTACTATTGAAATAGAAATAGGTATATCAGGATCATCAAGGATATTTTATTTACTGCCAAATAAAGATGCATCTTTTTTTTATAACGGTGCAAAATGGATACATGAAAAAGAGAATGTTATTACTATGACTGATGCTGATTTAGTGATAGTAGATGTTACAGGTCCAACAAGAGTAATAATGCCTTCTTCTGGTATTACAGCTAATAGAACTGTTACTTTACCAACGTTGGCTGATAATCAAAATCAAGTTATTAGATTTGATAATTTAAATACTTCTTATGCTTTGTTTATCGATGGAGAAGGTGCTGAAACAATAGAGGGCTTTGATACAATAAATTTATCAACTGAATATACAATTCTTGAAGGAAATTCAAGTGAATGGAAAAGAATCGGATATGAACCAAATAGACCTGTTTACCACTATAGAGATGAAAAAGCAGCCGGAACAGATGGCGGAGGCTCTACAGCTACAACATGGACAAAAAGAACGTGTGATGATTTAGTGTTAAATCAAATTATAGGAGCTTCACAGGCTTCAAGTGTTCATACGTTACCCCCAGGAACTTATGAGATTCTTTGTACATCGCCATTTTACAGGGTTGGTCAATTGAAATTAAAACTAAGAAATACAACAGATGGAAGTGATACAGCTATAAGCACTAATGATTATTGTAATACAACAAACGGAGCAGCAACAATAACAATTGAAGATAGATTTACCATTACAGCATCAAAGAATTTTGAAGTTCAATATCATGTTGCGTCAGCCGTTGCATCTAATGGATTGGGCGTTACAGGTATTGGATCTGTCATAGATATATACACAGATTTAATTTTTACAAAATTAATTTAATTGAGTTTAAAGATAAAATTTTTTATGTATTGAGAGGATTAGAAAGTGAGTATTGCTACAGAGTTGCAAAAAAATTGATTTAATGAAAATCAAATAAAACTAAGAGGTGTTCTTCATGGCAGGCATTACAGCGGAGGATAAAAAATTTATCCACGATCTACTAGGTCCTATAAAAGATAAAATAGAGCTTATAGCTGAAAATCAAAAGTCTTTATTTCACAAACAAGAAAGTTTAGATTCAACCCTGAGAGATTTTATGGAAATTCAAAATTCTTACATACTTGATTTTGAATTGTTAAAAATATCTATAAATGGAAATGGATCAAAAGGGATAAAAGATATTTTAAAAGATCATATATCATATCACGAGCGCAAGGAAAAAGAAGAAAAACAGGCAGTTGAGAAAAAACAACTAGTAGTTAATACAAACAAAAATAAAAACAGAGCGCTTATAGTCACGATGCTAATAGCTATTATTAGCGCTGCGGCTTCAATAATTACATCGTTAATATCTATAGGAGGTTAATATGAAACTAACAAGTCGAAAAGTAATCGCGTATATTGCTAACACTGTAATATTTTCAGCATACGTCGTTGTTTGTATGGTAAAATTCCCGCAACTACTTGAAAATATTTTTACCTCATTTGCTTATTTTCAACTCGTTAATACTGGTATTTTTTTAGGCTCTAATTCTGTTGACAAAATTGCATGGATTAAGAGCAATATAAAAAAAGAGGGAAAGGATGAATGATAAAAAAACTATTATTATTTTTGTTATTCTTGCCTGTTTTTTGTTTGGCTCAGGAGTCGCAACCGGATATATTATCTTTGCACCCAGAGGAGTTGACGTTGATACTTCAAGAATTGACGATATCGCAAACGACATTGAAGGCATTGCAGAAAGAGAGCTTGAATATCAAGAGTCTTTTGACGATATCGCAAACGAGGCAGAAAGAACAGCAAGCGGAATTACAGAAAGCCTCGGAAGAGTTGAAAGAAGCATTGACTTATCAGTTGCTAATAATAGAAATAGCGAACAAGCATTCAATTCAGCCGGAAGAGTTGAAAAAATGGCTACAGAAACGATTGAAAGACTTGAGCGAGTTAAGAGAATATTGCGAGAGGCTGGAGAGAGAAAACAAAGACCTTGAATTTCAGCGTAATATTTTTATTTGTGTTAGTGCGGCTGGCGTTGGGTTATTTATTTATAATTTATTTGTAAAATAAAAAAGCGGCAATTAAGCCGCTTTAATTTTTTAAAATGGGCAGTCATCGCCCGGAGGTATCGCTGGAGCCGTTGTTTTTTGTTCTTGTTGGTTGTTTTCTTCTGCGTTTTTAGATCGCATTACAACTGGAAACATTCCGTTTCTAATCTTGAAAATTATCTTGCTCCTATTGGCGCCCTCTTGATTTTTCCAGGTTTCTTGCTTCGCCTCGCAAGGGCATAAAAGCTGGACGCCTGTTCTGATTTGCTGAAGCCAATATTGGGGCTTTTTTGTCCAAAACTCTATATCAAACCAAGACGTAACATTTATATAACTACCTGATGTGTCTTTCTTGCTTTCGTCATTGTTCGCGATAGAAAATTTAATACAAGAAAATTCGCTTCCTTGTGGTGCAACTACTTTCGGCTCTTGGCCGACGTTGCCCGTAATTGTCGCATCTCTCATTTTAGGTCCTCCATGTTCACCGTATTTTCGATATATTCATGACTCACCGGCGTATGAGACACGATTATCACTTTGCTTTCAGACCAATATGATTTTTGAATTTCATAAAACGCCTGTATTCGTTCGGGATCAATTGGCCCGTCGGATTCATCAAGTATTATTGGTTGATAGGTCCGTTTGCATCTTTGGTTTCTTTGCTTCACAAGAGCTTTCGTGTAGGCGTCTGCAAAAAACGCCTTTTCGCCAGGACTGTGTTGCACGAATGACTTTGAGATTCCAGTTTCGTTATTATGCACTAAAATATCAAATTTATCAACAGTTGCTTTCTTGCCTTCGATTTGGGTTCTTGTATCAAATGAGAATTGACCGTCAAGAAGTGGATAAATAATTCTTGTAGCCTCATCATCTATAAGATCAACGACAAGCTCAAGCTCAAGCGCTGGAATTTTTGAAGGGCTCAGCATAGTGTCAATATATTTCCAGTCTTCAAGATCGGATTTATTTTTCTCTGTTTTTTCTCTGGTCGCCTTGATCTTGTCTTGAACTGTTTTTCCGTCTTCGATTTGCTTATTTATTCCATCAATTTCGGCATAGATAGCGGATCGGCTTGATTTTAGGTTTGTTATTTCCTGGATAATTTCATCAAGATATTTTTTTGCCTCAATATATTTAGGCTCAGCTTCAGAATCTATTGAGTATTTTTTCTCATTTAGTTCTTTGAGCTGAGACTCAATAATTGATATTTCTTTTTTTAGATCGGAGATTAAATTTGATGACTCTTCAGCTTGAGATATCTTGCTAAGCATTGTTGTTCGTTCGTGATCCGGTAGTGTTTTTTTGAGTTGCCCTACTGGCTTATATGTTGGATGATCAATAGAATTTGGAGCAACAGGGGAAGGCATTACAAGATTTTTAAGCATGAACTCTAACTCTTTTTTGAAATTAAGCGCCGTTTGCCTTTTGTTTTCAATTTCAGTTAAGGTTTTTTTGTCCTCTATATGACCACAGTTTGAACATGGCCTGTTTAGTTGTTCTATCTTTAAGTTATGAATAGATATTTCATTTTCTAGCTTATTTAAATCATTCTTTATTCTGGAGACTTCATCGTTGTATTTCGATAATGCTTTGTGGTTTAGCATTTCAACGCTGTTTTTCTCTTCACGAACAGCCATGTTATATTCGTTTTCAAGCTGTTTGTTCTGGTTGATGATTTCATTAACGAGATTATTTGACCTTATAGCCTCGTCGTCTTTTTTGATAATGTCGCGTAATTCTTTAGGATCTTCTAAGCCTGTAAGCTTTTCGAGTTGGTTCTCTTTTGATTTTTTTTCGAGCTGCAAGCCAAAAAATTTATTAGAATCTTGCTCTTGCTGTTTTTCCTGCTCTTGAGATATTGTATACAGCTTAAAAGACTGGTCTGTTAATTCTTGAGCTGTTTTTTTTGACAGCTCTTTATTTGAAATGTCTTCATTTATAATTTTCTCTTGATCAATTAAGTCGTTGGTTTTTGAGGTTAGCGTGGCAATGTCAATTGCAAACTCATTAACTCCCTCAAGCCATGATTCATCTTTTTTGATTTCCTTATCGAGCTGACTTACCTTATCGAGTGCGGAACGTTTTTCTTGCTCTCTGTTTATTCCTGCGATAGACTGAACAAGGTTTCTAATCTCCGTCATTGTCGCATCGACAAGCCCTGATTGCGTCCTCCCTTGCTGTGGTTGCACATAAAATGTAGTAAGTAAGTAATCGTTAAAAGAACCATAAATCTCCTCACATCGAGCCAGCATTTCGTCAAAGGAGCCTTTTACAAGCGCTGGCTTTTTATTGATGTTAAAAAAACATTCTGTTTTCGAAGACGGCTTATCAGGATTTTTAATTGTGATAAAATGTTCGTGGACCTCTTCATTGTGCAAGACTGTTTTCTTTATGTAACAATCATCTCCAGAAAAAAAGTCTTTTATTGCGCTTTGGCGGCCAGACAGTGTGTCTTTCCCTATGACTATTGGATATTGAGAGCAGAAAGCAAGTAAGCTTGATTTTCCTGATCCGTTGCCGCCGTTTATCCTGGTTAATCCATTATTTAGATCATCAATGTTGAAAATCACCGTATCACCACCAAATAAGATACATCCTGAAATTTCAACCTCAGAAACGACCGTCTCGGTTTTTAACATCGTGTTTGAATGGTCCTGAACCTCTATTGATTTTACTTTTTCAAGTATGTTTTTAGAGACTTTAGGATCGTTAAGTTTGAACAAGTCACGAAGACTCTTGACGTTTTCGGCTTCTGCTTTCGTGACTCTCTTTGATTTGATCTTTTCGATGTTATACGTGGTACGGCTAAGAGGGTGTACATTCTTTGGAAGTGTTGCGTTTCTGTCGTCCGTAAAAAGCCAATATGCTATATTTGGATCGTATTTTTTCAAGGGCTTTAGAATTTTTCGACGCTCTGGTGTGCCGTATGGGATGCGAGATAATTTAATATCGAATTTCTGTGTGATTTCATCTTTTGGAATGCCATAGTCTTTATCTGCGCTTAAGATTTCAATCATATTCATCGCTGGTACAAATCCAAGGCAATTCCAAGGCCGATCATCAAAGCCAGTAAATCCGGCATATCCGGCGATTATTCGTTCTGATTCCCACGGCGTGTGTATATGGCCAAGGCTCCAACGATCAATGCCAACGTGTTCAAGTTTTTCAGTGTGAATAACAATATCAGATGATTTCTTTATAATATCAGTCTCGTTTGATTTTTCACAATCTGATACATTACCATGAAAACCGCATACGGCAGGGACATCTTGATATCTAAGACGCATGGGCGCTATGAAGTCATCTACATATTTGTAGAACAATTCAGTTGCTTTGTGATTTGCTTTCTTGGCTGATAATTTGTAAATAGATTGAATCTTCTTCTTGTTGATCTCTGGAATCCCGAAGATTACACATTTTAAACCTATAATGTCTTGATCTCCAGTTTTCATCTCTTTGATCACAGAATCAAAAAGACCGTAGGTTTTGTTTGGTCTTAAAATAACGATCCCGGAATCTTCGAATATATCCAAAGACCCTGGTGCCTCGTGAGATGGTGTCCCGTAAATCATACAGGCGGGTACAACATCTGTTAATTTTTTGCAGAGTCTTCTAAGATCGTTTATTCCGCCCTGTTCTGTTGCATAAATTGGCCGGTTGTGGAAGTCTCCGGGAAAAATAACATAATCGATCTTTTCAGATTTTACGGTCTCTATTATTTTGTCAAAGACAAGTTCTGTTTTATCTATCCACCTGACATCCGAGTGCAAGTCTGGTATTTCTAAGAATTTCATATTATACTCCTTTGTTTATATAATACTACCTTTTTAAATATATTTCAATAACTTTTTTCTAAGGTTTCAAATGCCTTTAGTAAGACAGTAAAATCATTATCGTTTAAAAAGTCATATTTTTTTACAACTTCAAGCAGGTTGTAAAAATATGAATCTTTTAGGTCTTCGAGTTTTTTTGCCTCGGATTCGATTGATGTATTTTCTCTTGCTTCGAATGCAGTAACAACTCGGGAAATTGCTGGATCAACAAGCACATTTTTTTTATTTATAAAATTACATATTCTCCGGTTGTTTTCATTTAGCTTATCGATTCTCTCTTGTAATTCAATTTTGAAGTTTGTTTTCATGTCTTATCCTTAATACAAATTATGAGTAAATCTTGTTTCTTGAGGTAGCACATCTTCAACAGATTTTAAGAACGTTATTGCTTTGGGCCAAAATGTGGCGTGTTGTTCTGCTTTTGGGTTGCTCGACAACCAGTCTTGTAAGTCCTTTGTTGTTTTTAGCAAGTCTTTCGGTATTAGGTCGTTTGATCTATAATACTCAAGCGAAAAAATCATTCTTTCTGTTGCTGTTTTTTCTGGAGGTGGAGGCGTATCCTCTTCTGCTGCCGTTATCGTAGGTTCTGGTAAAGCTTCCGGCGTTGCATCAAATAACAAATCAGACTCCGCGCTGCCTGGTTGTTGACCGTGGCTTATTGCCGTTAACCGCGCGGCAGTTTCCATTTTCATAACTTTTCTTGACCTTCTTATTTTTGCAAAGATTAAATAACCAGTTTTTAATTCAGATTCGTGAAATCCTGTTACTAGGCTTGCAAGCTCTCTGATCGCTTTAAGGTTTGCCTTTGTCTCCGCCTTAGCGTGTGCAAATTTCATTTCAGAATCAAAATGATGCTGTCTTTTTAATGTTGTATTATATTTTACGGGATATTTATACTTCCCCTTGGTGTAATAATCGCCATAGACAGATTTTCCGAAATATTCGTAAGACCCGGTTGTTATATTTTGATATCCATCAGAATCCAACTCTTCTTTTGACCAATCTAATTTACAACGCTCCCATACATTATATTCAGACGTGCAAGGGCTTGATCTCAATAATGTCCCGTCTTCTTGTATTTTCGTGGAATATTTTACAACTTTTCTTCCTACAATCATTTTTCGAAAAGTTGGTTCTTCAACGAGAGACTTCATTAGCATAGGATTGATATCTATCATCTCGATTAACGGCTCACTTATTGACTTGTCACCGCCGGAAATGCCGCATTTGTCGGCTATCTCATACATCATTTCAGGGCTTGGCATATAATTATTATTGCCAACAGGAGAAAATGATTTTTTCAGGTTTGCAGGATCGTATTTTACTTTCGAAATCGTGCTTTCGAATTCGTCTGGGAGCTCGTTGATTGCTTCCCAATTAACATAGACTGATTTATCCCCTGGTTTTGATTCCATGGCGATTCTTATAGCGTCTTGATCTCCATATATATTTTTTGACATATAAACTCCTTAAAAAATAAGGACCCGAAGGTCCTTTTGTATTATTTTTTTTCCCATTTTGGGTTTGCCCAGGCGTCAAGCTCTGCGTGGGCTTTTTTCAAATTTTCCATTGCAGTTTCTACCGTTTCGGCCTCTGCGGTAATATCTGGTTGAAACTCGCCCTTTGCCGAAATTTTAAAATTGATTCTAACCCGTGTTTGTTCTCTTCGTTCTTCGTTCATAATTACTCCTTTAAAATGATATGCTTAAATATATACAATCTCTTACAGTTTGTCAACTGATTTAATTAAAAAAAGACATTTTTCAACATCTTTTTCTTTTATTGTGCCTTCTTTGTCTATGATATTTGACTTAATAGCCAATTTGTAAATTTGATCATATACATTTGGATCAAATGGGTCTTGCTTGTCCTGCATAAATTTCTCAAATATTTTACGGGATAACATTTTTGTTGTTTTATTTTGTCTCATGCCAATCCAATTAAAATGAATCCATTTTCGTATTATATCGTCGTCAAGTTTTATTTTTTCTTTTCTTGTTACTTGTTGTCTTTCTCCGGCTTCTGGATTGTTCAATACTTCAATGCCGAGTGGCGCCATTATAGCAATAAGAAAAGATAGAAAAGTCTGAAAAATAAACTGAAGAATATTTTCAGGAATGGAATTTAAGACAAGCCCGTTGTAATACATATAAATATTACCACTGCTTATTGTTTTTTCTCCATGCGTAGACATTTTGGATGTGATATTATTTAGTTCCTGCTCTTTAGATTCTCGCTCTTTTTTCAATTCTTTTTTTTGGTTTTCAGCGTCGATCAATGGTGTTCTATAATTCCACCGATCTTTCAATGATTCAACAGAGCTATTTATGTAATTATCAATCCGTTCAAGCTCTTGATCAATTTTGCTTATTTGCTTTTTTAAAGACTCAACACGGTCGACCGAATACAAACTTTGTACTTCGTTTGTTATATCTTTATTTTTCACCTCATTAAAAGAGAAATTTTGACCGGCAGATGTGGCAAGTATTGAATATACAATTAGCCCTACAATCAAGGGCTTCATAAGTTTTTTATTTTTTCGAAAAACAGCAAGCGCGAGCGCAATTGTTAAAGCTGAGCCTATTATTGCAGCCCACCAGATGTTTATTCCGTCTCCGAGGAACCGGTCAATATAATACTTAACTTCAAGAGCTGATCCAAGACAAATTAAAATCCAGGCAAATATTATGCTTAATATTTTTTTCAATTGTTCACCTTCTTCTTGTTGTTTTTTCTTGCAATTACAGCAGCTCGATAAACCTTATGATATATAAAAAATTTGTTTTTCCAAGACTTTCCAACTCGCGTGTCCATAGCCCTTGAAAATACTTCAAATTCAACCATGTTTTTTGCTTTTTGTTTGACATAAAATTTATATCCAGCATATAGGTTGAACAAAATGCATAATATTAAAAATACAACCCCTAAGATCATTCTATAATTCCCCTTTCGACTTTGTCTTCATACCAAATTTCGGAAATTCCGCCGTGATTTAAAACAAAATTATGCCAATCGATTTGACCTTGCACAAGCTTATCTCCAGGTCCTTTTATTTCTATATTAGTAAATATGGATATTTTTTTGCCTATCATGTCTGGAGTTACAACAACAGGAGTAAAGCCTATACGGTCGCCACCTTTCAAAGTGTCTTTTTGTTTTCCAGCAGGAGGCGGAGGCATTCCAAAGCGGATAAAGCCTTTTTTGGTTTTCGCCACTCCGCGATTATTCCGGTAAGTGAAGGGATATTTAAACCAGGCTGCGTCATCGATTTCTTTTGTTGTCATGGTTGTTCCTTTAAAAAACCTATTCTGCTATAAAATACAGAGAGTCAGGGATTCGAACCCTGGGAGCCTTGCGACTCGACAGTTTTCAAGACTGCTACCTTAAACCACTCGGCCAACTCTCTATACATCACAATTTTATTATTCTTTTCGCAAGTTTTTACCCTTCATGCCTTTTCGTGCTATTATTTTATCAAGCTCCGACTCTTCGACCTGAAAAAACCCATACTCGTCTTTTCTGCCGAGGTTCATAGCGTGGAGGGCCTGGATGATTCTTGCTTTGCTTAATCCAGCTCTTTTTGCTGCTGTAATTACCTTCATTGCAATCTCCTTATTGTCTTTATTGTACACGATCTTTTATTTTTTGTCAACTACATTTTTTAGATCATGAGTCCAAATTTTCCAAGCTTGGCCGTGAGTGGCTCCGCTATCTCTTGCTATTTTAATTGCTTGTTTTAGATTTCTCGCTTTTCTGGCTATTTTCAAAACAAGATCACCTCGAACACGTCCTTTGACGTTCACAAGTGTCCCTTCTTTCTCCTGAGGTATAACAGGGGGCAGTGGCTCAAATCTCCATAAAAAATTACAGAATGGGCATATTTTCTCTGTCTTTTTGACGACCTGCTGACATTGCGGACATCTTTTATATTTTGATTCTTCTTTTGGTCTTTTGTTAGACTCAAGACTCCATTCTCTGTCATCGTCTGGCAAATCATGAATAAGCCAATTATTTACATGGTCAATTATTACAGCGCGCTTTCCTGGAGCTGCTCTCAATACTCGCCCCGCGTGTTGTAAAAACACAATCAAGCTTGCTGTAGGTCTAAGACCGATAAGCGCTACAGCGCCTTTTATATCCACGCCTTCTCCTAACAGTTCGCACTGACATAAAACCTCAACAGATCCATCTCGAAGCCCAGCGATGCTTGATTTAATATATTCTTTTGACATTTTTGAATGAACGGCTCTTGCGATATATCCAGCATCGCGAAATTGCTCTGCTACGTGTTCGGCATGAGCAATATTAACACAACAAGCAATTCCTGGTTTGTGATTTGCGTGTTTCTTGTAATTAAGCACCGCCGATCCTGTTATGATTTTTTTGTCCACTCGCTCAATTGTTGGGCCGGTTTTAAACTCTCCGTGAGACCTGGCGACACCGGACATGTCAACATCATCTGGTGCAAAATAGTCATAATCAGCGAGATAGCCGTCAACTATAAGTTCTTTCATGGGTGGGCCAATTATTAATTTTTGAAAAATATCGCCAAGGCCCTTACCATCTGTTCTGGCTGGTGTTGCAGTTACTCCAAGTATTTTAGAGTCAGGCCATTTTTTTAGAACGTTCAAATATTGATTTGCTTTAATATGATGACATTCATCAATTATTATAATTTCAGGATCTTCTACTTTACCAAGCCTTCGCGCGAGTGTTTGGATAGAACAAACCTGGACCCTATATTTTATATATGGATATCCTGATTTTATTATCCCGTGTTTTATTCCTTGCTCTGTTATTTCCTCGGACAATTGATCAATCAAGTTGTCTCGATGAGCCAGAATATAAATAACTTTTTTTGAATTATAGTGTATATCTGTTATGGCCCTAATTATCCTTGATTTTCCTCCACCGGTGGAAAGCTGAAATAAAACTCTATTTATTCCAGAATTCCATGAAGATTCTATTTCTGTGATTGCTTTTTGTTGGTGGGGCCATAGGGATAATTTCATTTAAATCCTCTAATTCTCTCGTTCCAGTCAATGCATCTTTCAATCCTATTGAAAATTGCATCCAATATCTGATATTTTGTCATTTCGTCAGCGTTTAGGCCTAATTCATGAGCGCAAAATGCCAGCCAGTCCAGAAATTCCGCTTCTGTTTGTTCAAGAATCGTAATACATTCATCTTTTTGTTTAATCTGCTCACTTATTCCTGACAAATAATAATCAATTGGCCTCTCAAAATTAGGCGCTCTGTTTTCATAAAACATCTCTTTGGGGGCAAAAAATGCAAGATAAATAATAAGTATAAATATTAATATTGGAATAAATGCTATTGTTATTTTGTCTGATATTTTCATTTCAGCATATCCTCCGGCACATCTTTGATTTTCTCACCATCAAAAAACATTTTTTTGTAACCCAAGACGCTTGCGAGCGCATCTTCTTGAAACGACCCATTAGACCTAAACCAGCCAGGCAAAAAAACGACAGACGTATTAGGATGTAATGTCATGTGCAAAAAAGACACCCTCATATAATCTTCATATTTAGGACTGAAATTCCCCTCAACAGACAATGCGATATTATTTGAGAATGCCGGGTTGATTGGTTCATATTTTGTATTTTTTCTTATCCAATCCTCACAGTCTTTGAAATTCTCTTTGTAGTTTTCAACGCCTGTTATTGGGCCTGATATGTATAGATATTTTTTCTCATCCATTATTTTCCTTCCTTTAATAATTTTGTATTGCTAATTTCAAACACGACACCTTTTGAGGTGTGGAGCCGCCACACCTTACCATCAAAGCTTGGCACAAATCCTCTATGCCACAGGTCTATACAGGATTGAAATGGGTTTTCTCCGGGTTTGTGTTCAATATATTTCCATTTCTCAAGGCTAAAAAATGATGAAATATAAGCCCTAACAGAAGACCAAACAGAATCCCCAACAGAAGCCCTAACAGAATCCCAAACAGAATCCCCAACAGAAGCCCGGACAGAAGACCAAACAGAAACCCTAACAGAAGCCCTAACAGAATCCCAAACAGAAGCCCTAACAGAAGACCAAACAGAATCCCCAACAGAAGCCCAGACAGAAGACCAAACAGAAACCCTAACAGAAGCCCTAACAGAATCCCAAACAGAATTTTTAACAGAAGACCACTTTTTCAAGTTCTCTATGTCTTTTTTTGTTACTCGCTTCCCTTTTATCTCAAATGGATTGACTGTAGGTTTAATGATCAAGGGCTCTACAATTTCTTTGAAATCAAGTTTTAAAAACCACTCTTTGGCTTGCTCCCTCCTGTCTTTTGTATTGACCTGGTCAACAACAAATTTCTTGGTTAATGGGTTGCCTTCGTACTTATTTACAGAATCGCACTTAAGATCATAATAAGCGCATATCTGAGAATGACTATCAGCTTCAATTACTGATTGGCCTCTCTTGTCAAAAAGTTTTCCCTTGAGTATTTCTTGACGTTGCTGCCAATTGAAATAATATTTCTTACCCCTGTTATTTTCTACAAAACTAAAAAAATCACACATACTTATTTATCCTTCCTTATAATAACTCTTTTGTCGACTCCGATAAAATTGCCTTTGTAATCCTCCATACAACACTTGCTTGATATATACAAACAGACGTTAAATTTTTTGTCACAAAATGGACATTCTTTTGATTCGCATTTTATGATATGATTTCCTGTCGGTAAAAAATCAGAATCAAACCGAGGGAAAAACGGATCTTTTATACTTGGTGGTGTTGATACGAATTTTAGTTTTCGATCTCTTTGGTTTCCTGCAGGTATTATATCTTTCATACTTACTCCTTCTTTTCAAATTCTACATAAAAATTATCAACGTTGTTTTTGATATCTTCCCTTGTTAACTCAAGATTTTTACCATAAGCGCTATCGTTGTAAATTAAAACCTCTTTGCTTGAATCATATTTTAATACAGCTATATAATGCGCTGGCGTCATTAGCTGGATAACAACCGAATTTCCAACAACAATTTTTGATCCAATTTTATTAAACATGTCATCAATAGGCAACCAACAAAATGAAGATTCAATATTAAACAGCTTTTTCGATACAAACGGCATATACTGAGGAACCCTGGATGGAACTATTCCTTCTCTCAACATCAACTGCTCAGATATATTCCTTAGCTTCATTAGTTCCGGCCAATTTCCTTTGTCATTTAGCATATCCCAGGCGAGTTGTTCTGGTTGAAAAACAACATCATTTATTTTAAATATTGGTTCCTTTTCCATCAGTGCGACACAAGCATTTGTAAGCGCCGAAGTCATACACGATTCAAGATATCCAGACTTGCCGGTTATTTGATTGTATGTATCTATTGGGTTATTCCTTTGTGAATAATAACTACGATCTGCATATTTTACTTTATATAACATATAATCTCCTTTCTTTAAATATATATCCCTATTTATATTTTGTCAATATATTTTTATTCAAAATTTAAAATGTCTTGAACGCGCGCCTCGACAAAACGCTTAGGAATTCCAGCAAATGAATTTGGCCCTTTCTTGTTGTCTGAAAACTTCGGCAATCTAGTAAGTATTTCATCATAAATCAATGACCAGGGCGTATCTCTTAATATCTTTTTTAAGCCTGAATGATCACAAGCGAATCTTAAAAATACCTCACCATTTTTTACAACAAGTTTTAAGCCGATTTGTTCTAATTCGTTTTTTACAACAACTGGGTCGCGGCCCGGGAATTTATATGGAATATTGATTCCTAACTTCTCACTGCTCCAATACATAACAGCTATCGAAATTGAAACCCTTGATCTATTAACACCGTCGCTAACATCAATTTTAGCGCCCATTATTTCATCAAGACATCTTTCTTCGTCGCTTTTTCCAGCCGATGAAGATGTCAAATATGGTATATTTTTTGATTCCAGAAATTCTCGCGCTTCATGAGCTATTGGGGCCTTGTTGTGTTCAAACATCCAACGACCAGCAAAGAGGGTTCCAATCTGGTCGGCTTGCCTCCTGTTGCCTATCATTTGTGCGAGCTGGCCTGTCATGACTCTTATAGCTGCTTGTAATTCGTCGAACAGGCTCATTGTCCTTGAAACAATCGCGCGGCCTAATATCTTAGTGACATTTTTCGCGTCTTCCTGTATGCTTTCAAACATTTTTTCACTTTCAGAAATACTATATTTTTCTCCAGGGCTAAATAATGACAAAATTGAGAATCTCGACTTGTCCGCGCCATGTTTTATACTTGCGCCTATAGACGCACACATCGCCATTGATTGAACACGCCATTGTTTCCCTTCTCCGTCTTGGCTTTGATGCAAGGTGGCGAATCCCTCGCCTCTTCCGCTTGCGCCTTCTCGTATTGCCTTTAGGTTTTGATCTATATATTCGGCAAATTTTTGATTGTCGCTTTCCATTTCCTCAAGGACAATGCATTTGCCGGAATTATTCAAAGCTCCTCGGATTCCAGCCGGCGTACTTGTCCCAAATCCTAAAATTCCAAACTCACTCCCAACGAGAGGAATAACAATGTTTTGAAGAATCCAAGATTTACCTGAGCCTTTAGCCCCGGTTATCCAGGTTGAAGGTCTCCATTGTAGCGCTCCACCGAATGGGGCCAACAGCAACCAGCCTATAAATAAATCAGAACAAACCGTATCGCGCCATGGAAGCCGCTCTGAAATATTTATTAGAAACTTAATATTTCGAACAGATATTTTATTTTCGAGTTCGTATGGCACGAAACTCGATCTTTCAAAAACAAGATTGCCGTAATTTTCATGAAGATCTTTTATTTTTCCTTCTATTATAAGCTTTTCGCCGGTATTTATTACGAGTTTTCCATCGTCCCACCAGGCACCAGAACCCCGAACAATGGCAGGATTAAATACAGGTTTCTTTTCTGCCTGTCTTAATATGTAATTTATAGCTGCGTCCCATGCTATGCCTCCGTTATCTTGTGAAAAAAAATCACCCCACAATTTACGGTCCTGAAGAACAAGCAATATGCTTTTATTTATTGCCGAGGCTTTTGTTTTAATAACCTTGTGACTTCCATATGGATAAAAAGTAATATTTTCGCCGGAATAACCAAGAATTTTAAAATCAAATGGATTATCTTCTATAAACTTTTTTTGCAATGTCTCGCTGTCAGATGTGTTTTCGTTTAGGTAGTCATTGATTCTTGTCTCTGACCATCCAACCTCTACCTGATCAGCCAAGGACCATCCTTTTTCACAATTTTTAGGAGGAAAAACAAGGTGTAGTTTCATTTCAAACTCTGATGCTATCTTTTTTAGTGCCGCTATCGACTGGCGCCCTGGCCCGTCTGCATCAAAAAGGAACCAAACTTCACGGCCCATTAATGTAGACCAATCTGTTTTTCTTATTCCTCCTGCTCCTCCATACCATCCCGAACAAACCCATTTTTCGGATAATATAGAATCCAAGATTTCAGCGTCTTTCTGGCCTTCAGAAAGACATACAGGCTTGTTCGGATATTCTTGCAGTTTGTTGTAATTCCACAACGGATAAAGCTCTTCAGGTGCCACGGCGCGCCATTTAAACTTGTCGCCGTCAGTCCAAACGGTAAACGGACGATCTTCTTTTTTTTGTTTTCCATTGCTATTTGTTTCTCCAGTCTTAAAACGACATACACGAAATTTAAATTTAGTTCCTTTCCAGAAGTCCCATTGTTTTATTTTCTTTCCCCATTTTTTTTCAAAAAAAGCCACGTCTTGCTTTGGTAGTGCTGCATTATCTATTAAGGCAGAATACCAACCGTCCCAAAATGAGCCTTTTTTCTCTTTGCTTTCGGTAGGCACGAACAAATCAGCTTTTGACGGGAAATAAGTTGGATCGTAGGTCGACAAGATTTCTTTTGCCGCCTCAGCCTGGACGCCTCCGCGAATATTTTTATATCCGGCTTTGGTTACAATGGAAGTCAGTCTTGCCTCATGCAAATATGCGTACAACGAAACCGCGTCTTTTCCGCCCTCTCCTGTTGCTCCTTCATACCACTTCCCAGTTGATAGCTCGACCTTAAAAGATCCCTTGCTTTTGTCTGATCTTGTTGGGTTTATTGCGGACCATTCTTTCCCTTCAACTTTTCCGTCAGGTAGCCAAGTTTTTATTAGTCCAATTGCAACAGTTTTTGCTCTAGCGAAAAGATCCATATATTCTCCAATTTTGATTTAAATTCCGTAGTCTCTGATTTCCCATAGTGCTTTTATCATTTCGTTTGATGCGCTTAGCCATTCGACCCAGGTTGTTGACACGTTTACTACGTACCATGAAGAGTCTTTACTAAGACAGCCGTCGCCATTAAGGTGTAATGGGCAGAGAAAACAACTAAAACCATAACTAAAACCATAACTAAAACTATAACTAATATATTCACCGCACAGCGCGCAATAATTCGCAGCCCAACATTCGCCAAGGTCCTTATTCATAATGACATCATCTACACTCTTGTGATACTTATGTTTGATTACTTTTCTAACCCAACGCCGCATTCTAAACCAGTGTTTTAAGCTTTCTCTTACGTGTTCATTCATATCAATCTCCTCTTTATTTCTATTAATGAATTGAAATATATTATCGGGCTAAACGAAATCGCAATATCAATAGTTTTTTTTATTTGTTCTTTTTCCTCTGTTGATACACCCTGTTTGTCCAGCGCCTTTGTTGCCCCAGCTATAAATATTTCAACCGCTTCCGAATCTCTAAGTATTTCTATGTTCATTTTGAATACCTTCGATATTTCATATTATACGAACCACCGCGAGAACCGCGAACCCATGGTTTTAGTCTATGCATTTTTGAGTTGTAAACATATCCGCGTTCGCAGACAAAATAAATATACTCCTTAATCTTCTTCACAACAAACTCCTAAAAACATAATAATCAATTTCGAACTAAATGTCAACAGGTTTCAACTTTATAATACATTCACAATTAAGCAAAATAAAAATAAGATAGCCGCTTTTGCCGTAAATATAAATTCTGCCTTCATAGTCTATTTCTTCTATTTTGGTGATTTCGTCCTTTCCGTATTTCTGCCCAATGAAAAATATTTCATTTGATTTAACGAGTCTTATAAGTTCTATCATATGGCCCCCTTTAATAATTCTTGACAATTGTTGTTTTCTCGATGCTCTTAATCTTTGCGTCATAGATTGTTATTTCTTTATAGTCTACAGTTATCCCTATAAGACTTTTTCCTTCCATGCGGTATGAAACAAATACTCTTGAATCCATAACGCCGTCGGCGTCGCTATAACAAACTTCGGTTAACGTTGCAAGCTGTATACTACTACACCCAACAAGGACAACCAACATAATTAGTATTAAATATTTCACAATTATACTCCTTTATTTGTAAATCTTTAAAATTACAATCCAGCCAACAACTCCGATACATACTATTATTATTCTTATTATTTCAATCATCTTGTACCTACCTTCATTAATGCTAAAATAAACAATACTATTAAAATCCAAACTATTAACATATGCCCTCCTAATAAGCTATAATTATTTATACAAGCCCTTTTGCCCATCTAAGGTATGCGCCTGTGAGGTCTGCACCTTCGAAGTTTGCGCCTTCGAGGTTTGCGTATTCGAGGTTTGCCCTTCTAAGGTATGCGCCTGTGAGGTCTGCACCTTCAAAGTTTGCGCCTTCGAGGTTTGCGTATTCAAAGTCTGCGTCTCTAAGATTTGCGCCTTTAAAATCTGCGCCCTTAAGATTTGCGCCTTTGAAGTTTGCGCCTTTGAGGTATGCGTTTTTAAAGTCCGTGTCTCTAAGGTCCGCGCATTTAAAAATAATTTTTCCGTTTTTGTCTTTAATTATCATAATCACCTCCTAATAAGCTATATTTAACGCCTTCAATGCAAACATCAAGGACGCTACTTTTTGGCATTCATAGCCTTTTAATTTACCAGCGCTTTTTAAAATTTTATTCAAATCTTCTATTGTTTTATTTAACTCAAACTCGGTCATCTTCTCAATTTTTGCAGACCAGGCAGCAATCGCCTTGTATTTTAAAATTAAATCCGGTCCAGTTTCTTTCAAATTATTTTTCATATTTACTCCTTATCTATTATTAAATATATACCCTTATTTATATTTTGTCAAGTTTTTTCTCACAAAATTTTCACTTACTTTTCAGATTTTCTAATTTTTTAACGTTTTTCATGTCAAATATTCTTTACATTGCAAAAATGTAACTTTTTAATATTTACCTACATTTATGTAAGATTGTCCGATAATGGACACTTTTTGCTGTTTTTTTAGTTGGCAAGTCACAAATCTGTGAGTACATGTGAGCGATTTTGTGACTTCTCAAAAGCCTATTAGCGCGCTCTATATATATATAATATAATAAATTATTATTATTATTATTATTATTATTAGGAAGTCACACTTCTCACAGGAAAATCGAGGTCTACTTTTTGAAAACGCGAATTTTTACATAAAAGCGCAATTTCATATATCCGTGAGCTCTAAATATAGAGCATGATTTTCCTGTGACTTGTGTTTTTTTATCACCTAACGGGTCTAAGTGTCCATACCATAAGTAATTACGAGCAAAAAAAAACTCACAATAATTTGTGTGCTATGTGACTTGCCTACTAAAAATATTTTTCGACGTTTTAATTTTATATTACATAAGTAATTAACTTAACACATAAACTCACAGAATTTTTATTGTGATTTTTTTCTCAATATCGCTGTTAGTTGATAAAATATCTTCTTTTTTTTGCTAAAAATATACTTGCAATTGTTTATATTTTCTGATACAATATAAACCATGAAGAATCGATTTAGTTCAATTAATCAACCAAAAACTCAAGGCCGCAAGCCTGCTCGGCTTAAAAAGTTCATAAAGGCGAATGGTGTCTCGCATCAAGATCTTTCAAATATGATCAAGAATGTCATATTTGCTAACTCCGAAACAGAACTTCTTGATATGTTAAGAGACACAACCAAGCCGATGATTATTAGGCTATTCATCAAGGCCTATCTAACGGATTTCAAAAAAGGCTCAATTCAGAATATTATGACATTGTTTTCTCGGGCGTTCGGTATGCCTACGCAGAAGATCGAAACCGAAGAAGTCAATCCTATTGCTGTTATGACAAAAGAGGAACGAGATTTAAAACTTCAAGAACTAATGAATAAATATCTTGAAAATAAAAACGAATAGTGATATATTGGTATTAAAGGAGTATAAATATGTTGAAATTTGAAGAGTTGATAAAATGTCCAGAGTGTAAGTCAATCCAAAAAGCGACGATTGAACAATCAATCCCCTGGTTGGTCTATGTTCATTTTTGCAAATGCGGCAATATAATAACAGAGTCAGACTGGGTAGAAATAACAAATGATGAACTTGGCCGACATATTGATTTGTTGGTTTAGGAAGGAGTAAATTATGAGAGAGATTAAATTTAGATCATGGAATCCTGTCTGGGAAAGATTTGTCTATTTTAAAAACGGAAAATATTACGGACATTTAGACTGTGATCAAACTCACAGATGTTTTGAACCTTTATTTGACTGGAATAATGCAGAACAATACACCGGCCGAAAAGATAGCACAAGCGAATTTGACGGTATAGAGATTTGCGAAGGTGATATTGTAAAACCAATTTCAGAAGACAATATTTTAGCGAGAGGGATTGTTGAATTTGATAACGAATCGGGAACGTTTATATTGAAAAACGAAAAAGGTTTATTGCAAAATTTGTTTATAGTTTATCTTTCTTCAGAAGGTTTTGAAATAATCTGCAACATCCACGAAAACAAGGATCTATTATGAAAGAGGTTTACGGTATAGACGATAAAGAAGTGTATTTTTTTACAGGAAAGCAAATTTTTCAGGAAATTAAAAATCACAAGATTAGGAATTATTTTTGGGAATACAATAGTGTTGATGGCTTTATATTTTGCAACAAAAACGGAAGTGTTTGCAAAAAACCAAACAAAGCGCTTATTGAACACGCTGAAAAATGCAAAGCTATAATGCTTAGCACGGTAAGTAAGGATCTATTATGAACGAATACTTATATGCACTCTTATACCTGGTGGTAGCTTGTATAATTATATTTATAGCGAAAAGGAGATAACGATATGAAAGAGATTGATTTAAGTAAATCGCAGATAATTGATGGTGATGTAAAAGTTAAGGTTTGGAATGATTCGGAAGACAAGCCGATATATATAAGATATTTACAATGCATTGACCATTCGCTTGTCCGGCCTTTTATATGTTTTGATGGCGGTGGGACAAGAGAAAATACAGGAATGTTTTGTTCTTGGGAATACGCCGAATTAATAGAACCAAAATACAGGGTCAAATGTTTTTACGATCTTGTTGAGGCTCTAAAAAAAGAAGGCTATAAAAAAGACCCTGACGACGGGTTTTTTTACCATCCCA
>Ga0307378_10000847_pt1 | contig 51242 bp, 55 predicted proteins | sample UN1MG_FD_202238 | JGI IMG/M metagenome (GOLD analysis project Ga0307378, IMG submission 202238) | Soil microbial communities from Risofladan, Vaasa, Finland - UN-1 | ecosystem: Environmental > Terrestrial > Soil > Coastal area > Acid sulfate soil | place: Finland: Risofladan, Vaasa | collected... | reverse complement strand
TCTTCCACCTTTACTTCTACTCCATCTATAGTCACCGTAGGCACTAGTCTGTCTCCTCTATACCTTCATGATAGCCGTAAACGGACACTTATCAAAACATGTTCCGCACTTGGTACACTTCTCCTGACGTATGAGATGAGGCTTACGGCGCTCACCTGCAATCGCCTCCTCAGGACAGTTCTTCCTGCAGATTCCGCAGCCCGTGCACACCTCCGGGTCGATCTCGTACAAAAACAGGCTGCGGCACACCTTGGCCGGGCACCGATGCTCGACAATGTGCTGTTCATACTCTTCTTTGAAGTAGCGTATCGTCGACAGGACAGGATTCGCGGCAGTCTTCCCCAGCGCGCACAGCGCAGTTTCACTCAGAAGCTCTGCCAGTGACTCCAGCTTCGCAATATCTCCCGATTCCCCTTCACCAGTAGAGACGCGGTCGAGTATATAAAGCATCTGCGCAATGCCCTCCCTGCAGGGAGTACATTTCCCGCATGATTCGTCCTTTAAAAAATTGAGGAAATAGTGCGCAACATTTACCATGCACGTATCCTCATCCATCACGATCATGCCGCCGGACCCCATCATGGAACCAAGCTTCATCAACACGTCAAAATCTACACGCACATCGAGATGTTCTGCCGGTATACAGCCTCCTGAGGGGCCGCCTGTCTGAACAGCCTTGAACTTCTTTCCATTTTTTACACCTCCGCCAATCTCCTCCACTATCTGACGCAGCGTCATCCCCATCGGCACTTCCACCAGACCGGTGTTCACTATCTTCCCGACCAGGCTGAACACCTTCGTGCCCTTGGAGCCCTCCGTGCCGATCGAGGAAAACCACTTGCCTCCGCGATTGATAATTGCAGGAATGTTCGTCCACGTCTCTACATTGTTGAGATTGGTAGGCTTTTCCCAGAGCCCGCTCTCAACAGTATGTATATACTTGGCCCTCGGCTCACCGGCACGGCCCTCGAGCGAAGTCATGAGGGCTGTAGATTCTCCGCATACGAAGGCCCCGCCTCCGCGATTGATCCTTATATCAAAAGAGAATAGGCTGCCCATAATGTTATTACCTAAAAACCCCATCTCCCGTGCCTGTTTGATCGCTACTTTCAGCCTCTCCACCGAAAGAGGATATTCATTCCTTACATAGATATAACCCTGGGAGGAACCTATTGCATATGCACCTATTATCATCCCTTCGAGTATACTGTGCGGGTTCCCTTCCATAATCGCACGGTCCATGAACGCCCCCGGGTCACCCTCATCACCGTTACAGATCACATACTTCGGAGAACCCTCAGCATCACGGCACGTACGCCACTTCAGAGCGGTCGGAAAACCCCCTCCCCCGCGTCCTCGAAGTCCGGCTTTCTCCACTTCTGCGATAATCTCATCGGAGTTCATACCGCTTAAGGTTTTAACAAGAGCTGCATAACCGCCGGCTAATATATAATCTTCTATGCTCGAGGGATCGATCAGTCCGTTATTGGCCAGCGCTATTCGCTCCTGTGACCTGTAAAAGGCGATCTCTTCCGCCTTCTTCAATCGCTTTTTGGTAACAGGGTCCTCATACAAAAGACGCTCTACTATCCGACCGCCCAGCACGGTCTCCCTGAAGATCTCTGCAACATCCGGCTCCTCAACCCTCTGGTAAAAGATATCTCCAGGCTGAATAAGCACGATAGGTCCGCACTCGCATAACCCGTGACACCCGACACACTTGGCTTCTATCTTCACATCTGCTCCGCTCTCACTCACAGCTTCACAGAACAGCTCGTACAGCCTCGGCGCCCCCTTGGCGGTACATCCGGGACCAATGCAGACACGCACTACCCTGGTCGAAGGGTCACGCCCTTTCTGCAGTCGCTTCTTCAAAGCCTCAAGCTCAGCTGGGCTCTTAAGTAACTGATCCACTTTCATGCTCACCCTCCAGCCTCCACTTTAGCAGTTTTGTCTTTAACGCCAAGGTTGGAAATGACCTTTAAGGCCGATTCCGGTGTCATGTTATTGTAGTACTTGCTGTCAACCACCATCACCGGCGCTACCGCACAGGCGCCAACACAGTTTACCGCCTGCAACGTAAAAAGCCGGTCGGATGTCGTACCGCCGGGCTCTATATCGTATTCTTCACAAATCACCTCAGAAATCTTTCCAGCCCCTTTAAGATAACATACAGTCCCCATGCACAGGGTCACCTCATGCTGTCCCCTGGGGGCCTGGCGGAAGGAAGAATAAAACGTCGCTACATGATATATCCGCGAGAGCGGTACCTCGAGCTGCCTCGATAGAATGCGAAGCTGTTCAGGAGGTAGATATCCCTCCTCGGCCTGAAGGTCCTGCAGCATGGGGATCAGCATCCCTGCGTCCCCTTCATAATTGCTAATAATCTTCTTTATGAGTTCGTCTTGCATTGAGCGAATTCCCCGTTTCTATTTAATAATCAAGGTTGTCTGGCAACCTCGTCATGTGTTGCACGGACTCCCTTTTCTATCTGATAATCAAGGTTGTCTGGCAACCTCGTTTCAATTTTTTTCAAACAGCACATTGTGTCCTGCCCTGTTGTGAGGCAGCCTCGATCAATCTCTTCCCATACAAAGCAAACAAACCGACATCCTTAAAAGCCTATACCGATTCAATGGTAATCTCTTTACCCCGCGTTCGAAGCTCCTCCCCGATCTCCTGAACTACCAGCATACGAATACCGAGCTGGTAGGGGAGCTCCGGGTTTTGATGAGCAGGGTTCACCGCATGGCCTACAATAAAGTGTATGTGGTCTGCGTCCAATAAAAGACGTATCAAGCTTGAAGCTCCGTCCGTCTGGAACTTTACCGTGTCTTTATCGGCGCCCGATCGTAGAAGATCGTTCACTCGTGTGAGAGTCAGAATTCCTTCTGAAACCAGATCGATTCCCTCGACCCTTGCGATCGGCGGAACTTCAGAGGTCATGGTAGTCAGCTCAACTTCAAGGGGCTGACCCAGTTGGCGTGAGACTATCTTCGCCGTAGTACCGCCACATACTACAAGTTTTCCGCTGCGTTTGAAGAAGTTCGATATAATTTCAAAATCTCTGGTTCTGTCCGAAGGCGGCCCTGTAAACACGTTTGTTAAAAGTTTATGCCGGACTTTGATTACAATGATGCTTACATCATCCCCTGGAGCACCGGCATAAAGTTCGTTTACTGTTTCTGCGATCTTATTTGCCAGTTCCTCTGCAGAGAGCTCCCTGTGAGCATGCTCTTCTATAAAATGCGCCGTCTGTTCCCAACCCCATCCAAGCGGATACAACCCGCCGATTCCTGCGTTTAATACGCCGTCGGAAACAAATACGATCCAGTCGCCAATCTCGAGGTCAATCACCGCCTCATGGATCTTTTTACTGTCAATGAGACGCTCTTCATACACGAGAGGCTGTATCTTGCGCTGCCGCAGGAGCATCACAGACGGGGAGTCGAATTCGACTATCCATGCAGGTCCACTGCTGTGGAACTTTGCTATGGCAAAGGTACTGTATGCAAGCTTACGGACCCTGTCAACAGGCAGGGTTTCACTCAATGTCTGTACTACCTCTCCGAGGGGCAGATCATTCGCCAGCATATGCATAGCGATACTGGTCGTCAGAGTGGCAAGAATATTGGCCTTTACGCCGCTTCCCAGCCCATCAGATAAAACCAGAGTTACGGAATCAGTCTGACGCTTGACGACGATACTGTCGCCGCACAGCTCTTCTCCGTGCTTTCTGATCTGATTTGTCCCCCATTCGTAATACAACTTCATCAAGTTCCTTCTTCTTTAAATAACGACATGAGCTTTACAAGCAGAACCTTGGTCTCTGCTGTAGTCTCGCCTAACAGTCGTGCAATCTCCTGAGCGGTTTTCATCTGCCGCGAGATCACTTCCTGGGCCCGTTCAAGTGTTTGAGCCCTGAGTTCACGGTAGTGTTTCTTGGCATCCTCTTCCTCAGAAATATCGATAAAGATTCCGCAGTAGAGATCCTCTCCTTCAATAGGGAAAATCCCGACGCGGTAGCTCACCTTGTGCACAGGAATACTCTCTTTAACCATGAGTTTTCCGCCTACGGAAATAGCTCTTTCGAAACAGTCTGAATGAACGAACTTCTTTGCCGGCTGTTTAAGAAGTTGTTCGTCCTTACAATGAAACATTTCACGAAATGCGGGATTCACATAATGGATAAGAGTATTTTTATCTACGAGGAGCACGCCGTTTGGCGTCTGCTCCAATATAGCGCCGGTATGGACGTTTGTTTGCTGACTCTGGTTCTCTTCTTTCATATTGATTTCACCGCCCCTCACGTTTGGTTCTTCCTATTTTTCTCCTTTAATGGGCTTGATAATCTTCTCGCAAAAGCTTTTTATCGCGTCATCCTCAGTGGAGCTTGTTAACGGTTCATCATCTATCTGCCAGTTAATTCCCTCTCCGCAGCGCTCCATGCAGAAAGAACCCTTTAACTCTACTTTATCTTCTAGGTTCTGCTCTTTCAGCATTTCATTAAAACGCATGATCACGTTGCGGGCCCCCTTGATATGACAGGAGCTGCCCACACATACGGTTACGGTAATCTTTCGTCCCCGGCTCACTCCTCCTATCCCTCCTCCTTTGCCTGCTGTGCCATAACGAGCCGCTCGGCTGTCTTCCTGCGTTTCGCCTTATTGGCCTCTTCCTCCTCGATGAAACGCAGCGCTCGGGTCGGGCAGTGGGTCACACAGGCAGGCTCCAGGCCCGTTGCCAGCCTTTCAATACAAAGATCGCATTTCAGAACTCCTTTTCCGGCAGGGCTAATTGTAATTACACCGAAGGGGCAGGCCTGAACGCACATTCTGCAGCTGATACAGCGTTCTGATTCGAAAAGTACCGGTTCTTTCTCCCCATTTCTGTAGATAGCACCTGTCGGACAGGCCAGCAGACAAGCCGCTTGTTCACAATGGTTGCAGTTTACCGGTACAGCATTACGTCCGTAAGCCTCGATATTGATCCTGTAGCCTGGTCTCTCCCCTTCCATAACAATAATTTCCATCTCTTTTGAGGAGGAATGGGCAACCGCGCACGCGAATTCACAGGATCTGCACCCCATACATTTTTCAATATCAACTGCTATTATTTTAGCCATTGGATTTCCTCATTTTCTGACATAGATCTTTATGATCTGATACAGGCATATTAAACCGGTAACTTATCAGGCTACAGGTTTAAACGACTGCTTGTACATCATCGGTTTGAGCTTGAGCTCAGCCCTCTTTTTGTCTATATGGCTTATCATCTTGTGGGCTGCCTCGATTGGGTCTATCTCGAAAGCCCATTTCCCGCCGACCTCCTCCTCTATCTCGTTAGTAAGATAGTTGTACAGGTTCCTGCTTCCCATGATCGGGAGAGGGTGGCCTATCATCGTATATACACCAGAGGCAACAAAATACATCCCTATTGATACGGCTTTCTCGCTCATCCATTCCGGTGCGGCGCCCGCCACAGGAAGCTGGGAGATGTCATCTCCCAAGCCCCCCTCGGCTACCACGTTAGCGAGGACGTTCAGTATCCTTGAGTTGTCCACGCACGAGCCGAGGTGGAGCACCGGCGGGATCCCCACTGCACTGCATATTTCCTGGATGCCTTCCCCGGCATACTTGAACGCGCTCTCCGGCTGGAGGAGCCCGTGCTTACCGCATGTGATCGCATTGCATCCTGTCGTAACGACGAGCACATCGTTCTTGATGAGCTCCTTTACCATCTTTATGTGGGCCTCCTCGTAGTCCACATTGGGGTTGGAGCACCCGATCACCCCTGCCGCTCCCCTAAGCCTGCCTGCGATCACCGCATCGTTGAGCGGCCTGTAGGTCGACCTGTACTTTCCGCCCAAGAAATTGAATACAGTCTCCGCAGTAAAGCCTGCGATCAGTTTCTCGGTATTCTTCGGTATATGTATGTTTTCAGGGTTTCTGTTCTTGAAATTGTCGATCGCGGTCTCGATGATTTTGGTGGCGATCTCCACTGCCCGGTCCTCATGGAACTCAATGTGCTCCGCGCCCGGGATCTTTGCCTTCGGAGATGTCGTGACGAGCTTCGTGTGGAAGCAACGGGTTACCGTCTCGAGTGCCGGATAGAGGCACTGCACATCAACGAGCATCACTTCAACGGCGCCTGTAAGGACGGCAAGCTCCTGCTGCATTACGCTTCCAGCAACGTTTATCCCGTGCCTCATCAGTATCTCGTTCGCCGTACAGCAGATACCGCTGATGTTTATTCCCTTGGCCCCTGCCTTTTTTGCCTTTTCGTTGAGCTCCTTGCTCATTGAAACCACTGCTATGACATCGGAGAGGGTCGGCTCATGGCCGTGTACGATGATATTCACGTAATCCTTGTCGATTACGCCGAGGTTCGCGGTGGCCCTGAGCGGTTGCGGCGACCCGAACAGCACGTCTGAGAGCTCTGTTGCGACCATCGAGCCTCCCCATCCGTCTGCAAGTGAAGCGCGCATACACTGTTTGACGATATTTTTGTAATCCGTGTCAACTCCCATATGTGTCCTGTGCATGACCTCCACGATCTCCCTGTCTATCGCCCGCGGGGTTATTCCGAGTTCCTTCCAAAGCTTCTGGCGCGTGGGAGGAGCATTCTTCACCATCTGAACCTCGCCTTCCTGACGTCCGAACTCTTCCAAAGCAGCCCTGGCGACATCGCTCGCTATCTCCTTGATATCCCTTCCGTCTGCCGCTATCTCATAAAGTGCTGCAACCGCTTTTAGCTTTTCCGGGTCTTTCACTTCGTAGTCGCTATTCGGATCTTGAGCCGCCATCAGAAGAGTATGTGCGATGTCCCTTCCGTGGTCTGAATGCGCGGCAGCGCCGCTGGCAATCATTCTCGCGAGGTTTCTTGCCGCTATTGTATCAGCATTTGCCCCGCACACTCCCTCCTGTGTCCCTTCACCGAAAGGATCTATTCGACAGGGCCCCATGTTACAGTTCTTGCAGCATAGACCGAGGCTGCCGAATCCGCACTGAGGCTGCATGTCCTCGTATCGATCCCATACTGTTTTTATCTCCTCTTCGCATGCCAGCTTGATCATGGTCTGGGACGCTTTATCAGCATATTTCAGCTCTTTTGCCATCCTATCTCCTCCAAATGCATTATTTGATTTATGTAAAGTGTATTATCACCATACCTCTTTGGAAAACAAAAAACGATTGATAAATACTTAACAGTAAAGCCCATAAGTATTTATCCTGCTCTCCCCCTTTCTTTGTCACCGCTTATTGGAGATATCGCCCTCTAGTGCACGGTCGTTGTCCAAGCTCGATATTCATGTAAAAGGAAGGATTTTAACCTCACGAAAACAAGGATAAATACCTTTCACTTTTAATCGGTCATGATAATATTCCTAAGTGTTCTCCCTCTAGTGATAGTGAACGGTACTCCCGACCGGGATTTCTTTCAATCCGTCAACTATTTTTTCGACCTGAACGAGTGAGCTCTCGTCGACTTCGAGAAAAGAGATAGTTCCCCGGCTCATTCCACGTACAGATTCCGAGCTCATTATGAAACCGAGGATGTTAACATCGTCCACTCTCTCTCTTATGAAGTCGATATCCCTGTCGCTTTCTACATTGTTTCCCACGATGTGTACACTCTTTATACCGAGCTCTCCTGCAAGTCTTCTTATTCTAGACGCGGTTTCTATGCTCGTACTGTTGGGTTCGACAACGACTATCATATGGTCGACACCGATTGCAGTTCCTCTTCCCAGGTGCTCTATACCGGCTTCCATATCGAGAATAACCCACTCATCCCTCGCTACAACGAGGTACGAGAGAAGGCTCTTGAGGAAAGCGTTCTCAGGGCAGGCGCATCCTCCTCCGCCTTTTCTTATCGTACCCATTACAATGAGCTTCATACCGCTGTGCTCGACGCAGTAGGTGTCCGGGATATCGTCGACCTTCGGATTCATCTTGAACAGGGGAGCGGGTTTTCCCGGTTCCACACCGGTCCGCTCGGCAATGATTTCCTTTAATTCTACGATGGGTGTGATCTTTTTGTCGTGTGGTATTCCGATGACTGTTGCGAGGTTCATATCGGGATCCGCATCTATGAGCAATATCTTTTGCCCTTTGCGTCTCAGTACTGACGAAAGTAGGGCAACGAACGTTGTTTTTCCAACACCGCCTTTTCCGGTTACTGCCAGCTTCATACAGTCATCCCGAGAATCAACATTTTAAATACTTATTTTATTTACTGTTATTACAAAACTTAGGATAGATTATATTTAAATCGATTAAAAAATCAATATAAATAAAATTTTAACAATCTTTATCCTCCTAAAAATCGGCATACTGGCATATATTCCGATTAAAATAAACAATTTTTTGACAATTTTTATATTTTATCATTATTACATTTCAGTATTGAATTTAAATTAACATTAGTTGTTGTCAAGATGTTTTTAAGAAAGATTTACGTACGGTACAATCTTAGAAAAGAATGTTTCTAAAGCAACAGAGGGGCGTTCTACTCTCCGATGATCTTCACGAGAACTCGCTTCTTCCTGCGCCCGTCGAACTCTCCGTAAAAGATCTGCTCCCAGGGACCAAAATCGAGGCGGCCCTCGGTGACCGCGACAACCACATCTCTTCCCATGAGCTGGCGCTTGAGATGGGCGTCGGCATTGTCTTCGAAGGTACGGTTATGGAGGTAGTCCGATACAGGTTCATGCGGTGCAAGTTTCTCGAGCCACTCTTTGTAGTCCTGGTGCAGGCCCGCCTCGTCGTCGTTGATGAACACGCTTGCGGTTATGTGCATCGCATTGACGAGACAAAGGCCTTCACGTATTTCGGATTTCTTCAGGGCCTTTTCAACCGCAGGCGTGATGTTAACGAGTCCTACGCGATCGGGTATGTTGAGCCAGAGCTCTTCTCTGTAGGATTTCAAAACGCCCCCTCCCTTGCTGGTTGCTCAGTAATATTTATCCGACTTCTTCTGCTCCTCTTTTATCTCGAGAAGTTCGGGGGTCGTCTCAGGCCTGATAACCTTTATCACTCCCTCTACAAGGTAGGCTTTTCCATTCTCTATCTTATTTTCCAACTTCTGTTTGCTGATTAAAGTCTTTACTTCATTGATGTCTTCCCCGATTCCTGAGAGAGTGTGTTTTCCGTTTTCTTTTACCAGGACCAAGTACATCAGATACCTCCCCACTCTTTTTTGATATTATCGGTGGCCTTTTGGAATTAATAAAGCATAGGGGGCTTCTCTCATGCGAGATTATTCTCCGAGATAATCGCGGAGTTTTTTACTTCGTGTTGGATGCATGAGGCGCCGCAGAGCCTTTGCCTCTATCTGCCGGATTCTCTCACGCGTTACGTTGAAGACGTACCCCACTTCTTCGAGTGTGTGAGAGTACCCGTCATCGAGCCCAAACCTCATTCTCAAAACCTTCTGCTCTTTTACCGGAAGCGTGTTCAGCACCTCGGTTATCAGTTCCTGAAGAAGCGTGTACGACGTTTTCGTTGCCGGATTGTCGCTCTCCCGGTCCTCGATAAAATCTCCGAGGAGCGTTTCCTCGTCGTCACCGATCGGTGTCTCGAGGGAGATGGGATCCCTGGCCACACTCCTTATACCCTTGACCCTCGAGATACTCCATCCGAGCTTCTTGGCGATCTCCTCCGTAGTGGGCTCACGCCCATACATCTGCATAAGCTGTCTCGACTCTTTTATCACCTTGTTTATCTGCTCGATCATATGGACCGGAATCCTGATGGTCCTAGCCTGATCGGATATTGATCTCGTAATTGCCTGCCGTATCCACCATGTCGCGTAAGTGCTGAACTTGTATCCCTTCTTATACTCGAACTTCTCAACTGCCTTTATCAGCCCGATATTACCCTCCTGGACGAGATCGAAGAAATGAAGGCCCCTGTTCGTATACTTTTTTGCGATGCTCACAACAAGACGGAGGTTTGACTGAATGAGCTTGTCCTTGGCCCGACCGATTATCTCCCTGCCCTTCTCTATACTATCATGAAGCTTCCTCATACTCTCTGTCGTTTCCCCGGAGTCTGTCTCGATCTTCGTGAGCTTGCCTTCGACCCCCTTTATCTTGTTGTACATCTCCTTTATCTGATCTGCATAGGGATAGTACATCTCCTTTATCTTCTCGATCCCCTTGCCCTTCTCTATATGTTTGTAGATTGTTTTGATCTCTCGTATCCCTCTTCCAGAGGCCGCTTCAATATCGGAGAGGGTCCTTTCGAGAGACAGGATTCTGTTGAAGCTTTCGTCCACCTTCTTCGAAATACGGGCTATCTCCTCCTTGTTTATATTCGCCCGCTTGAAAGAGCGGTATATCTCTTTTCTCACACTCTTGACAATTTCCTTGCCCAGCGGCAAAGAGAGCTTCTCGTTCAAGACCTTTTCGAGATTGTGAAACTTTCTTTTTAGCTTGCGCTTGTCCTCAGAAGATATATTGTAGAACTTTTGATACTCCAGAAGGCCCTGGAGATCGAGTTTTTTGCTGTTTATCTTATCAACCGTTTTCTTTATTTCCCTGATGAAGATATATGAATTGAACAGCTCCTGCTCGATGACGGCTTCACCCTTCTCTATCTCTTTTGCGAGCCTCACTTCCTCCTCTGCGGTAAGAAGATGAACCTTTCCTATCTCCTTGAGATAGAGCCTGATCGGATCATCAGTATGGGCACCACTGTCGCAGTTAATTACCCTTTTGACTGCTGCGCCGATAGCCTCCTCGCTCTCCTCCTTTTCAACTTCTACCTCCTCTTTCTCCTCCTCGCCCTCCTCTTCCACCTTATCCACTATATTTACCTTTTCCTTCGAAAGGAGGACGAAGAGCTCGTCGATTTTGTCGGAGCTCACTATTGCGTATGGAAGGAACTCATTGATCTGGTCGTAGGTGATGGTGCCGTTCTGTTCTAGTGCAAGCTTGAGAAGAAACTCGACTTCAGGTAGGTTTTTCATGTCAGACACTTCGCACACTCCCTCGAGTTGTCATTATGCTAAAACAATTCTTTCATGTGCTGATCTTTTTACTTACTACATATCTGTGCTCCTATTTACTTTATGTGGAAAGGTCTATGGCTTTGAGCCCCTTCCATTTTCTGAGCTCGTTCGATTGAGCCTGCTTTTCGACTTCCAGCTCGCCGATCAGACCCTCATTGTTCTCGAGGACTGCTTTGGAGAGTCTTTTGTTAATAACATCGATGTGGTCCTTTATTTTCCTTGTTTTGAGTTTTATCATGAGATCGATGATTGCCTCTTTCGGGTTAATGCTCAGGATTTCATCCATCAAACGTCCGCTGAGGTATTCCACGAAACTCTCGTCATCGATGTAGTCCAGTACCGCGCCTGAGTTCCAGCCTCCTCTGCTCTGCGTCTTTAGGATCGCATTCCATAGCTTCTTCGTCCACTTTCCGTGGAAATAGCTCTCGTCGAGACGCGACTCGACGATCGGGAAATGCTCAGGGTTACTCAGGACGAAGAGAAGCAGGCTGAATTCAGCGGCGACTCTTGTATGTCTCTTCTTTTTTTCTTCCGGCGGTTGTGTCTTAATGCCCTTCTTACTGGTGAGCTTCTCAATTTCATTCCTGAGGATGTACTCTTCAGTGCTGAGTGCCTGTGATGTACGTTTAATGAGATCATCCTTTAAGATAGTGCTTTCCATCTCTGTATAGTACTCAGCAAGACGGTTTAATATAACAATTTTTTCATTTGCGGTATATATTTTTTTCGAAATTATCAGAGATGATACGATAAACGCAACTCCCGGTATTGCATCTTCGCGTATCGTATCGAAATCAGCCCTCGAGTATTCGTCAAAGAAATCTCCGGGGTCCCTCTCTTTCGGGAACCTCAGAATGGACGGGTCTATGCCCTTTCGGTTCATGAGGCTTATGCTCCTGAGTGCCGCCTTCTTCCCTGCTTCGTCAGGGTCAAAGGCGAGGTATATGTTCTTCGTATACCTCGAGATAAGTGAAATCTGGTCCTCTGTGAGGGCGGTTCCCAGCGGAGCAACGGTGTTCCTAAAACCCTCCTTGCACATCCTTATGACATCGAAATAGCCTTCGACGATATAGACTGAATCCCCCTTCCTTATCCACTCTTCGGCATTATAGAAACCGAAGAGGTTCTTCCCCTTGTGAAAGAGCATATTCTCATTCGTATTGATGTACTTCGGCCCGTCCTCATCGCCAAATATCCTCGCACCGAATCCTATAAATCTCCCTATAGAATCCTGTATCGGAAAAACGATCCTGTTTCTAAAACGATCGTAGTATCCGACGCCCTTCTGCTTATTAACGACGAGGCCCGATTCCTCTATCAGGCCGGTGGAAAAGCCGGCTGACGTGAGATGCTTGAGCAGCGAATCCCAGCTCTGAGGTGCGTATCCCAGCCTGAATGCGGCCGCTGTCTCCCTATCTATCTTCCTCTGCTTCAGGTACTGCCGGGCACGCGCTCCGCCCTCCGACAAGAGGTACCGGCTGAAGAAATTGACGGCACTCTCGTTTACCCTGTAGAGGGCGTCCCGTTTCGTCTGTGTTTTATCATCTGTATCGGCCAGCTCAACCCTGATTCCCACCCTCTCCCCGAGAAGCCGTACGGCATCAGGGAACGAGATACCCTTGAACTTCATTAAAAAGTTGAATACTGTGCCCCCAACTCCGCATCCAAAACAGTGAAAGATACCCTTCTTGGTGTTCACTGTAAAGGAGGGGGTCTTTTCGGAGTGAAACGGGCATAGCGCCTTATAGTTCTGCCCTGCTCCTTTTAAAGGAACGTAATCGCCGATGACATCGGCGATATTAACGCTCTCTTTTATCCTGTTGATGGTGGATTCAGAGATATACAATTTTTTTATGGGGTGCTATGGTATGAGATTCTGCATCATTGAATATACACCATAGTTGGCCTGCCGACAATCTCTTTATTGCCTGCTTTTAACTCGTATGATTCATAAACCTCTTGGCCCCTCCGTACCTCTCTATCGCTTTGAGATGCTCCTCGTAGCTCGACGAGAAGTGGTGCGACCCGTCATTCTTGGAAACAAAGAAGAGGTAATCGACGTCTGCCGGCTGTACTGCCGCGCGAAGCGAATTCAGCCCGGGGCTTGCAATCGGTCCAGGCGGTAGCCCGCCGTTAAGGTATGTGTTGTACGGAGAACTGATCTTCAAATCACTGTACAGCAGCCTCTCCTTCGTTTTTCCGAGTATGTACTGGATGGTTGAACAGGCCTCAAGCCTTTTTCCCTTATCCAGTCGGTTGTAGAAAACAGCGGCTACCAGGGGCCTTTCTTCATCGAGCTTCACCTCTTTCTCCACGAGTGATGCTACTATTACGATCCGCTTCAGCTGTTCAGTCGAAAAATCGCGTAAAGGCACCCCTTTCAGTGCTTCAAAGAACCTCTCTATTGTAATCTCTACTATCTGCTCCGCGGAGAGGTCCTTAGCAACGATGTAGGTATCCGGAAATATAAAGCCCTCGACACTATCAAAAGGGATCTTGTACTTTTGCAGTATCCTCTCGCTGGAACAGGCCAGAACAAACTCCTTTTCCCCGACGACACCCTGTTCCGCGAGCAGCCCCGCCACCTGCTTGATATGGAGTCCCTCAGGGATTGTGAACTTCTCCATCGAAACGATGCCCATAGTGATAACGCGTACTACCTCGGTGCTGCGCATTCCCTGATGGAGATCATACACCCCGGACTTCACTTTCTTCGAAGATCGGCTGATGCGGACAAGATTGGTGAAGAAGAGCTCTGAACGAATCATTCCGGCTGCCTCGAGCCGTTGTGCTATTTCGTGCAGATGCTCACCGTGTTCTATCTTAAAAAGAATAGAGCTTCCTTCTCTATCGACAGGGGCATTGAATCCCGTGAAAAATAAAACGATACAGAGGACAACTATACAAAAGACGATTGGAAAAACTATCTTCCTTACGGTTCTCATGGCATCCCCAACAAAAGGTGTGTCCTATAAGATAACTGTAAGGCCCTCCTGCTGTAAAGGGACAAAAGAGAACCTATCTCTCGAGTGTCGAGGGGTCCCTCAAAAGAAACGACGCCGTGGTTACGAGAAACTCCAGAACGTCAAGCTCCTTCTCGGAGTAGGCTCCTTCCTGTTTCTCTGTAAGGTTGAGGACGCCCACTACCTCATTTCCCGCGAACAGAGGTGTCGATACGAATGCCTTGGTACTGTACTTCTCCTTCGGCTCGACATCGCTCCCCTTCTCGACATCTCTGACAACAAGCGGCTTTCCTTCCAGGAACACCCTTCCTGCAATCCCTTCCCCGGGGCTTATCCTCGTGTTGCGCAGCATCTTGATCTCATTCCTGTCCCACCCGATCGTCCTGAAGATGAAAAGGTCATCATCTTTCTTGCTGTAGAGGAGAACAGAAGCGCGCTCTGAGTTAGTCAGCTTCGAAGATGCGACGAGCAGCCTCCCCAGAACGCCTGTATCGTTTTCACAGTCTTTGAAGTACCTCTGGATCTTGAGGAAAAATGCTGCCTCCTTATTGGCCAGCGGCTCGAGATCGATCTCCCCCGTAGGGACTTCTACCTCCAGGCCGCCGTATCTCTCTGTTCTGCTCCGCGCCAGCCGGGAAAGGTCAAGAGATATCAAAAGGAGGAAGATGCCCAGAAGGAGAAAAAGCACCAAAAAGAGATCCTCTCCCGTCAGAAAGTAGGGCACAATGTTGAAGGACAGCAGTATTTGATACACGACAAGAAGAAGCATTAGAGTGAAGATGACCACATACTTACCTTTTAGCGTACGCATACCTTCTCCTTTCAGAGTATAGTGACGACAGAACACTCTCTGCATCGTCGTTTGTGATGATTCTGGCCTGTGCATTTTTAATGTGAACGACCTTGGGATCATAGTAAACAGGGTGGTCTTCGATGAAAGAGATCTCCAGCAGCAATCCCAGGCTCGTATCTTCCGACCAGTTCTGGTCGAATATGAGGTTACCCAGGCTGTATACGATCAACCCCCCCCTGTATATTTCTATATCCTGGATAACGTGAGGATGGGTACCGAGAACCACATCCGCCCCGAGGTCTACCAGCTTCCGCATCCTCTTTATTTTCTCTTCCTCCGGGTGCTTCGTGTATTCGATACCGGAGTGGACGAGAACAACAAGAAGATCGTACTTTCTCTTGATTTCGCCGATCTCTTCCTCGATGCTTTCATCGTCAATAGAAAGGGTAATCATACGGGCCCTGGGCTCATCAACAGACAGGGGATAGATTTCGTTATAGGACAAAAACGCGACGCTTGTTCGACCCGCGTACACCACCGCCGGTGTTAGGGCCTCCTCCCTCGACCTACCGACCCCGGTGTACTGTATGCCTTTCTTCCGCAGGAGATCCATTGTTTCGGATATCGCTCCGACTCCCCAGTCGAATGCGTGGTTGTTGGCGAGTGTTATCACGTCGAAACCGGAAAAAGTCAGCCCTTCTATGGCACCGGGGGCGGCCCTGAAATATATGCCCTTGAAAGGAAAAAACTTCTTTCCCCCGGAGGAGAGGGGAGATTCCAGATTTGCAACCGAAATGTCGTGCTTGTCTATCTCTCTCGCAATATCCAGGAAAGGATAGCTGTACCCGTGCCTCTTCATATATTTTCCGGTTCCCCTCGCGAGCATTACATCTCCTCCCGCAATAATCGTGAAGGAGCGGTCCAGCCAGCCTCCGAAATCGTAAAGAAGCTCGTCACCGGCCCCGGAGTAAAATAATCCCTCTTTCCTGACCTGCAGGTGCGCCCTGAACGCCTTGGAATAACTGCCGTTTCTGATGTTTGAAATGCTCGGCAGAACTCCGTCCACCGGCAGCGGGCGCTGTTCGAGCGTAAGGTCCTGGTAGGAGATTACCCTCGTTCCCTTCCGGCTGACGGACCGGGTACCGCGGTCCAGCAGGATATCATCAAACTCATCCCCGGTGACCGAACCAGTGCCGCTCGCCTTTTTTTCGACTATGACCTTCACCAGGAGGTAGCGGTAGCTTTCCATTTCGTAGAGATTACACTTCGCCGGTTCCCGGGTAATAAAGAGAGCGTCGGGGTGCGACATGACGAACCTTGAAATTTCAACCGGATCGAAAGAGTGACTTTGGACCTCATATCCTGCTTCCTCGAGTCTCTCCGCCACATCCTGAACTATGACGGCGCTTTCGGGAAGGCCCGCATCATAAAAAACAGAGATATCTTTGTTGCCGTTTGGACCTTCGCCGTTCCTGCGGTCCGTTTTTGCAAGAAACGAAAAGAAGACAAATGCACCGGCTACCAGTATAAGCACCAGATAGAGCCTCTTCATGCCCTTTACACCCTGTCTGTAATGTCCGTTCGGACTTAGTCGAACGGGTTCGTCGAACGGGTTATTCAAAAAAAAGGTAATTGTTGATACTTTATAAATCTAATATATTATAATAATAACTGCTCACTAGTAAAAAGTAATTAGTTCTTGACGGCAAAACATACTTAGCCTGAGCTAAGTATCGTAAAAGTACTGTGTACTTTTTAGCTGTGTACTTTTTATTAGTCGCTGTATCCAAAAATCTATCAGGGATCTTACTTAAAAAGGCTAATCGTAGATGGAGAGATTCTACAAGGGTGTTCCCGGCTCGGGCCGCATCGCTTTCGGAAACGCGATCGTATTCCGGAAGTCGAATATTTTCATCCCCAGGTATGATATAGCGAAGGATGATAACACCGTAGGCCGGGAGATAGAGAAGCTCGAATCGGCCATCATGATCACGAAGAACGAGCTGGAAGATCTGAAGTCCGATCTAAAGAAGGACCATTCGGCACTCGAGACCGGCTATATAGACACAACGATACTCATGCTCGATGACCCTCTCATCAGGGAGAAGGTTACCAACCGAATCATCGAGAGCTACCTCAATATCGAGTGGGTTTTCAATGAAGTGATCGAGGAGATTGCGGACAAGCTCTCCGATTCAGAGGACACCTATTTCAGGGAACGCGCGCCGGACGTGCTTTCCATCGGGAGAAAAGTGCTGAAGAACCTGCTCGGGAGCGAGGATCTCGATATACCCGAAAATGTTGAAAACCCGATCATAGTTGCTCATACCCTCTCGCCTCCCGAGATAGTCACCTTCTACAAGAAGAAAGTGAAAGCATTTGTCACGGAGATCGGCGGCAAGACCTCCCACGTCACGATCATGGCAAGGGACCTGAAGATACCGGCAGTGGTGGGTATAGAGGACATATCGAAACTGGTGAATACCGGCGAGGAGATAATCGTCGACGGGACTATAGGCACTATTGTAGTAAATCCCGAGAAAGATACAGTATCACTTTACAGATACAGGGAGAAGAAGTACGAGAAGAACGAAAGCACTCTGGGGAAGCTCGAGACGAGGGAATCCACTCTGAAGGGGGGAGAAGAGGTAATTCTCATGGCGAACATGGATGTCGAGGAGGAGCTCGTACTTATCGAAAAGAGTAACTGCAAGGGTATTGGGCTCTTCAGAACAGAGTACCTCTTCCTCAACAGGAGTGAATCGCCGACAGAAGAGGAGCAGTTCGAGATCTACAGGAAGATCATCAAAAAGCTCCACCCTAACGAGGTAACGATTCGGGTCATCGATATAGGCGGCGATAAAAAGCCGCCGTACATGGACTACTACGAGGAGAAGAACCCATTCCTCGGGTGGAGAGGCATCCGGTATGCCCTCTCGCACAAACCCATCCTCAAAGGACAGATAAAGGCCATTTTGAAGGCCTCTCTCTCCGGCAACGCCCGGATCATGTTTCCGATGGTGAACGACCTCGACGAGATCGAAGAGATATTTTCAGTTATGGAGCTCTGCAAGACGGAGCTGACTAAGGACGGCATCCCTTTCAATCCAGACCTCCCGCTCGGGATAATGGTCGAAACACCGTCCAGCATCATCCTGCTGGATCTCATCGCAGACCTTGTAGACTTTATCAGCGTCGGTACGAACGACCTCATACAGTACACTCTCGCGATAGACAGGGGTAACGGGATGGTGGCGACAGAGTTCGATCCTATTCACCCGGCCATTCTCCGTTCACTGAAAAGGATATCCGACATTTCATCCCAGAAGGGGCTTGAAACAAGTATATGCGGTGAAATGGCGGGAGACCCTCTCTATACTCTGCTCCTCATAGGTTTAGGTTACAGGAAGCTGAGTATGAGTCTGATGAGCATCCCCATTGTGAAGAGCATCATAGTCAACTCCTCGTGCGAGGACGCCGAAACCATCGCAAAAAACGCTCTGGAGCTATCATCAAAGATGCAAGTTGGCAGATATATCCGTGAGGAGATGGTCCAGCGATTCAGCTATTTGGAGGATTATTTCAGACAGAATGCCTAAAGAGAAACTTCCAACAGTCGCAATCATCGGTAAGCCGAACGTCGGGAAATCGTCGTTATTCAACCGGCTAATAGGCAGCAGAAAGGCGATAGTGTTCGACGAACCTGGCGTAACCCGGGATGTTAACTACGCAACAGCTCGATACCGAAATATCTCGTTCAGAATTGCAGATTCAACGGGATTCGTGAGGGATAAAGATGTCTCCGAGAGGATCAACCGCCGGTTGATCGAAGAGGCCTCGATTGTAGTATTTACATGCGATATCGAGGGGCTTGGGGCCGAGGATTTCGATATTACAGAGCTTATTCGCAAGAGCGGAAAACCGTGCATTCTCGTAATTAATAAGACAGATAACGAAAAACTATCGCAGCAGATCTACGACTTCTACGACCTCGGTCTCGAGGATCCGATAGCGGTTTCCGCCTTACACGGGCGAAACATCACGGCTCTCCAGGAAACGATCGTCGATAAGCTGCAGCTTCTGAGACAAGAGCCGCCTATCGAAGAACCAGATTCCGCTGTATCGGATGGATCTGCGGCCCGCCGAAAACTTGTGGAAATTGCAATCGTGGGAAAACCGAATGTCGGCAAATCCTCGCTTCTCAACCTCATTGCCTCGCGGACCGTAGCTCTCGTTGCCCCTGAACCCGGCACAACGAGAGATACGGTAGATGAAATAGTCGAATTCGCAGGACAGGAGCTGAAGATTGTCGATACGGCCGGAATAAGAAAAAGAAGAAAGAACCTGCCGAGCGTGGAGTTCTTCAGTATAGTACGCGCGGAGAGGGCGATTAAAAGCTCGACAATAGCGGTACTCCTCATAGATGCAAACATCGGTATCACATCCGGAGACAAGAAGATAGCATCTATCATAGTCCGTGAGAAAAAGGGGCTTATCATTGCGGCCAACAAGTGGGATACCGCAAAACAACGAGGGATGAAAATAAACTCATTCAGGGAGGATGTGTATTACGAATTCCCACACGTAAAGTTTGCAGAAGTAGTGCCTGTTTCGGCAAAGACGGGATATAATAAAATAAAATTATTAAAATCCATATTAACAGTGTGTGATAATTATAACAGAAGGGTCCAAACAGGCGACCTGAACCAGCTCTTGAGGATGTTTACACATCATGGGGGCGGGATAAAGTACGGCTATCAGAAAGCCGCTGCCCCGCCTGTGTTCGAATTTTTTATAAACAAAGCAGCCAAGGATAGCGATAATTTTAAAAGGTTTATAACAAACTCCATAAGAAAGAGCTTTCCTTTTACAGGAGTCCCAATCGAAGTACTCTTGAGGAAGTGATAGTGGTCTTACGTTTTATTGCATTAATCATACTCGCCTGGCTCATCGGAGGAATCCCCACCGGCTTTCTTCTCGTCAAGATAGTCAAAAAGAAGGATGTGAGAGAACACGGGAGCGGGAATATCGGATTTACCAATGTCTTTCGGACTGCAGGGGTCCTTCCAGGTATCGCGGTCCTGATTATCGATGTCGCCAAAGCGTGGGCTGCAACACGCTACCTGTCGACACTTCTCCCCCACCCCGAAATCGCAGGTCTCGTAATTGGTATCCTCGTTATTCTTGGGAACATCTTCAATCCCTTTCTGAGGTTCAGGGGAGGAAAAGGAGTGGCCACAGGGCTCGGAGTAGCCATTGCAGTAAGCCCTCTCGCCGCCCTCTTCAGTGTCGGTACATTCGGGATCGTGGTTCTACTTACCAGGTATGTTTCCGCAGGGTCTATGGCTGCTGCTCTCGTCTTTACCCTGTGCAATATAATCTTTCTTGTGAGGGGTACGAAGGATATCTACACCCTCGTATTTTCCCTGCTCCTCTCTATCGCGGTTTTTGTGAGACATATCACAAATATCCAGAGACTACTACATGGTGAAGAAAACAAAATTGGAAAACGAGAAAACAACGGCTCTTAACTTCTACACAATAGGAGATGTAGCAGACCTTACGGGCATAAAACAGTATGTTCTGCGGTACTGGGAGAAGGAGTTCCCGTTTCTCCAGCCGATGAAAAACAAGGCCGGGCACAGGCTCTACACCAGGAGGGACATATTTATCATACGGAGTATTCAGGAGCTTCTCTATGAAAAGGGATACAGCATAGCCGGGGCCAAGAAGGTGCTGTGGAAGATACTCCTCGGAGAACAGGACAGCTCGGTGAGGAAGATACTGGAGGAGCTGAAAGCTGACCTGGAGGAGGTCCTCGAGGTATTGGAGAAGAATCTCAGTACCTGAGATCCATGAGCTCCTGAAACGCGCTCTTGGAGCCGATGGTTCCGAGAAGTTCCACCTTCCTTTTAAAATCATCTACAGATGCGAATGAAAAGCTTATCGAAAAGTTCCACTGTTCGAAGTCCTGCGGTATGGTGAGGTGCAGCTCAGGGCCCATGCCCACCTTGCGAAGCGTTTCGTAGAATTTCTTTTTGTACTGTGTAATGTACGGGTACCGGATTCTCTCTATCGCTTCATAAACCTTCTGGCCCTTGTGCGGCGGGTCGATCTGCATCTTCAAAATATCTTTAATCTCCCTGCGTTCTATCAGCCTTTCGACTTCCAAACCATCCCGCTGAACAATATCGTATATCATCGAAAGCAGGCTGTTTCTCTTTTTTATACCGAGCTTTATTCCGGCTGCAAACCGGGAAACCCGGACCCAGTCTCGCCTCTCGAACGCGAATATCTCAAAAGCGGTGAGTATATCAAGTTTTCCATTCAAAACGAGCTTCTTCAGAGTATCGGGCGCGCCTGCAAGAGAAACATATCCCTCTATAAACCGCTCGTTTCCCGGGATGCCCAGCAGATGGAGCATGTCCGGGGCCACATTCTTGGAAGGACAGTATAATCGTTTTACCGCTATTGCCGCCTCTATGACATTGAATCCGCCGGTTTCATGCTTTATTCTTATAAGGGACCGCAGGAGAGCGAGCCTGTCACCCATGAGGTCGACAACGAGCGCGTATCGAAGTGGCTTCTTTTCCGTTCTACAGCGCTGTACTTCATCTCTCCCGGAAACCAAGCTGTACAGCTTCCCGTCAAAAACGAGGAGAGGAAACCCGCTGAAACCGGTTTCTTTCTCTCTCCCGTATTCGAGACAGAATTCATCATCCGTACGGATATCATTTGCCCCTATTTTTTCTTCTATGCGGAACTCTTCCATGGCCGTTTCCTGTTTATAATATTTTTACCAGAAAATGGGCGTGAGGCAGGTTCATCCGACAGGTGTATCTTGTTCGAAAAAAATCAAAAATAAAAAACAGACCTGTAGTAAGCCGGGTTCTGTTCTAACGGTCATCTATCTAAGCGGCCTACCCATGAGGCACAGGCGGGTCCACCTTAAGCCTGTCTATTTGGCCTTGCTCCGGGAGGGGTTTACAAGCCACTGAAATGTCGCCATTTCAGGCGGTGAGCTCTTACCTCGCCTTTTCACCCTTGCTCGTACAGTTTGCGGTTTTAACCGCAAACCGTGCTAGCGGTTTGTTTTCTGCTGCACTTTCCGTAGGATCGCTCCCCCTGGGGGTTACCCAGCACCCTGCCCTTTAGGAGCCCGGACTTTCCTCTAAGCAGTTTGGCAAAAAAAACCAAACTGCACAGCGACACGATCTACAGGTCTGTATTATATTCTTTGTTGTCAAGGACCCTGTTAACAATCCAGTCCGCAAGGCGGTTTTCTTCTCTCTTAACGTGCACCAAGCGGACGTCTTTGAGTTCCCGAATAAGGTTCGCGGCATCTGAGAATAGGGATTTCATCCGGCTGCTTCGTACTCTGTACGCACCCTTGATCTGCTTGACGAGCAGCTCACTGTCCGAATATAAGGTGATCCTCTTTCCCTTACTGTTTCCGCTGTCAAGCAGATACCTTGCGGCACCGATCAGTGCCCGGTATTCAGCAACGTTGTTCGTACAGATTCCTATCTTCTCCCCGAATCTGTACTGTTCCTTACCGTCCTCGTTGACCACGAATCCGAAAGCGCCTTCTCCCGGGTTTCCTCTGCATCCACCGTCTATGTAGACCTCTACCACCCGCTTGTCCCGCTTCTCAAAGTCCGCTCACACTACAACTTCATCTTCCGACTGCTCCTGTTCGTGGTAGTACAGAATACGAGAGCAGTTGGGACAGAATATGATCGCTTCCTCTCTCCTGACATCATTGATGAACTGGGGAGGCAGTGACATATTACACCCCATACACACACCGTTACGAATGGATATGATGCCTATCCCTTCTTTCTTTTTTACGATCTTTTCGAACTTGTATATTATCTCTTCATCGAGCCCGGAAGAGGTCTTGTCCTTTTCCTTCAGATACTTATCGAGCTCCTTCTGTTTCTTTGTGACGAGATGCTTAACCTCTTTCTCTTTCTCGGCTATCTCATTCTTGAGATTTTCATGCAGCTGTTTCTTCCCTTCGATCTCCTTGTTAAGGGTCTCGATCTCCTGGGTCGCATTTAGCTCCTCTTCCTCGACGATCACGAGCTTCTCGTCAAGCTGCGCAATCTCGCTCGTTAACGCTTCATACTCCTTCTGGGTCTTGATAAGCGGGATCTGGCCCCCGTACTTCTCCTTGCTGCGCTGGAGTTCGCCCTTCTGTTTTTCCAGTTCCTTGAGCTTTTTAGTGTTTTTATCCGCAGCAGTCTCCATCTCCTTGATGCTTCTCTCTATCTTTGCGAACCTTCTCTTGATTTCGTACAGCTCCCTAGGAATCTCCTCCAGTTCCGACTCGGCATCGAACTCCTGCATGAGGATATTCTGTAAAATCTTCAGCTTTTCATACGTCTTTTTCATCTATTGGTCCTTTAGCGTAATCCCTATAACGTCCATAAGAAATATATATGGAATTACGAAAAAAGTAAAGATTCACTGTATTCCATAACTCACGTCAGCCGGAACTGGATCGATAGCTGTCTTTCTTCGGAAGCAGCCGTTTTACGCCATTTTCATCCACACTGACAAATATGACTTTTGTGGAAAACACATGCTTCTCTTCATCTGCACCAGGCTCATCGGAAAAGACCTCTACGCTGTAGGTGATCGATGTTTTCCCCTGATGATGAGGGAGAATGCTGAACCTGAGGATCGATCCGCTTTTTACTCTTGTCTTGAAGTCGATCCTATCCATTGCCCTCGTCACAAGCAGGCAGCCAGGGAAGTCGCGTGCCGCGATGAGCCATGCGTTTTCATCGACCCACTTGAGGAGCTGACCGCCGAAAAGATATCCGTGATGATTCAGGTGCTCCGGCCGCACAATTGTGAATGTATTCATTCGGACCTCCTGATCCTCCTACACATTAAATCTGTCCCAGCTCACCAAACTTCGGAGCTCTTTCCTCGTCTTATCATGACGGCGAGGGTCGCACGGTTTTTCAGGATACCCGAGGGGGAGCAATGCGATGGCCTCATATGTTTCCGGGAGTTTCAGGATGCTGTGGCACTTCATCGCATCGAACCAGCACACCCAGCATGTACCGAGGCCGAGTTCCGCAGCCTGCAGCGTCATATGGTCGGCGGCAATCGCCGCATCTATATCGAGATGGTCCTTTCCGTCTTCCCTCTTCCATGACAGGCTGTGATCACCGCATACTGCAATTATAACAGGCGCGGACTTGATCCAGCTTTCCGAATAGGTAGAAACAACCCGGGCCTTTATCTTTTCTTCACTAAGAACAACGAAATGGAGGGGCTGGTAGTTGCATGCCGAAGGGGCCACCCTCCCTGCCTCGAGAATCTTGAGGAGCTTCTCCTCTTCTACCTGCTGTTTTTTGAATCTTCTCACTGAACATCGCCACTTTGCGAGCTCTAAGAATGTCATATCGCTCCTCCTGTATCGATCGAAAATGTTTACCGCTATATGCCGAGAAAACCGGCATTCGAGCCTTCGGAGTAATGATTATACTGGATCATCCCAAAAATGAGTATCCAATTTTATAGAGTATTAACAAGTGAATTGTCATCAACTGCAAAAAGCGGTCTCAAAACAGAGATTGAAAACACCAGGTTCTTCGATATGGCAGATGCTGCTTGAAACGGCCCCGCTCTGCCGTCGAATAGGCTTTAAAAAACTCTTTTATCTTTCCTGCCCGTCCTGTTTCTGAAAGCGGACGGCACGTGTGTCTTTCTCCCTTCCTGTAGGGACGGCCAGCTCCCTGTAAAGTTCAGGTCTCCGGGTCGTGATGAGCCGGGCCCCGATGCACATATGCAGACGGTCCGCTTCGAGGTCGGCCGTCACCATGGCGTCGTCCGCTTTCCATGTCTCGGCGAGTACTTCTCCGTACGGATCGATTATCATCGCATTTCCGGTCCTCACCTCATTGTCATCAAAGCCGACTCCGTTACTGAAAATCAGAAAAAGGCCGTTGTCATGGGCGCGAGCGGGTAGCCACCTCATGAGCCACCCCCTTCCCTTGGGACCCCGAAACTCGTCCTCTATTGCATCAGGGTCCTTCTTCCTGTTCTCCCAGAGAGATCTGTCTATGAGCCCCATGAGTCGAGGGCTAGGAGAGTCGCATCCGCCGGTCTGATGCGGTGCGAGGAGAACTTCGGCACCGTGCAGTGCGGTGATCCTCACATTCTCGATGAGGTTATTGTCATAGCAGATGAGTATGCCGACTCTGCACCCGTGCGGGGTATCGAATACAGTAAAGCTGTCGCCTGATTCCATATGTTCGCTGATAAAGCAGTGGATCTTGCGGTGTTTGACGGTGCTCCCGTCCGGCATGGCGACAACGTACGTGTTGTAAAGCTTCCCTTCCGGTGAGCGCTCGATCAGCCCGGCGCCGATACTCATCCTGTATTTTTCCGAGAGGCTTCGGAGTTTTCTCGTTGAAGGGCCGGATGGGACTTCTTCACTTAGCGCCTCTATCTCCACTCTTCCCAGGTTCCGGACCCACCAGTATCCGGTGATACACATCTCCGGAAAGGCTATGAGCTCTACTTTGATCCTCGAGGCCTTTTCTACCCAGTGGTCTATTATGTTGAGGTTGTAATCTTTATCACCCTGCCTGTGACAGAACTGAACAGACGCGACCCGTATATCTTTCATACCTGTCCCCCTCTATGTGGTAATTTCTCTCAGGACCAAAACGGCAGCACCAGTACCGTGTGCGAGCGGGCAGCCCCTGAATCACTCGAGAAGATTGAAAAGCCGCCCTTTCAGGACCGATCATGACCGGCCGGTCACCATAATCCTATTTTTTTTCGTACCGGGAGCGGTCATGTTCCTGTCACGTGTAAATATATAAACCTGCAGACCATAACAGTCCTAACTCCTATTTCTCGCAAATCACCGTAAATATTACAGAAAGGGACTTTATCCCCCATTCCTTATGTGCAATCGTAATAAGAAGGTCAATCCCATTCCTTTACGAAGGAATAGGTATTTTGGCGCTTTTCTCACTGTAAACTCTATTTTTTACATCTGGCAAGTCATCATATAAGCCCCTTGCTATGTGAATTGTTTAGAAAACCGCACTAAGAGTGTCCCGTTCGATATATTCTTTTCGACAGATACGCAATCGCGGTCCTTTGAAGCTTCCTGCAGTTTTACTGGGGCGGCCGCACACTTCATCACTTCTCTGCGAGGCGCAAGATCTCTAAAGCGTCTTTCTCGTGCAGCTGCATGAATGATCCTACCGGCCCGCCCTCGGTGCACTTTTTTGCCATCTCCTCATATTTTTCATTCGGAATATCGAGCTCACGCAGAGAGGCTGGAAGTCCGAGCTCTTTGTAGTAGGACTTCAGCCTGCTGATCCCCTCGAGCGCGACCTGCTCCGGGCTCCCGAACGATTGTTCGACGTCCCATACGCGGACTGCGAACTGCGCGACCTTGCCGAGGCAAGTGGCTGGGTCGCTCCCGCACACATAGGTCATCCACGCTGGAAATATAACTGCGAGGCCCGCACCGTGTGGCACGTCGTAAATACCGCTGAGCTCGTGCTCTATCATGTGAGAAGCCCAGTCCCCTGTCCTCCCGCAGGTGAAAAGATCATTGTGCGCGATTGTCCCGGCCCACATTATTTCAGCCCGCGCATCGTAGTTACCGGGTTCCTTGGCTAGTATGCGGGAGTTGTCGATAATAGAGCGCATGGTCCCCTCGATGAGCCTGTCGGACAGATCGACATGCGGAACTTTTGTGAAATAACGTTCCAGCAGGTGGGCCGTTATGTCTGCTACCCCGACCATCGTCTGGTAATCTGACAGTGAGAAGGTCAGCTCCGGGTCAAGGATCGCGAATTTCGGTCTCAGCGTCTCAGACACTATCGCACGCTTGAACCACCCATCCTCGTTTGTAATCACCGCACCGTTGCTCGATTCACTTCCTGCTGCTGGTATGGTAAGCACGACCCCTGTGGGGAGGACCTCGCATATCTCTTCCCCCCCGAACAGGTCCCACACGTCACCCTTGAATGGGACACCCGCGGCTATTGCCTTTGCAGTGTCGATGACGCTCCCCCCCCCAGCGGCGAGAACAAACGTGATCTTCTCCTTTCTGCAAATCTCTATTCCCTTCCTTACGAGTTCGAGCCTGGGGTTTGGCTGCACTCCGGGAAGCTCAGTCCACTTTACTCCCTCCTTCTCGAGGGAAAAGCATATACGGTCGTAAAGGCTCGGTGCAAAACCGCCCCCGTCATTCTTAACAGGGCGCTTTATGCTTCCCTTCCCGTAAACGATAAGGACTTTGTCGGCAAACGGCTTGACGAGCTTTCCGACATCCCTTTCCCTGCCACGGCCGAATACGATCTTTGTCGGATTTAAAAAAGTAAAATCTTCCATATTAGAACTCTCCTTGGATGGGATTAATCAACCGGGTCTGTTGTATAGAATTAAAAGCTGCCTCTTCAGGCAGTATCATCCGCTCAGTACTGAAAACACGACCCCCGTCATTTTTTAAAAAGGGTTACGGCGTTCAATCCGGATAAAGCTCCTGAGGACGCCTTTCAGGGATGCTTTTCGGAGTCGCTCCTGAACCGTAGAACTCGGGAGTCAAAAAAAGACTGCAGAAGCAGTGTCCGTACTCCTCCTGGTCAGGAACGCAGTAGGCGCACGGGCAGATGATATCCCTGTCTTTCTCCCTGTCGCCCCAGGAATCTCTGCACGGGCACTGAAAGTAGCCATAACGATTGTAGTTGATCGTGAGTCCCTCTATAAGGTACCCGAGAATCTCGTCGTCGGGGTTGAGCTTCCATCCCTTATGGGCGGAAACCTTCTCCGCGAACTCCCTTGTGTCCTCTTTCGTTTTATTTTTACTCTTCATGCTCATGATCCTTCCTGACGGTCTGCTACTTCAGACCGAGGGCTGTTTTCCACGATTCCTCAATAAAGCCTATGAGGAAATCTTCCTTGTCGACTATCATTGTCGGGTAGAGCATCCCCGTCTGAAACGTCTCGTAGAATTCATCCTTTATCCTCTTCTTCTCACTCCTCGGTAACTTGTCGATATACACGAACGAGTAACCTACTTTGTGCTCGTTTAAAAAGGCTATCGCCCTCATGCAGAACCCGCACGTGGAGAGTGCAAAGAGCTTCAGATCATGCTCCCCGGGCTCCCCGGGTACATCCGTAAAATCCACATAGTCGAACAATACAAACCTCCTGTTTGTCGTTCTTTAGATCACAGCTTTTTTTGTGTAAGTACTATTATAGACGTTTGTGCATTCTAAAGAAAGAGTTTTTCATGGAGAGGCAGCGGGCTGCGGACGGGGGTTCTCCCGCCTCAGCTCCTCCTTCAGCAGTACCTCTGCATTTCCAACCTGTTATTGTGAAAGCAGTGAAGCAGATAACATTACAACCGCCGTTTCTATATATACAGGAATGTGAGGCCTGGTGGGTTTCTAAAGCGTTGAAAACCGCACTAAAGTGCTAAGAGGTGAAGAAAGGGTTCTCGACCGTTTGCCCCTCGATATAAACAAGAAGGCCGGCCGTAGATACTTTACAAAGACTTAAGTCCTTCCCCTTAATTACTGCCCTTACCGCCGGATTCTCACTCATTCAGTCACAGGTCCTGGGGCACCCTGTACAGCAGGTCCACTTCGAACCCCATCCTTCGGGCCGATTCGACGAGTCCGCTATAAATATCATCATCCATCCTTGGCTCTCTGCAAAGTATCCAGAGGAAGCTGCCCGACGGGCTTCCCACCATCGCATATCCATATTCCTTCTCATCGAGCTCGAGGATCCAATAATCGCTCGAAAACGGCCAGAAGAAGCTTACCTTGAGTTTCCCGGGGGCTTGCGGGTCCGGTACCCAGGCGGTTCCCTTTGCCCTGCTTTGTCTCCCCTCTTTGGAGCCTCTATACCCCTCGTTTAAAACCCCTACCTTTCCGTTATCCTTCAGGGTGTATTTCGCGGTAGTACATACAAGCCCCTTCTCGAAACTGTTGGGCAGCCTGGCGATCTCGTACCATTTACCGGCGTACCGGCTTAGGTCGACCTCTGAAACAACCTGCATCGTGTCTCCTCCTTTCTCTACTGTCGTTGCACAGGCGCAAACCAGAACAAGCGCCGGGAGTAGGACCAGCTTCAATATTCTCATGGTACCTTCCCTCCTTTCGGAACATACTGCAGTGTCGGCTCATTGTGACTCGGACCGGCTTTCGTCCGGGTCCCACCCGTAATGATCGAGGTCTATATACCCGCTTTCGCCGAACCGGACTCCCTCTTTTTTAAGGAGTGCCATCTGAAGCTCATATCCCTGATGGTGAGGCAGTGATATGCCTCCTTTCCGGTTTACCACCCGATGCCAGGGGAGCCGGTCGTTTTCAGAGCAGGAATGGAGTATCCACGCGACTCCTCGGGCCCCCCTCGGAACTCCAGCACAGGCGGCTATCTGGCCGTAGGTTGCGACTTTTCCTTCGGGGATACTCTTTATGATATCCTCGACCCTGTTACTGAAGGAATGGACCATTTATCCTCCTGTAAGAGATCGGGTATTTCCGCTGACTGCGGCATAAAAACCCGGGCCTTGAATCAAAAAACAGATCGTTGAGCTCTCTTACTCCTTCATCGCCTCGAGAGTACCCCTGCAGGCCTTGAACTCTGAGAGCCTTTCGCACCAGTAGTCGATATCCTTCCGCACATCCCCGTGCTCATTGGAGAGCTCCTTGAGCTTTTTGGCTATTTTTTCAAACTCGGGTATCGTAATCCCGTCCTGATAGAGCCTGAACAGCTTGTATTCGAGTTCTCCGGCGCTGATTTCCATACTCCCTCCTTTATTTTCAGGGGTATAAACGTGCCGCGTCACATTTAGCGCGTGTGGGTAATGAATATGAGGTATTCTTCATTCCTCCCAGATCACAAAGACCCCCGTGCGTGACTGGCATCTGTCCGTTATAAATCTATAAATCGTCGATCCATACGGTTATGAAATTATGCAGTTTCCGGCGTATATAAGCTGGAACATCGTAATGCTTCAGGGGATTCCGGATCCGATCGCGATCGGCCATGTACTTACAGACATCATCATAATACCCGAAAACGGGAACGAATGGTTCCGTTCCGCCTTCTCAGAAGTTCATCACAGTAATCGTTTAGCACGGCAGTTCGTCCCGATTCCGCCTGAAGGTCCGAAGTTTACGATACCGGATATATAAAAATCTGCCGTAAGTTTTTATTCAGCTATGGACTGACTAGTTAACCAACATTACTCTACAACAGAAGCGGCATAATCACAATAGATCTTTGCAGCCCCGCGGGTTATCGTCCCGTGAGTTCTATCGTACGGCTGTGCTCGCCGTACAGCAGGTGCAGCCCTCCTGCTTCCTTATATGCAACGACGGCGGACAGGAACTCGGGGTATCCTATATCTTCGTGCCGGAGATTGAAGTAGTGCTCCAGCAGAACCATGATGTTCCAGTCATGTGATACATTGAGCGTGCAGACCCGGTTTTCCGAAAGCTGGCCTGAGAGGACATCGAGTGCCCTCCTGGCTGCCGTTTCGACCGGCACGATGAGGTCATCGGCAAGCCTTCCGTCAAACCACAATCTCAGGAAAGAAGGCCCCTGTTCCTCCAGCGATGATATCATTTTCTTCCAATCGACCACGAAGAGAGAAGGTCCGAGCATTTCTATCTCCCCGGCAAACGTGCAGCTTTCGTTTTCATCGGTAAGACCCCTGCAGAGCTCATGCGCCGTCTGGCGGCATCGCATGATAGGGCTGTGAAATACCCGCAGAGGAGCGAGGGCTTTCATGCTGCCTCCCAGTTCGTAGGAATCTCTGTGACCCTTGGCGGTGAGCAGAGGATCTTCCTCGCTTCCAGGGGTGAAAGGGAAACGCTCCGCGTGCCTCATGAGGACCGCGACGGGGCCTCTTTTCAGAATATTCTCCGGTATAGACTGCACGAAACTCATCCTCCTGTCTCTCCTCTCTCTCTGTCACGCAGGCTGAATTCGCACCCGCAGTAGCTCTGACGGTAGAGCCCGTATTCTCTGCAAAGTACACTGCTTCGTTTATGACCGCCTTTTTCCTTGAAGTCAACAGCGAGGTAGCGCGAAAAACGCTCACCCGCATCGAATATCATTCTGGATTCCTTGTGAGGACTCACGGTGAGTGTCGTAGTGAAGCTTCCTATTTTTTCCTTCTCCGCGAAGAAGGCAGCGCGCTCCAGATTGAACTCGAAGCAGACGGTGCACCTTCCTCCCTTTTCCGGCTCTTGCTCGAGCCCCTGAACCCTCTTCAGCCACGAATCATGATCGTATGTGTCACAGAGAAGCTCAATACCGATAGCATCTGCGAATTTACGAATATTCTCCAGCCTGATATCGTATTCCGCCCTGGGATATATGTTGGAATTGCTGTAGAGAAACGTTACCACGTACCCCTGTTCGCGAAGCCTCTCCCAGGAGCCTGCTGCACAGGGAGCACAGCAGGTATGAAGCAGTATCTTTTTTTCCTCTATCATGCATGGCCCTTCAGATCAGTTCATTCAGGATTTTCACCGAATCCTTTACTATTCCGTTACACTTTTTCTCAAACAGTCCCTGCTCATTTGCCCTCTTCAGCCCATTCTCCGTGCTGATATCCTCACCAAGGATCTCCCTGCATACAACAGAGCCGTAATACTGCTTGAACCTCTCGATGAAGAGCTTCACCTTTTTATAGGTACGCGCTTTCGCGGCCGCAGGCTCTCCGTCTCCGCAGCTCAATCCGAGAACGATAGCCGCTCCGGAAACAGCGCCGCATGTCTCCGCCATCCTTCCCAGGCCGCCTCCAAAGCCTGCCGATACCTTCCTGGCGGTCTCACGGTCTAGGCCGGTCTCCTCCCTGTAAGCCTCTACTACGGACTGGGCACAGTTGTAGCCGCTGTTAAATGCTTCCAACGCAATCTCACTCTTTGTTTTCATGCTCCTCCTCCTTTTCAAACAGAAGCTCACATCCCTCTTTGAAGAGATATACGACGATTACAAGCCCGACAATCGGGTCAGCCAGCCGGAAATCAAAGGCGATCCTCATAACCAACCCGATAAGCAGAGCGAGTGACAGGAACGAGCACACAACGGTCTCTTTCGCATCCGCAACAAGCGAACCCATTTTCAGCTCTTTCCCTATCTTAAATTTCATTCTTGCCAGCAGCGGCATGATGATGAGTGAGAGCACCGCAATCACGATACCCGGCACTGAAGGCTCAGGGGTTTCTTTGAGTACGATCTTCCTGACCGACTCGAAGAGCACATACACGGCAAGCAGGACAAACGTGAGCCCGACAAACCTCCGCGTCCTTCGTTCTATCCTCTCCTCTTCATTCTTGTCCATGCGTCCGTGCTTCCGAAGCCGCCATATCATTACCAGGCCGGAGAGAGATTCTACTATACTGTCCAATCCAAACCCGATGAGAGATATGCTCCCCGCTATTTTTCCCGCTGCAATAGACACCAGGGCCTCAAAAACGTTGTACCCGACAGTAAAGTATTCAAGCCTGAGCGCTTTTCTATGCAAAAACTCCTTCTCGTCCATATATTACTGCTCTTCTCCGATCCTCTTTTCTTTTGTTTCCTCAATCTCGTCGCGCACACCGGTGATTCTTTTGATCTGTTCGTTGAACCTTTCGGCCCTTCTTGCCGTGTCATCGAACTTCGTCGATGCGTTCTTGATGTGCCTTCCCACGACGGAGAAATCGCCGTAGAAATCACTGAACGCGGTCTGGACCCTGGAAAGCTCCCCTATGATGGTTTTGGCCTGCTTCTCTATATTGAATCCCTTCAGCCCGAACACGATAGCCATGAGGTATGAATAGAAGCTGTTCGGGGAAACAGGGATCACGTGGCGCTCCAGCGCGTAGTTGAAAAGCTCGTACCGCCGATCTGTCAGGTTGTCTGTAATGATGATCTCGTAGAAAACGTTTTCCGCAGGTATGTACATCATCGCAAAATCGAATGTGCCTTCGTCCGGGTTGATGTACTTGCCTGCGATCTCATCTATCCTGTCCTTGACAGTTCGGAGGAATTCCCGCTTGTGCGCTCCTTTAGTCCGTTCGTCTTCGGCATCTATGAACCTCTGGAAGCTCTCGAGCGGGAATTTCGAATCTATGGGGACGAGACCGTCTCCGAGCCTTATCACGGCGTCGACAACCGTGCCGTTATTGAAGAGGTGCTTGACAGCGAAGTTCTTCTGAGGGAGTATCTGCCGCAAAAGGTCTTCGAGCAGGTACTCGCCGAAACCGCCCCGTATCTTCGGGGCCCTCAGTATGTTCTGGAGCGATGATATATCCTTTCCTATCTCCTGGATTTGCCTCGATGACTCCTGCAGAGACCCCAGCTTCTGGTGCACATCGCTCAGCATGCGCTGCGACTGCTGGTAGAACTCCCTCTGGTCCTCTATTGACCGGCTGCTCGTTTCGAGCTGCCTTTCCCTCATGTCTTCTATCCTGTTCTTCAGGTCCATGAGCTGCTGATGCAGGATACCGGTCTTCGACTGCCGTGTGAGCACGACGATAAGAGCAACAATAGAGAACAATGCGACGACGATAATCAGTACTGTCTGCATACCAATACTCTCCTCTTTACTCCACCTGTTCCTTGAAGAGGCTTCTAAACAGCCCTCTTACACAAGCCCGACACAGTCCGGTTTACCCTGTCCGCCTGTCGATTACGTCACGGACAGTACCCGCTCCGCCTCCTGAGGGGCGGAAGAACGGCTCAAAAAGTGACGACACTCCCTCGCTCTTTGATGTATTCGGTAAGCGGCTTTCCCATGTATTTTACATCTATTCCCAGCTCTTCGAGCTGCCCGGAAACTTTATACAGGTCGGCGCACGCCTTACAAGCCTCGAGCCGTACACCCGCGTCCTTCATCTTTAAAACGTGTTCCTTGAGCTCTTTGTCTTCGGCAAGCAGCTTTGCAGAAGGTCCCCACACTATGAGCGTTACATGGTCCCACCATCCCTGCCGCTTGGCGTTGTACGTATACATGAACACCATTTTCAAAGCGACCTCCCGGTCAGCGCTACTCCACACTACAACGAGGTGGTTGGATTTATCCTCCATTTTTCTTTCCCCTCACGTAAATTTACAGGTAGTGGCCCTGATGCCAGCTCTCTATTTTGAGAAATCGAAGACCAACGGTCTCGCGATTTCCATGTAGTCCGTAACATTCATTATGACGGAATCGGTGAGAGACCCTGCGTTGAAAGCGATCCTATCGTTTCGTGTAATAGTTGAGTCTACAAAAAGTTCCACGGTAAAAAGCGGCCTGCCGAACGGAGGGACAGAACCCGGCTCGAGACCCGTGAGCTCTAAAAGCTCCTCAGGGGTTGCGAACCTGATGCGCTTCGCTCGGAAGCGGCGCTTGATTTTACCGGAGTCCACCCTGCTCGATGCGCTGAGCACAAAGAGCTTGAACGAATCGTCCAGCTTCAGCAGAAGGGCCTTGCCTCCCACCGAAAGGTCCTCCGCTCTCGCCTCTGCCGATTCTTCGGATGTCCTTGTAGGAGAGTGGTGAACCTCCCTGTACTGCGCACCATGAGTGTCCAAAAGCGACCTTATTTTCTCCAGCATGCACACGCCCTCCATCGAAAAATAAAAAACCCGGTCTACATCCCCTCACACAATGTCCTCTTCAGCAGGAAAGCTGCTTACCGTGGTACAGGTTCAATGTATAACGAAGTACAGTAAGCGGCGATCTATTTCCGCCGGGCAAGGCCGTTTCCTTCGATAAACCAGCAAAAAAACCGAACCTGGCCGTGTCCCCTAAAGAGAAGTTACCGTTAACACCGGCTTTTTTTCCCCTCCAGATGTAATCATTTACGGCATGAAAGCGGAGCTCTTAAATTACCTGTAACGTAATGCTGTATACTGAACCGGCTGTCCCGCGAACTGTATCTGTACCGTAACAGAGCCCGATGCAGCTGTTTCTCCGGACCGAATCCGTTGGCAAACGTGCCATGCTATCTCATATAGAGACCCCCGTTGACATCTATCGTTTCGCCCGTGATATAGTCACTCTCCACAAGAAGGCGAATGGCGCACGTGCCATGCTATCTCATATAGAGCCCCCCGTTAATATCTATCGTTTCGCCAGTGATATAGTCACTCTCCACGAGGAGACGAATGGCGCACGTGCCATGCTATCTCATGAAAAGCCCCCCGTTGATATCTATCGTTTCGCCCGTGATATAGTCACTCTCCACGAGAAGGCGAATGGCGCACGTGCCATGCTATCTCATGAAAAGCCCCCCGTTGATATCTATCGTTTCGCCCGTGATATAGTCACTCTCCACGAGAAGGCGAATGGCGCGAGCTACCCCCTCGCTCGTTCCGTGATGTTTCACCGGTGTGTTCTCCCTGAACATCTCGAGACGCTCGGGAGTTGAATACTTCTCATGAAAAGGCGTTGGGATTATTCCGGGCGCGACCGCATTGACGCGTATATCCGGTGCCAGCTCTTTTGCCGAACCTCTTGTAAACGAATCCACAGCCCCCTTGGAGGCACCGTAGATTGTTGCAGACGGCGCGCCGTGCCTCATCGCGATTGAGGATATATTTATGATATTCGGATCTTCTCCTTTTCTAAGAAGCGGAAGGCACAGCCTCGTCATCATCATCGTGGAAAATGTGTTGAGAGAGAATATCTCGATCATGGATTTCCACTCGACCCGGTCCACCGTCTCCCGTCGTATCAAACCTCCTGCATTGTTGACGAGAACGTCGAGCTCCTCGGTTTTTTCAGAAACCTTACGAAAAAGCTCCCAGCAGCCATCCTCTGTCATGAGGTCAGCCCGAACCAGCACTGCGTCCCCTCCGAGACTGCGTACCTTTTCAGAGACCTCCCGGGCACTGTTCTCGGAGCTGTTATAGTGAACGAATATGAGGTTTCCCTGTGCGAACTCGATCGCCGTGCTTGCTCCGATTCCTGTGCTTGCACCCGTAACAAGCAATGTTTTTGACATTCTTTCCCTCCTGCTCTTATATTATATCGCCCTGCCAGACAGTAACGGCTTTCCCCCCAAGCCGAACCCTTCCATCCATGATTCTGACCCTGATAGCGCCACCACGTTCCGAGGTCTGGTACGCGGTCATTTCCGCACTGCCTGTTTTTTCCTTCCAATATGGGCCGAGGCAGCAATGTGCCGATCCCGTCACCGGATCTTCCGGGATGCCTACCGCAGGAGCAAAGAAGCGCGAAACAAAGTCGTACTCCCCGCTACTCCCCGCTGCTCGAACGGCTCGTCACGATCACTCCTCTTGCAGACACCTTTCCGAGTATATTGAAATCGGGCTACAGTCCTCTCAATATCTCTTCGGAGCCTATTTCGATGAGATAATCGAACCTGTTTTTTCCGATCCATAGCGCCTCGATCCCGAGAGCGTCCAAAAGGCCGTTCGGTATAGCCGCGGCCTGCGGCGGTTCCTGCGGAAAATCCAGCTCGATCCAGCCGCCTCTCCAGGATGCCCCGAGGGCTCCGCTTTTTGTATCGAATCGGATACTGCTTTTTCTATCTACCTCACCGGCCTCCCAGAGAACGTGGGCGCTCGCAAGAGTTGCATGACCGCAAAATTAAAGGGACACATTTCTTATTTCAAAGAATTGCAATAAAAAGATAAGTATGGTGTCCCTTTAATTACATCTCTGCTGCAACGCTCTGCATCCAGTTGCTGTTGTTCTGTTCGTCGAGAATGCATACGCAGGCCGGATTACCCTTAAAAGGCTCAGCTGTAAATGCATCGACACCAAATATCCTCATAGTTGGCCCTCCTCCTGAAAAGAATAAAAAGCTTTGTGCGTCACCGGCAAGGCGAAAATCACCCCTTTAGTACCAGGAGCAGCATGAAGAAGATAGTAAGGTCCGCGCAGATATGGCTCACTATAGGGGCGATCATCCCTTTTGAACGTTCTCGGACGAGACCGAGGAAGATACCCCACACAAAGACCATGATGATTCCAACCGCACCTCCGGGGAACCCCCTGAAGTGCCAGATACCGAACAGTCCCGCCTGGACCAGGATAACAGGAAGAGGTTTTCCGATATGACCTGAAAGGCCGTCCCAAAGTACCCCCCTGTACATAAACTCTTCGACGAGAGAATTTGTGAGAGCAAAACCGAAACCGCCAAGTACGAGTAACGGGAGTTTCCACGAGGGCAGCATGACTTTAAAGGTGTCCAGATCAGGCTTCAGGAGAAACACCCATCCCAAAAGCCCCGCCCCTGTCAGGACAGTCATCACGGCAATGAGAAGCACAGTTATAATGTCGAAACTGCCGATCCTGAGCCAGGAGACCGAGCTCCTGAGCTTCTTTATGAGAACGACCAGGCTGAAATAGACGAGAACCGGAACGGCAAACATCACGCCCGGAAACTGAAGGTCGATGGTCTCCTGCTGGTATTTAATGAGAGGGTAGGAAACAAAGAGCAGGGCAAAGAAAAGCACCGAGGTAAACATCACCCTGTTTTGACGGCTGAAATAGAAACTGACGGCAAAAAAAAGCAGAACACCGCACGCATAGAGAGCTATCGTTGCGGTGCGTCCCGTGCTGTCAAAAACGTATGGCGAGAAAAGTGCCGCTGCAGCAGCGAGCAGGTAAAGCGCAAGCGGTATTTGGTCTTTTATCCGGGACATCGCACCTTCTCAAAACCGTTGGAGACGATTTAAAGCTGCGTTCCGCTTCCGTTGTAATGAGCAGCAGCCGGAAACATCTCTGTATTTTGAATCGTCAATAACTCGATGAAGGAGTTTTAATTCAGCAGGCACCTGCTGCAGCTCATAACGACCCCTATCTGTATACAAGATGTGCAGGGTGATTATAAACGTTATATTACGAAATTACACTGATATTATGACGTAACTCCACAGCCCGAAGCGTCCCCTGTGCTGTTTATCAGGTGCCTCAGATGCGGATGCATCTGAACTGACAGCGAATGGAAATGATTTTATACTATTCCTGCGACCAGCCAACATTGTCCCACGACCCGAGGCCGTTTCCGGTTTACCCGCTGCGGTCTTTCTAAGACCACTTCTGCAGCTCTATAATATTGCCCTCGGGGTCTTTTGCATAAACAAACGATACGGTTCCGGCGCCCGGCACGTCGACCGTTACAGGTTCCCCGACCTGTCCGCCCCCTTCTGCAGTCACCTCTTCGATTGCGGAAACAGGGTCATCCACCCGAAACGCGATGTGTGCGAACCCCGACCGGTTGATACTCTTTTTGCCTTCTTCCTGTGAATCGTACTGGAATATTTCGAGTGTCGGGCCGTTTTCTCCGGTCCCGGGCAGCCTCAGGTGGACACCTCTTATATGCGCGGCATCGATACCCGTAGCCCGATCGAGCCAATTCCCTTCGAGGTCCCGCACGGGGGGCAGGGGTGTACACCCGAAAACCTTCCTGTAGAAAGCGCTGAGCCGTTCAAAATCCTGTGCCACGATATTCACGTGACCGAATTGTGCAGGTATCGGCATATTCCCGCTCCTGAAAATCGATTATTAACGCTTCTGACTCTTGTGGGCATCCGAAAAACCGAGAAATCCCTTCCTTTGTGTCTGCTCTACAAGATCGAGGGCCGTAAAAGACCATATCCGGAGCTCGGGATGGCGGCCTGATGACCGTCCCTCATGCTTGCGGAAACCCGTATTTCGGTCTGTAATCGGGATGTCCTGCTGCGATAACAGGGCCGTACCCTGCGGCATTAGCCTCTTTCAGCCCGGTCTTCACCTGGACCGGGTAGCATAGGAGCCGGTTGATGATCCGATAATATTTTGATTCGGCTTCAAAAGAGCAGCGAGAAAAGCACTAAAACGCCCTTTCTCCTACGATCGGGAAAATGGGAAGATTTCGGACTTTTTGTTAGTAGGGATGAGTCCCTCTTTTCTTCCCCGCAGCCTGAAAGCCAGCCTTCCTGTGTACCGCCCATCGCGATTCCAAACACCCTCGATACAGGCCCGTTCCCGGTCCATATCTACTGAAGATCTTGTATGTACCTCACATGTTCCTCGTGCTTCTCCTCCCACGCCGGTGCGGTGATGCAAAGCTGCTTCAGACTGCCTGTGAAGTAGAACCTCTTTCCAGGAGGTACTATCACCACATCTCCGGCTTCCGCCTCTTTTTTTTCACCCTCGATGATCCACGTGCCTTTTCCCTCGAGTATATAGTAGACGAAGGCGCTTTTGTGGTGAATAAACTCCTCGGCATGCCCTTTTTCGGTCTCCTGGTAACAGACAGCAGCCTGCGGGCAGTCCTCACTGCTGTTATAGATCCTCATCCTGACCCCGTGCTTCTCTATCAAAGCGGCATCTTCCTTCCTGTAGACCATATAAAAAACCTCTCTACCGATCGATTTACCCGAATACGGGTGACTGTTCCTCTTTGGTTACGGGCCCCCTTTTACTTAAGACTGGGGTCTTCTCGAGTCCGGCATTACGGACCATCTGAACTCCCTAAACGGCCACCGGAGGCCAAGACCGCTCTCTTCTCGCTCGGCTGCATCTTAAATCTCTATCGGTGTAAGGGCGATATGGGTTTCCTCGATAGGGATTAATAGAAGGTCACAGGGCAAACACCTGGGCTTTCCCTTCTTTTCCGCAGACCCTCAGTATTCCAAGGTGCTTGAAGCAGTAGGTAAGCTTTCTCACTTTGTACTGAGGGACACCCATCAATTCCGAAAGGTCCCTGTTTGTAAAACGGGACGGAAGCCGCGCCGGGAGCAGCGACCTGTAGTCATCAAGGCTAGCGAATTCCCGTGTATCGACTATCTCCACGAGACTCCTGTCGTGTATGCTTATGCCCTTCCTCCTCCAGCTTCCCCTGCCGTCGTAAATCCGTATCTCCTCTTCTTTCGTCAGAAGCACCTCGAGCGTGAAGCGGGGGGCCTGCAGCACAGGGAGGATATACATGATCTCCTCGGCCATGTCCAGAAACGTACATTTTTTCGGGGATTTTCTCTTATAGAGTATATTTAATTTTTGCTTATCGTACACGACGAGGACCTTCTCATGAGGCATGGGATAGACGAGCCTGACCGGGTGGTCTTTCAGGAGGTCAACAAGCTTTTTCCTTATGCCCCAGAACCCTTTTGTCTGAATCTCGATCAGTGACCCACTGCAGACGACGTCCACAACGTAATCGCCGATCTTCACTTCCTGCTGAGAATCCTTACTGCAGTACCGCTGCTTTAACTGCTGATGGAGTGTATATTCATTGAGCTGGCCTATTCCGGAAATTGCAGGACCTCCCCGTTTATCCTGAAAAATGTTGTTCCCGAGCCCTGCGGGTTTTCTGTACAGAAATTGATTAAAGGCGGCGGGCTTTGTGTACAGGAACGTTCATATACAGTCTATCAGTCTTTGATCGAAATGTCCGCTCTTTTCACAAAAGTGTCCCCTGCCGGACGGTTTCGTGGAATAACCGCCTCCGATTGAAGAGCTGCCCTGTCCGATTACAAGTAACATGAGAAGCCCGAAGCTCCCTAATGGGTCCTCCACAGATAGACAGCAGGCTTCACGTGTACCGCAGGGTGTTTCTTGTTTCCTCGCAATACCGCTCCGCCCCGATCTCTTTCATACGGCGGTTCATAGAGAGCCAGCGTTTCTTCAGGTGCGGGTCGAATGTGACCTTCTCGCACGGAAATTCGTCACACTGAAAGCAGAAATCGATCTTCCTCTCCCTGCTGCACTCCGGGACAACGCAGTTCGGATACTTGCACTCCCCTTTCCGGCACCCTCGGCAGTCCGCCTGCGTGAAGAAGTCGAGAAGGTTTTTGAATTGGGGGTAGTCATTGAAAACAGGAATAAATTTCGAGAACCGCTCTGCGTACGTGTCGAACGAGCCGAGAAGCCGCGAAAGCTCCCTCGCATGGCGGCTTATCAGACCGTCAGCAAACGCCATGCATTTCGAACAGTTTAGCCCGCAGGGGGCGAGGTTTTGCAGCACTTCTTCATATGAAATCACCGCATACCTCCCTGTTCTGCTATATTGTTATAATATTTAATACCGGAAACGGCCGCAGGACAAATATAAAAATCTTTCCGATAGATGATATTCCGTTAGCCGTACACTGTTCCTCATAACGATATTTTCCGCTGATTCCCATTATCCTGTACTCCTTCGGGATGTCGGCACTGTCTCTTGTATTCATCACAGCACCGTTTTTCTCTTCCAGCCTCACTCTATATTTTTTCTTCCCCGGACGTTTCAGGACCTCACCTGAAATAAGCAATAGTATCAGCGTACCGGATTCCTGCAGACAGCTTTCTGAACTATTTTCTTTGAAGCCCCATAAAGTAGAATATCCAGGGAGGGCGTTTATAACCCGGACAAGATCGGTGGTTTTTTGCACATCTGAAATAAGCGTATTAAATTTGTAGGATTGTAAAAAATTGTCTTCCCCTGTAATATGATTTCAAGGACCTTAATGCGATTTTCTCAAAGATTGCTCAGCAATCAAATTGCTATGCAATCTGATTGCTGAGCAATGGATTTAAATGATGACTTGGCAAAAATTTATAGTCTTACGTAAAAAATAAAGTTTACAGTGATTTGTGAGAAATGGGGGTTAAACTCGCTGTCTGCAGTACAGACCGTATCGTAAAAACAGTATGAGGACACCGCGGACTGTGCTGTTACGGTCCTGTTTTGTGACGAACCGTTTATAATCATTCTAGTTTATATAAGAAACATTCATAACACGTAAGGAGGCCGTCATATGCCGAGCAGTAATCGATGGTATATCGAAGCATCACCGAAACCAGGAAGCGCGTTCCAAAAATTCCACGATGCTGTAACGAACGAATCGAGCTTAGATAAGAAGACCGTCGAGCTTATCAAGATCGCTGTATCGTCTGTCCTGAGGTGCCGACACTGTACAGAGGACCATATCGTCAAGGCTCTGCAGCAAGGGGTATCCCGCAGGGAGATCGCGGACGCAATGATGGTCGCCGCCCTGCAGTGCGCGGGAACTCAGCTTTACTGGGCCATGGATATATTCGAGAAACACATTGGTGACTAACTGTCTTCGTTCTCAATATTTTCCCATGGGAAGGAAGTAATACGACAGGCGAAGCCCCAACGCTGCATTCTAAATAATGGGAATCCACATCCTCCTGAAAATCGAATACGGGCTCACCTTCATTTTCGGACTCAGATCGATACTTTCACATAACCCAAAAACAGGTCTAAAAAGAGGGTGAAAACAAAACAACGTTAATCCCGCCGGAGGAAACATATATCATTTTTAAAACCCCATGGGTAACAGGACTCATCTACCTTGAAGGTTCAGTACATATTTCTGTTCAGTCAGCTCGACCCCCCAGATCCTGTGAGACTTCTCTTCCTTCAGCTCAAATCCTTCCTTTTGATAGATGTGAGTGGCTGCGTCGAGATGGCCGACAGTCCATAAGAATATCGAAGTATAACCTTTTTCACGGCAGAACCCGATTCCCTCCTCAACGAGCTGTTTACCGAGCCCGAAACCCCGTATGTCCGGATGCAGAATGAGCCACCGCAGCTGCGCCGAATCAGCTGAATGCTCGACAATTGCCATCGACCCCCATACCCTGTTTTCCTGCTCCACTATCCAGATCTTTGATCTGTCGTTTCGGGACAATGCGAACTCCGCGAGAGGAGCAGCAACATACGGCTCGAAGCTGCTGTCAAAACCGTACTCCTTCGCGTATAAGGTCCCATGAAGGTGTACGATGCTGCCCATATCTCCCGGTTTGAAATCGTTCCTGACACTGATTCCGGCAACACCTCCCATATTCATGCGTATCCTCCGGTATGGTAGCGGTGTTTATCTTCGACCCGTATCGATGATGCGGGTCTTTCGTTCATTATTTTAAAGGGCCGCTCCTTAACAGCTTTTTAATCCACAGGCAAAACCTTTACGGCACAGGAAGTGTCGATGCGGTCCGGCAGCGGCGAGGACCCGGTATTTCTCGTCATAATACGGACACTGATTTATGTAATCAGGGAGAGCAAAAATATCCCATCAATGTATCCTTGAATAGGTGTCGAAACGGTTCATGCTAAAGGGACCGAAAAGTAAACGGTTGTCCCTTCGTTCTCTTTACTTTCAAGCCTGATTTCGCCGCCGTTCTTTTCGATAAAATTCTTACAAAGAAGAAGCCCCAACCCGGAACCCTTTTCTCTTTGAGTGCCTGATCTGGTGAAATGCGTTTCGATTGTGAAAAGTTTTTCGATATTATCTGATTCGATGCCGGTACCGGTATCTTTGATCATAAATTCAGCCATTTTTCCTTTCTTTTTAATCTCAATAAGCACGCGCGAATCAGGATGGCTGAACTTTATGGCATTGGAAACCAGATTCCTGATGACTGTGGTAATCATGTTGCTGTCTGCAGATACCCATAAATCGTGACCGGATTTAATGTTCAAATCGATGTTTTTATTCCTCGCAAACCTTTCCATCGGAGCGGTAGCCTTGAGGAGCAGATCATGAAAAAGCAGTTTCTCCGGATGACACAGCATATCACCGGTCTGGCTCTTTGCCCAATGGAGCAGATTGTCCAGAAGGTCGATCGTTCTGGTGGAAATGACTTCTATATCCTCGATGAATTTGAGGCGTTCGCTGTCCGACAAAGATTTATAATCATCTATAAGATATTGAAAAACGGTAGTCGTTGAAACGAGAGGGGTCCTGAGGTCATGGGCGATGATTGAAAAAAACCGGTCTTTTGTCTCATTCAGCCTTTTCAGCCTCCTCTCGCTATCACGAAGAGTCTCTTCGCTCTGCTTCAAGTCCCTGAAAAGTATATCAAAAGGCCTGATGAGTCCCGTCTTGATTATGGCTTTATAGATGAGGTAGAAGGAGATGATCTTTAAAATGTGCCCGATGAAGTTTGAGATTCCGTACACATTCACATAGTAAATAAACGCGATTTCCGCACCTATAGATATTAAAATCGACGCTACTAAAAGACGAAACTCTTCCGGGTCGAATCTTTGACGTTTTCCGATGAGCTGTAGGACTGCACCGAAAAAGATGAGAGAGATTACAAGCTCGCTGACCTTTTTATAACGGGTCAGCCCAATACCCTCGATGAAAGATTCCGGAAATATCTGCCAATAGACGGAAAGCAGAGTTACTGCAATAAAAGCGGTATAGCTGGCGAATGCGTACGAAACGTGAATCTTTCGTTTAAGAAAAAGAGGGGCGATACAAAGCGAAATGCTCTCGATATACCGGGCTATGAGCCATAATTGAGTAGCAAGATTAGAACCTTCGGAAAGAGGAAATACTCCCATACCTTTGTAAGCCAGGGTGTGGATAAAATCCATGCTTCCTACGAAAAAATAGGCAATGCCGAGCAAAAGAAGATAGTTGTTTTCTTTGTTCCGCAGGCAGTTCCATGAGATTATGAATATTCCGCAGGCCACAACAATACTGAACATTTCAACTATACTGTGGAACAGAAGGTAGTTATATATACTTGTTACGTATAAGCCGGCGAGAATAACACTCCCGGATAAAATTGTAAGGCTCTTTTTAACCATTGTTACTATACAGTCCTGCCTGTATCGTATGGGTTTCTGCCATAATAATTATATTACTTGTACTACCTTGCCGCAACTACAAATATCACTTTCTTTGTAATTGTGGCTTATTTTAAACAATAAAAACAATCCTGGTTTGACTGATGGATTCGGAGAGTATTGGGTGGCTGTGCACTAATTTCATGCTGAAAGGCAGCCGTACCGATTATACCCCTTTTGCGAAATGGTCTGCTCTCAATGCTTCAGCGGAAAGCCCACGTTCCCTTTCGAGTTACCGGTTTTTGATCGCGATTTGTGCATCAATAATAGATCGCACACGAGTCGGCAGGCATCGTTTCTTTTTATAACCTGCAGATGGGGCACGACAGTATCGATTCTCGAATCTCATCACTCGTATACTCAGCATACTATTACTGCATGTAATTGCAAGTAATATTGCAGGTGTCGTTTTGAGCTATTGCGATTACTGTAGCGCCCTTCAACGACGGTCCGGTAAGGGGGGTACGGAGAGCAGTTCGTACAGTGTAAACTTCGGGTACCTGCGGTAGTATAAACATATCGCACGCATTACAGTATATACCTGGCTTCTTCGGCCGTAAATCCAGGCTTACAAAACTGATGGATCGCAGCAGCTAAGGAGAATGACGAGGACCTGATTTCCGATCTTATGTCTTTAACTCTTGATCTGTGGTTTACGCAACACCATATCCCATATCTGCCGATCTTCTTAGCAACTGTACGGTTATAAAGTATACTTTTTTATACAGCCTTTAATTATGATTTAATTGTTGTATATATTAGCAGGTGGTTTACGATCTTTCGAGGCTTTCTTGCCTCCTTTTTGTTCATGCCAAACTCCATGCTGCTTTCCTGTAATACAATTTAATTCCGCCGGTATGTAGCTCGAAGTCTATCGTAAATAATTACTCCAATCAGAGGACAGGGAGTGGCTGGGTCGAGGCTATTTTTTTAGCATAAGAAAGAACCCTACTGCGGCCATAACGGCCCCTACAATCGTGCCTACAATCTGCTTGGTCCCAAAACCTGATGCACCTCCAATCCCGAGAACATCAGCTAACAGTGATAGAATCAGAACAATTATTCCGATCACGAGTACTACGATGCCTGCTATTTTCTTTGCTTTCATTCGTATTGCCTCCTTCATTTTCATCTAAAGATTGGTCTTTTTATGGGTGTATAAAAAGACAAGCACAATCTCCCAGGTTAGTGTATATTTAAGTTCTCAATTTGGTACTTGAAAAAGGTCATCGTAAACTCCAAGATGTAGTTAGTCCCATAACAAAACATCAAGGAGTAGAGACCGATGGCCAAAACAAATCTTATCGAATGGCGGCGCATGTTTTCTTTTTAGGCATCCTGGTATTTTTCAAACTTCGTGAGGATTTGTACACTCGATAACAGTACGGGGTACCGTACTGTTCCCATTAATTCCCACCGACCCTGAAGAGTGAGAGCACGCCCTGCCCGAAGAGCTTGGTCCAGAGGGGCTCGAGACCCGAGATCTCGAAGGTGAGGACTACTGTTTTTCCGTCAACCTGCACGTCGCTCTTGTAGTCGATCTTATCGGCGATAAACTTGCGCTTGAAGGTCTCGCCCAGGAATTCGGCGTCGTCCCGTATGTCCTCGATGTACGAGGTGTCCGCACCCTGGAACACGAACTGTCCGGACACACGCTGGGAATCCACAAAATCGAAAGAGGCGCCCATCCACTGCAGGTAGTCTACCGCGAGCAAAAGCGACATCCGCCACTTGTCCTCCAGGGGACGGAGAAACTTAACGAACCGGGAGCCGCTATTGTCGGTAAAGAGCATTCCATCCTGGCCGGATGAGAGCGTGGACTGCATATTTTTATAACCGGCACCCTGTGAAACCGATGGTCCGTCCAGGGCCTTTTTCAGGATGTCGAGACTGGAGGCGGCGAGGAGCGTGTTTCCCACCATCGTATATGCCGCGTAATCATCGATGTCCTGCGCCGAGGTGTAGGTAACTGTGGTATTATTAAGGGTAATCGTTGTCACAGGTCCCCCACTTTTCGTCTCGATGAGGTTGTCCAGCAACGCCTTGTCGACCTTCCGCCCTTTCGGGAATTCCACGACCAGGAGCATGTTGAGCGTTTCACCCTTTGCGGGGAACAGCGCAACCGATAATTCCTGTGCCGGGACAGCGTTGAGGAGATCGCGGAGCGGGCTTTTGCGTGGGCTGTTTATCCAGGCATTTATTAGCCAGCTCACACCCCTGTCGCTCTGCACGTTTGACACGGTGACCACGGAAAAGCAGGAATCGGGCACGAACTGCAGGGTCTCGGCCGCTCCGGGAAACAGAGGTGCTGCAACTACCAGCACGAGCAGAAACACAGTACGGATATACCTCATGAAGCGTCTCCTAATAATGTAATTGTGTGTAATAACTATGCATACCACGTATCTATCTTTCACTGAGTTATCAGCGATAAAAGCACGGTTATCTTCTCAATCTCCCTCCTCCTCGAGGTAGTTCAGCATCGCCTCGATATATCCCGGTACCCGAAAATCGAACTGCACCCGGGATTCCAGTATCCGTATCTCCCCTTCCATATCGATGTTCGATGGTCTGAGCACCCTCCGCATCACACCGTAGATGTACTTCACGTCGGAATAGACCTCACGCAGCCGGCCGACATCGTTACAGAGAAAGGCAGCCGATCCCAAAGCCTCACCCGGAATGAGGCTCATCTGCCCGTAAATTATCTCGACCGCGTCCATTGTCGGAAAGAGGGCAAAAGCGTACCTCTCTTCGATGTAGACCTCGAGCCTCGAGAGGTTTCTGACCCTGTTGTCGGCAAAGATGAAGAGGGTGTGCCGGTCCGAGCTCCGAAGGAGCATGGGGATGAGGTTCGGCGGTTGGGTTTCACCCGTGCTTTTCACGGAGTCGCTCGTCAGCGCATCCTCGAGCACGGTGTAGCTGCTTCCGGCGATAAGCGTATTCCCGATGATCGCGTAGGCTCTTACCCCCATCCTGCCGTCTCTTGTTTCGATGTAGGTTACACGGTCGCCCTGTATCTTCTCCTCCTCATAATCTTTTCCGGAGAAAAAGACACGTGCGACCTGTCCGTGGAACAGCTTCGCTAGGCGTATCACGCATCCCATCCTCACTATCAGGAGGATTTCGGGTTTGGTCTGATCTTCGCCCGGTGCCGCGACAGCGATGATCTGCTCAGGCAGAAAGGAGGAAAAAGCCCTCTTGATGGCGAACCGTTTGAGACGGCCGTGCTCTTTCTGCAGCATCCAGGCCTCCATGCTGTCGAGCGCGGGGCGCACACCCTGGCCCTTCTCGTGCAGGTTGACTGTCACGAAGGCGAATGCAGAATCGGGGACCAGGCTTCTGGCAGGGACCGCCTTTCCCCCTACGAGGAGCATGATACAGACGAAGACGGCGATCAAAGCGGCCGCCACGGGTATCCAGAACTTCCAGTCCCTGTACCACATTGTGCTTTCAGATCGACTCCTCATACCCTCCTCCTGTCTACCCCTTCATCGAATTCTCCTATACCCGCGTTCTGGGAAAGGAACTATACCCTGATTATTAATTTAAGGCAACGAGAACAAATATTACGCTGAACAAAAGGTTTAATAGATTGAATGTCGAATTTTAAGCCCATGACTCATTTGGTACTAAAAATGCCAAGACGTATCGGTTCTTGTCCTTGCAAATGTCTTCATAATATAGAAGTATTCCACTAATCTTCCAGCACGAACTCGTCGAACTTCACGACCGGTGAGTCGGGAGATCGCGTATAGAAGTAATAGCTGCTGACCGTTCCGATCGCTGTGTCCAGTACGCTGAAGACGGTGATCTCGTTACTGGTGATATACGCATCGTGTGCACCGGGGGATGCGAGGGTCGGCATCACGGGTTCGAGACCGTTGGGGTCACCGGTTGCGGCGAATTCACCCCCGTATTCATCTGGAATGTCCTCTCGTTTCGTCGTACCCACGTAAGCGCCGTAGGAGTTACCCACATTCGAGGTCTCGAGATAGTGCACGCCGGTCGGTCCCTCGAAGCGGTTCCACAGATGGGAGTGGCCGAATAGCACCAGATCGACACCTGCACCTTCGAGCAGAGGTTGAATGTAGCGGATCAGGTAATCGTTCTCCACTGGATACCCGTAGCGTACCGATTCGACGCTACCGTTTCCTGTTTAATACCCCCTTTACTCGATCATTTTATCCCGGATATGATATCTTGTCCAGAAATTGAGATGGTTTGAGGATGTAAAAGCTTTCAAACCCCCTTATATCATTGCAAGCTAAAGTAGTTGCATCCTACTTCAGATATGACTAGAAACACCGATCTTCGGTCGTTCTACCCATAATTAATCATTTGAATTAAGACCTTCCACTGATGATGCAGGATTATAGTATCACGTAACCAAGAGACATAGTCAGGTTTTCATTTATATATAGTAAGCCTAAATTAATCAACTAGTGGTCCAATGTGAAGGGTGGAGTCCATTTCATAATTTGGTTCTGATATGAACATTCCTCAATTCTAAAGCCTCAATCGCGGCTTTTATATATATTTCATAATTTTTCTTAGACCCTTTTACTGTAATAATAGTAATTTTACTCTCACTCGAATCCACGATAGCCGTATCGATCCCCGGAACAGTCAATAGTGCTTTTCTTATTAATTCTTCATTTCCCCTTTTCATTCCATCAACGATATAGCTATATGTATTTACTTTTGCCATTATTACCTCCGGATAACAAAACAGTGCTGTAAGTGTTTAAATTATTGACGAAAATTTTTGATTATTAAATTGATGTTGGTATTTATTCAAGTCTGGCTATTAAGATAATTTTTCTTCCATCTAGGATGAGTAATTCCAAATCTTTTTATCTTGTAATTTAAAACCTGCTCACTCACGCCTAGAATTTCAGCAGCGTCTTTCTTAATCCAGTCACACATTTTCAGGCCCTGGAGCAGGAGGTCTTTTTCAACCTCCTCAAGATGAATACCATCGGGCAGTAATGTTATCAACTTCTGCTCCCATTTGACGGGTTGAAACGTACAGGGCAATCTGAGGTCTTCGGGTTTAATGGTATCCCCTTCAGAATGAAGGACCGCATGCTCTATTGTATTCTCAAGTTCGTGGATATTCCCCGGCCATGAGTAGTCGGTAAGAAGCTTTATTGTCATGGGCTGAATTTCTTTGAGGCTTTTTTTCATTTCTCCGCAAGATTTTTTTAAGAAATAAAATGTAAGAAGTATTATATCACCACGTCGTTTTCGAAGGGGTGGCAAATCAATAGTATTTCCCTGTATCCAATGATAAAAGTCTTTACGGAAATGTCCTCTTTCGATCTGCGCAATCAAGTTTTTACTTGTGGCAAAGATAAAGCGAACATCACTATGGATTGGCCTGTTGCTTCCCAGACGTTGAAAATTTTTTTCCTGAATAAACTTTAATACTTTCCCCTGCGAAAGTAGGCTCATATTCTCTATTCCGGTGATCAAGATTGTACCACCGTCTGCCTGTTCAAACCGCCCAATCCTCAGGTTTTGAGACTCTATAGAAGCACCTCCCTCATGACCAAAAAGTTCGATTTCAAGCTGCTCTTCAGTTAGAGCAGCACAATTTACCTTAACAAAACCACCTTCTTTCCTTGGACTGCTGTAGTGAATTGCTCCGGCTACGAGTTCTTTACCGGTGCCGACTTCTCCTGTAAGAAGGATAGGACAACTAATTCCTGCTGCTTTTTCTACCATCTTGAATACTTTTTTTATTTCGATGCTTTCTCCGATAAAGTTTTTCGCATTATAAATAAGATTGCGTTCACCGCGAAGATTATCCACTTCATGCTTGAGCTTTTTGATTCCTATAGCTTTTTTTACCTTCATATTAAGCTCAGGAATACAAAAAGGCTTTTTAATAAAATCAAAGGCGCCATCATTGACTGCCTGAATCGCTTCTACAACCGCATCCCCTTCAGTTGAAACGATCATCATTGCGTTTGCATTTTTTATTTTTCTAACATTGAGTAGATCTTTAATTGTACCTCCATGTATATGTGTATCGCTGAGAATAACGTCAAAAATGTAGTTGTTTATCATATCTTCGGCGGTAGGATAATCGAAGGCTTTTGCCGCCATGTATCCGTTATGCTGGAAATAATGCGTAACGTCGTTGCATAGCTCCCTATCTTTATCTACAATCAAGAAATTGTTCATGTTAAAATGATACCATTAGAAATATGTATGTCAATATTAAATATTAAAATATGATAAAAAAAGTTTTATTATGCTGAAGTTTGGAAAGAGCCATTTGATAATCAATTTTCCTTATTTTGATATTAGAGACTAAAAGAATTATATATGTTTTAATAGAACCTTATCAAAACCTTTTTATTCCTCATTCAGGGTTAAAAGTGCTTTAAATTATCTATCTATAATACTATTATATTAGTCAAGCTTCTCCTTATTAAAATAGTTATGTTTCACCATCTTTACAATCCAAAGGAAGGCGATGGTTATTTCTAAAATTCGAGAATTGACAGCAATATAGCGATTTTCATTATTGAGATATCTGAGGAATAAACATGAAAAAGGTATTAATTTTATTACTTCTTATGTTTCCTGCCACGGCTTTTTCACAAATAACAGAACCTGGAATACAGCTCGGACCCGGCGATATCATTGAAATAAGGTTTTTTTATAATCCGGAGATGAACGTCGTACAGACTATACGGCCAGATGGGAAAATTTTTCTCCAACTCATTGGCGAGGTACAGGCCGAGGATCAAACTCCCATCGAACTGCAGGATAAACTATTCATGCTTTTCAAACAGTATTTCAAACAGCTCGATATTGCAATCATTGTTCAGGCCTTTGCTCCATACTACGTATATGTAGGCGGACAGGTAAACG